>Ga0209589_1003944_pt1 | contig 25822 bp, 20 predicted proteins | sample CowpeawhiteBW_FD_187525 | JGI IMG/M metagenome (GOLD analysis project Ga0209589, IMG submission 187525) | Root nodule microbial communities of legume samples collected from California USA - Cow pea white BW (SPAdes) (version 2) | ecosystem: Host-associated > Plants > Roots > Nodule | place: USA...
ACTATTAATTGACCAAAAATAAATTCCAGCTGCATTAACAAACGTTAGAATATCCAATAATATTTTATGCAACTAAAATCAATTTTTACGCCACTTTTACCAAAATTACTCAATAAATCCAATAATCACAAATCCTAATTAAATCAATCTTTAAGTACAGAAAATTCAATTAAATCCCCAAATTTAAATATTAAATGAGGGCAAAAATTTGAACTCATCACTAACCAAACCAATATTGAGCTATTACAGTATATCTTGCTTTGTTTAGATTCCTTATGAGGTCTTGGTCATGTGAAGGCAAGGCTATGTTAGCACCTTGTTCTTGAGTACTTTGTTTTCATCGACTGAGTCCTGTCTTGTGATTGATTTTTTAGTGCTCTAAATAGATTCGTATCCACCTATTTGAAGTAAAATCATGTTGATCCTTCTTTGCTTTCTAGCTTACAGTGGATACTTACTGTTGTGTAATAGATTCAGTTTTGCCATATAATTTTGTGCTGATCTGGTGCATTCTGGATTAACCATCTTTGTGGATACAATCTATTATGCGGAGTTGAACGTTGAGCATTCTGTTTTGGTTGAATCATAGCTATCTTTTATTGTTGAGTGACTTAGTTTTTGACCATTTTTGTTTCCAATTATTAAGTTGATATGTGTTTGAAGAAGTATTTCAGTTTGTTAATTGGAAAAATCTTGGTTGATTTGCTATGTGTTGTTACTATTTGAACAACTTCCAGTTTATTCAAGATTAAATCCGTTTTGATCAATTCTATTTGCTATATCACAATATTTTTTTGTATCTGTGATTGGCCTAGACTGTGCATCTTGTCATATATTTGTAGTTTCATTCTTACTTTGATTGTGTTGGCAAATTTCTTGGTTTGGTTCACATATATATGTACTACCTTGGGCTTAGTTGCGAGTTTGGCAGATTGATTTTCTTTTCTGCAGTAGCCTCTGTTGTGAACTGATTCTAGTGGTTTATGACTAATTTGGTGAGCTTTAATGTTTCAAAATCTTATGCATCTTTCTGTGTAATTACACTGTTGAATTTTTAGTGTGGTTGTGTCATTTGTTTTAATCACCAATTCACTTTTGATTGTGTGAATCTGTTTTGATATCTGATTCATCTGTGTGAATCCTGCTGCAAATAGTGCTCATTGTTCGTCATTGTCCGAGTATTGTTGTCTTGTATGCTTTTCATTAATTTTTTTCTTTGTTTTTTTGAGTTGAATCAACTTTGAACTCTGTCATGTGCACTTGATACCTATATTGGAATTGGAACACTCAAATTTTGGAGCTGCAATCAAAAGATATTTGAACGTTTGAAAGAAAATAAAGAAAAAAATTCAATGGTCCAACTTTTCTTAAGATAGAAAAGAAAACGAATCTGAAAAAAAAATTGAAAAGTATTGTAGGACTCTGGAATTTTTTTACTTCCTTAGTGTGCTAAGAGTGTAGCACAACTCACACAGATACCACTATCATCTTCAAATTCAAATGCATATGCTCTTGATTCAACTTGTTTTGTGTCTTCTTGATTTTAGTTTTGTTAATCTTGTTCTAGACACATTCCTTAGGTTCTTTTTTATGTGCCAACCAGTCTTGTAATTCCTTATTTTGCTTGATTGTCTTTCTTGTTTAATCATTTGAGTCTGTCCATTTATTCTGTCAATTAATGTTGTCGAATTCTTCCATTTGAGCTTTTCTTGATTTCTTAGCTTGCTTCGTTATCACGTGAATATGATATCTCTGGTTTTTCCATTTTGGCTTGAATCTCACTGATTTGGCAGCTTTGTGTGTGAATCCTTGTTTTGATGGTGCAGTTGTTGTAAGTGGTACAACTGTGAGGAAATACATTTGAGTGGCTTTCCAAGAGGACTTGTAGGAGTGAGCTGGGACTACAATTGCAATAAACACTAGAGGGAGAGATCTAGATGTGGGTTGGACCGAGAGATAAATATGGGAAGCAGCTAACATCCAGTTTTATCTTTTTTATTTTTTATTGTTGTTTTGTTATCACAGAATTTTGTGTAATATTTGTTTCTAGTTTTCTGTTCATTTGCTTTGGAATGGGAAAATGCATTATTGCAATTACATTCCTTAGTTGTTTGTAATAGCTTCTTAACGTGTAGTGTGAGGTCATCAAGGGGTTCCAAGTGCCACTTGATTCTTCACATAGGAAAATTTCTCGTCTAGTTTATGTTTTCCTATTTTTTATATTTTCTTGTTCTTTATGTTTTCCATGTCCCGGTTTTGTGTTTGTGATATGCATGTTAAGTTTATGTTTTACGTCTTTGTGATATCTAGGTGCAAATCTTTAAACACTTACTTGACTTTTCTTTGGTCATAGGATTTTTCACACACTTTGAAAATTGTTTTTCACAATCAAAAATCTGTGTTGCTTAGAATTTTTACTGAGAAATTTTTGTGAAAGAAATTTAGAGATCTCTTGCTAGGAAAGGCTTGGTTTCTAAGCTTGTCCATGAGACTCACCTCCCTTTCCTAGGAGCATCTCTAGAAATCTTTTCCTTGATATTCTTTAAAAATTCATAAAGTTTCTTTGTGAAAAGTTGTTTAGATAAGTGTTTCAAAAGTGTTTTCCAAAATGAGTTATCGTTTGTACAATAGATTGCATTTAGGTAGTCATAGTGAGCATATAATGCATCATACACATGAGAGTACATTCCCTTTTTTTGGTGAGGACATAAGTGCATTATCATACATATCTTGGGAGAGGGAAATAGATGATTTGATGCATTCTTTCCATCTTAGACATAGTAAATACTACATTCTTACTTTGTGCATTTCTAGTTTTGTAGGACATGCAAGAGAGTGGTGGGATTATAGGCAGTCTAGAGTGGAAAAAGGAAGAAAATCTCCCATTCAAAATTGGAGTGAGTTGAGAGCATGCATGAGAAAAATATTCATACCACCTTCCTTTGATTTTTATCGTGAGATAGAGAAAAAGAAAATTGAGATAGCAAGAAGGAAAGAGGAAAAACTCACAATACTCGTAAGAGAGATAAGGGAGTTGGAAGAAAAGGAAAGATTAAGAATTCAGACAAGAGAGCAAAAAGAAAGAGAAAATTTTGAGAAAGAAATGAGAGAGGAACGAGAAAAGGATCAAAGAGATAGGGAAAAGATAGAGAAGAGAGAGCTTGAAGAAAGAAAAAGCTCAAAAATTAAGAGAGAAAAAGAGAAAGAGAAGGAGGAAAATGAAAGAAAAAGAGAGAGTAAGACAAGATGCAGAGTTTAAAAGAAAAGAAGAGATTTAGAGAAAAGAAAGAAAAGAAATAATGCTTAGGGAAGTAGAGATACAACATTCTATTCCTTGCATAAACTTCCAGGGATTAATCCCATCTTTTAACTCTTCTTTATTTGTCATTAATGCTTTTGTCTTAACTTTCCCTAAAATTGTTTTTCCACCTTCACCAATCATTCCATACTCCTCAAAAGATTTGCGAAAATCAACCTTTGACTTAGAGTTACCTTTTAGATTACAATTAAGTCAAAGGGAAAATCAATATACTTTGCATGGTATCTTAAGAAAATATACTCTGCATGGTATCCAGAATTTAAAAAAAAAAATTATTTGATGATTCTTGCAGATGTGTTTTTCATCCTGGAGGAAAAAGGATTTCAAAGTTGTGGGCCAAGAAACCTCGATCTGAGGACAAATCCTCTTCAAGAGGGATGTGATGATGAATATCACCTAAAAGGCTTTTCAGCTTGGGCCAATGGCTTGGCCCTTTTCTTTTAATTTCTTATATTTTTAATTAAATAAAAGTTGTTCTAATTGGTTTGTGTTACTAATTGTAGCCTATTTTTCTAAGTTGTCCAATTAGTATTGGACATGCGCCCATATTCTTCTCACACCAATGCTTCCAATATCAACATACCTAGTTGGGCTTGCATCAGTCCACAATTCAGCTGTAGCCCAAACTCAATCACGCGTGGCAACAACTTCACGCTTCTACAAGTGATAATCCGCACACCTCCTTGCGTCTGCAAAGTGGCAGTCAGCACTTTCTCTTCAAAACAGCATCAATGTCAATTGGGCATGCACGTAGCAACCCAATTTCTTCCTGAATCAAGCGTTCATTCATATCTTTTCAGAAGGCGCAATTTTATTCGAACGTTTTTTCCTTAGGGTTCAATGTACACGGCTGTATTGCCGTTAGTTCCTTCTTCTCTAGCATTTTTCACAGTTGCCTTCCTTATATAAGGCAAGCCATGTTTTGTGTCGAGGAGCTTCTGATGAATGTAAATTGGTTGAGAACACTCCTAACATTCGCCAGCTCAAACCCTAAACCAGTGAGAGTTCCCCACTAGAACTCGTCTGAGTATCAACTCAGTCTTCCACTACAAGTGTTGATTCATCCATTCCGCTGCGTAGATCGACGCGCCTTTGGAGTATACGCGAAGTGATCCTCATCACACTTGTGAGGAGAAATTCACACCATCCCATTGATGTTCCAATCGTCAATTGTTGCTTCTACAATATGATGATGAATCATAATCTGACATGGGCACATAGTAGTGCCAAAATTTCTGAGGGCATTAGATTGGGAGAAAAAGTGGGAGAACTTCATCTTTCCCATTGTGAATTCTATGGTTCATCGGGGCCATGCATCCAACGAGTTCAAGGATCTATTTTTGGTCATACAATTCAAGTGTTATTGGATAGTGGTTCTTTAGATAATTTCATCCAACCTCATCTTGCAAAAATTTTGGGACTACATGTGGAAGTTGAACATTATTTTAAAGTTTGGGTAGGTAATAGTCATTATTTAACTTGTGAAGGCATGGTAAAACACATACCTATCCAAATTCAAGATCTTACAATCAATGTATCTGTTGTTTTACTTCCAAAATTGTTGGAGCGTTGGCATTGCATGGCTAGCCACACTTAGGCCACATATGGCAGATTATAGTACTCTTACTATTAAGTTTTATGATGGTTCCAATTATGTCACTTTTCGAGGTGAATCTAATACTAAGGTATCATCTTCCCAAATCCAATACCATTCTTTATACTGTTTCACGAATATGAACATTACTCCAGACCTTCCTACCCTTCATCATCAACAATAATTTCCAGCTTTTGACCTTGGGGTCAATGTCAATTTCAATGGAGGAGGGATTGATACGGTATCAGAAATCGTAACAGAAAATGAATCTGAGTATGGACACGTGGTATATAACAATGCGGATGCAATAACAAAATCGGATAGTAGGAGGTGCAATATACATGACAAATGCAAAATACAGAACGTGTGGGAAAAAAGGTAGTATATTAGGCTATGATGCATGGATACGATACAAGTATCGGATACGTCACGTATCTGATACGGTGATTCGTCTTATCTTAAAATATATAGGATACGACACATTTTCGATACGATGATTATTTTATATTTAAAAACTATATTATATTATTATAACTTGTTTTAAATCATACCACAAATGTAAATTTTATTAATAAATATTATCTAAATTGAATATGCTAAATTTATTAAACTCAATATATGAATAAAAAAGACAAACTATAGTTTTAAATAATTTAACAAATAAAAATTGTAAATCATTATTTATGGTTTATTGCTTAAAAATAAGAATAGCGTCAATTTCATCTCTTCCTTGAGTAGTATATGTAAATAAGGAAACTTCCATATTTGGTTCATCAAGAGATAATGTTGCCACTCTAAGATTTCCAACGTCATCAAAACCATCCCATGTATCTCCTCTAATGTCCCACATCTTACTACTCCCTTGGTTGTACTCTTCATTCTTCCTAGCCAAAAGTCGCAAATTAGTATGCACATAAACCAAGTCTTCTGCTCTTTTAGGATCCAACTTATTTCTTTTTAATGAGTGAAAAATGAATATGTACTCTAATTTCTTTCACAACAAGATGATGAGCAAGGTTGCACAAGAAGTGTAAGACCCGAGAAATTTAAATAATTAAATAAATAATTATTTAATAAATACAGGTAGTGAAGCCTTTATGAAATTTAATGTTAAGGTTTATGACATGGAAAAGTGCTAGATCATATGGTTAAAAGTACTTAGTTAGATTGAGAGGACTTGGGTTCGAATCCTATGCATACCATTTAGGTGTTATTTTAATCATGTAATTTTAATAATATGTTGAGCGTGAAGAGGGATAATATAATCTTATATTTATAGAAAATATCAAGAAACATGAATTGGCTTGATGGTTGTGCATGTGCTTGGTAATTGGCATGGTTATGGGTTCAAACCTTGGTAGAACGACATTAAACTTTCTTTTTTTGCAAACACTAGTTTTTGGCATTAATGTGAAAGGGTAGAGAAAACCTTAGCTGAATGGGCAGCCAAGAGGGGCTGGAAAAATAGTCACTAATGGACCTTGAATGGCAATTAAGTTAGCTTAATGACCATTTTAATTTTTCCTCCCATCGTTGCTAATTAAGGTGCAAGTTAGTGAGAATTAAAAGGGGGGAGGGGGTTTATGCTAAGGTTGCCATAGGTACACTTTGAGAGAGTAAATCACAATGCAAAGATAGGGAAAAGATAGCGAAGAAGGAGTTCTGAAGGAGGAATCACACTAAGGCTGATTGGGATCAAGGACTCGAAGATTTACTCATTTTTGGGAGCAAGGAATCCAAGTTAGGGGAGCTGGACTCCGTTATTTTTATTCGTGTCATTAATTGCTTGCAATGTATGATGAATTGGATGCATGTATTCTGCCTATTTCAAGTGATTCTCGTGTTTCTGGAATTTTTTCCAGAAACCGCTTGGCGGGTGATGAATCATTGCCAGGCGACACTTCATTTTGTATTGATTTTATTGGGTTCCTGAAGAGGAGTCGCCTGTATCCAGGGATCTGCCGCTAGGCGACACATGGCTGCAACCCAGATTCTAGGTTTTTGGTTGAACTGCCTGGCGGTGATGAACACCCGTCAGGCGACGCGAGTCGAATTGACTCGATTTTGATGTGTTTCGTGTTTTGTGATGATTCTGAGTGGGGGAAACTAAAGTTCTAATCTTTTAAGAGTGATTAGGCTTCATACCTCGTTGGACTATATGTAATTAGAGGCTAAATTGGATGAGAATTTGTATGAACATCTCTTAGGGTTGAGATCTTTAGAGTTGAAGGTTATGTGATTAATTGGTGTTGAATTGCTTGGAAAAATTGATAATGGATGCGCCGAAGATATGAATCATTATACTTAGAAGCTGGATTGCGTGAGAATTGATGGAAATCTGCATGCCAGGGGAAATTGGGAAAAAAGTGAGTTTCGCAGGCGCAAGGGAAGAGCTGCTGGATTCCTGAAACTGCAGGAACCGCCTGGCGGCACCCAATTGGCCGCCAAGCGCCATACCAGTGATGTGTGGCGCTCTGATTCACGAAAAACATTATTTTTCGTATTTTTCATGGAACAGGAACCGCCCGGCAGAAGTATAATCCTGCCAAGCTCCACCTTACCCACTTCTGGGCGCTAGGCACCACCATTTTTTTCTAGTTTCCGTAGTTTTTGTAAAACTGCATTTCCCGGTTTGTTAACCGTCGATTTATGTGAAATTTTGACAGGTGGTCCATAACATGTGGTTCTTCACTTTGAACGGTGGAGATTTGATTTGGACGTCAGTAGCTAGAGATATACGTTACTCAATATTGCTGATTTTGGAGTTTTTAAAATACATGAATAAGCGTTTGATAATTTCAAGTAACTTCTAATGAAGCATGACTGGGTTATGTGGTAAGTCTCTATCATTTTGAATGTCCCTTTGGGGTTAGTCACATGTTGAGAATTGGTTATTGGTGAATGCATATGTGTCAATATTAATTTGCATTGGTGCATGGGATCATGTGCTTAAATTGTTAGAGTGTTGTTGCTTATATTTGTTTGAGCATACGTTATTCATAAGTTAGAATTGAATGCTAGCATGGTTTAAAAGGGGGAATATATATATATATATATATATATATGAAATATGAATGGATTGTTTTTACTTGTTCTAGGTGTTAAAAATCCAGTACTGCAGAAGTACTGGTGTCGCACCTGGCGGTGGTGTTTGATCGCCAGACGATGGCTACAAAACCAGTAGAGAATTTAAGCGTGTTACGCCTAGCGATAAGGGTTGTCCCGCCAAGCGATACTTGTGGAAACAATAGCATCAGAGGCGCTTGGCGCCTGGTGGCACGTGTCCCCCGCCAGGCAGTTTGGAAGCCTTTTGTGCCTGGTGACTCGTATGGAGCGCCAGGCGATTTTTTGATAAAGCAGACGTTGTGCTTTGCTTGCTTTGGATGTGCGTGGTCTACGAGGCTTTGGGCGATATCTCAAAGGTAAGATGTTGGAGTATTCCTAGAGTTATGACTCAGGATGGAGGATAACACAAGCATTCTTTGAGTTGTGGCTCGGAATAGCGAGTGTTCCCGCATGCGTTCTACAAGTGGTGGCTTGTAGGTTGGATAGTAACGAATGCTTGAGATTATCAACCAAAGACGTAGAACATAGATTACATGGTGGTGGCCATGTGATATGAGATCAAAGAATGGGGATCCTTGGATTGTGTGTGTTTTGTTATATAAATTGATGCATATGTTTTATTCTATTAGCTCATCCTATCTGCTTGTGTTTGGCGATGATCGTGTACGCGGTACACGGGAGCAGTCGATGTTGCAGGTGGATCTGGTGAGGCATAGAGCCGGAGCGGGGCTAGTTGGGAGACGACTTTCTTAGAGTTTTATATTTTATGATTTTTTAAAGAATTTGTAATATGTCATATTACTACCCATAGACATTATAATTGAGTTTTAAATTTTATGGATTTGAGTTAACTTCGGATGTAACAAAATTTTTATATTTCCCATGTTTTGGAAAATGGAGCTTAATAAATGAGCATCTAATATTATTATCTTATTTTATTAAGTAGATTCGTAATATCCTGACGGTATGTTACAAGAAGTTTCTATTAGCAATTTGGTACAACCAGAAAACTTTGTGTCTGGTGACCCAAAGGCTATAGTTTGCAAATTGACAAAATCCATTTATGGGCTAAAACATGCATCTCTTTAATGGTACCACAAATTTCATCACGTGATTCTCTCATTTGGTTTCGAGATGAATGTAGTCGATGATTGTGTATATCATAAATTCAGTGGGGGCAAGTATATTTTCCTGGTCTTGTATGGTGATGACATACTGCTTGCCACCAATAATATAGACATGTTGCACGAAACCAAGAAATTTCTATCTAGAAATTTTGAAATGAAAGATCTTGGGGACGCCTCCTTTGTATTAGGAATTCAGATACACCGAGACCGATCTCAAGGTATTCTAGGATTATCACAGAGGAGTTAAATAGAAAAGGTGCTTAAAAAGTTTGGCATGCAGGACTGTAAATCATATGACACTCCAGTTGTTAAGGGAGACAAGTTTAGTCTTAATTAATGCCCAAAAGAAAATTTGGAAATTCAAGAAGTACAGAAGATTCCTTGTGCATCAGCTGTAGGGAGTTTGATGTATGCCCAAGTATGTACATGTCTGGATATTGCATACATAGTTTGAGTATTAGGCAGGTATTTAAGCAATCCAGGAATATATCATTGGAAAGCAGCAAAAAGAGTAATGAGGTATTTACAAAGATTAAAAGAATATATGCTCACATACAAGAGGTCAGATCAATTGGAGATCATTGGGTATTCTGACTCAGATTTTTCAGGATGCCAAGATAGCCTAAGATCCACTTCAGGTTACATTTTCATGTTAGCTGGTGGTGCAATTTCTTGGCGTAGTGCCAAGCAAAGTATTACGGGTCATCCACTATGGCTGCAGAATTTGTAGCGTGCTATGAGGCATCAAATCAAGGAATATGACTGAGGAACTTTGTCACAGGTTTGTGCATTGTAAAAAAAAAATTGAAAGATCACTTAAGTTATACTGTGACAATAAGTTAGTTGTATTATATTCGAACAACAATAGGAGCTCGAGCAAGTCAAAGCACATTGACATCAAGTTCCTAGTTGTTAAAGAAAGTGTACAGAGTGGACATATTTTCATAGAACACTTAGGGACAAACTTCACAATGTTAGATCCTCTTAATAAGGGACTTCCACCCAAGGACTTTCATGAGCATGTTGCTCATATGGGTGTTTTACTTTTTGAGGAATCTTTGGTTTAGTGGAAGTTACTCACTTTTTTGGTTTATGTTCTATGTTTAATTTTTATGTATGTATACATTGTCCTAAGGACACTTTTGGTTTTAATAAATTTATGGTTTATCATTCAAAAATTACACTTTGTATGTTAAGGTTATTATATTGATCTCATTGAGATAAAGTAAGGACCAGTTGAAAAAATAGACGTGTACAGGTCATTTTCACATAATTTTTCACGCTACACTTTTCATGATGAGTCCATGTCATATGGTTCTGTCAGTATTAGTAATCATTATCAAGTTTAGTTGCGATTAATGCAATTAAAACTATTTTGGTTCTATATGCGGATATAATCAATGGACGGGATGTTTTGGATATACTCAAGGTATATATAACGACAATTTTGAACTCATAAAGTCTGACACATTTATAAGGATTTATATTTGTGACCAGTGAGAGATTGTTAGCAATTTGGGTCATGCATATATATATATATATATATATATATATATATATATATATATATATATATATCTATATATATGTATATATATATATAATTAAATGTGTTAGGGTCATTATATTTTATTAGTCAATTTAATAAATTGATCTGGTTAATTGTATTTGTGGCTAAGAGTGATTAATAATATCATGAAAATATTAAATGTGTAGATACCCATGATATTCTAATTTGATGACGGGGACAAATTAGGAATATTATCTTTAAGAAAAGTAACCATCAGAGGTTACAAAAAGGGTTATGGTCCCCATCTGAGAGTACGTTGATCAACATTCTGTTCTTTTCTCTTTCTCCCTATCAGAAGAGAAAATCAAGAGGAAATTAAGGGTGCTTTACAGGTGGAAGACTAGAAATCTAAATTATCTATTGTTCCTAGGTATGCTTCCACTTTTAGTCCTTTGAAATATTGGGAACTGTATGTTTATCTATAGGGTTTATTGCTCTTTATATTTTCATAAATCTACAGTTTCAATGCTAGCTTTTGAAGGAGGGGGCAGAAGAACCATGCATCACCCACCAAGATTTAGGATCTAATATCCACATATCTTCAATTGTGTCAAAAGAAGAAAAACTTTTTTATTTTGATGAGAAATCAGCATATTCAAGTGCAGCCTTTTGTCTATCCTGACTAGTTGTGAAAAACTTCTTCAGACACTTATTCCTCTCCATAGAAATCTCTTCATTCTCATGCGGAGGGATCCTATTTGAACTTTCTTGAAGTCATTCTTCACTATAATACTTATAAATACAAATTGGGAAAGAAATATATTATAAAATTAGTAAGTTTTTAATTATTTAGGTATAAATTATTACAAAAATATCGAGAAGATACATTTACCTAAGATTCAAAGAATGAGCCATGCAATGGAGAGGAGTGCAACTTTTAGTCCATCTTGCTATTAGTATATTGTAAACAACTTCATAAAATGTTGATGTATCATTTACTTCTTTTTCTTATTGCCTATATATAACTATCTTCACCTTTTCTATCATGGTATCCCACCACTCATAAACCAAATGAAGGGTGGGACTATCTTTATCACAAGCTCTAAGCATGTTATATATAGGCTGAGTGAAAGCCAAAATATACGTAATTTTGTCCCACCATACATCATTCAAAACAAATTCTTTAACAGCTTAAGCTTTGCCCATATCATTCGCTCTATAAGAACTCCATTCTTCACTAATGACCATGGATTGCAACAAAGGTTTCAAAAATTTAAACCTTTTCATCATCACTATAGCATATGCAAAGCGTGTATCCGCAGCAGCAAGTAACTTCAAATGTGAGAAACGATTGAAAATTGTCAATCTCATGGAGTGATTCATGATAAAATTCCTAATAAAAGAAACATCATCAATAATTTTTATAATCCAACTACATTCACCATAAACAACATCATTCCCTTCAACATTCTTTGTTGCACATATGTTCTTCAAGGCAAGATTTAATGTATGCATAACACAAGGTGTCCAAAAAATTTTAGGAAATAATCCTTCAATGATCATTCCAATAGCTTGCATACAAAAGCATTATACGTTATAATTTGCACAACATTTTCTTCCCTTACTTTTTTAATAACATCGACCATCTTGTCCGCTATGTACTGCTTATTCTTTATTTCATCAAAAGCATCAACCGCTTTTAAAAAAATAGGAGCCCCTTTACTCGTGGCCATAAAATTAATTAAAGGTCTTCTTTGGGAATCCGTCCATCCATCAGAGACTATGCTAACCCCTTTTTTTGTTCCAAGTTGATTTAATTGGATTGTGTAACCTCTCAACGTGTGCTCTCTCTTGTTGTAATAAGGTTGTCCTTAATGCATTGTATCCAGGAGGAAAAAACCATTAATATTATGATTTGCATCAAACAAATATGAATTGACGTAATATGGGTTTCTTGCAAGGTTAAAAAGTAATCCAGAAGAATAAAACATTCTAGCTATGAGAGCATTGAGATTGTCTCTATCCTCCATGTTGAATGCCCTCTCTAAGGGACCATTATTCCTTCTTTTTAATGAAGTATTTTCATGTCTATTTTCAGTGTGCAAGAGAACATGCTTAGGTTTTACTCTATTTTCTACCAATTCAACAATCGATTTCAATTCAACCAAATATTCTTCATTGACCTTTGAGCACATACTAATTCCAAACCCATAAATTTTCAATAAATGGGCTTTTACTCTAGAATAAGAACTTTTAAAAAAAAATTTACAAAAATTGCAAGCTCATCTCTTATTCCCCCTCCTTCTACTCTTTTGTCTAATAAAGTGACATATGCCCATAAAGGCGCATAATCTACTTGTTGAACATCTTTTGAAATAAAATTACTTGAAATTTTCGAGTTAAAACTAGAAGATTTTGACATTTTTTCTACTCGTCTAACCATAAATAAAATATTACATTTGCTTTAGAAATAAATAAAATCAACACAAAGCAAACAATAGTGAAAAAAAAAATCTTTAAAAGAAGAAATAATACTTTAGAAAGAAAAATACCTTATAAAATTGATAAAAAAATTATAAAATGCAATCCGTCAAAAATCTCCAAAATAACAAGAATAGAATAATTGAATATCACTTCAACTAACTTCTTTCATACTCCTTTAATAACACATCACATATATAAATATATAAATTGTTATTATCCATGACTTGTTATTATTAATTTGCCTATTATTTAAACAAAATAAGAAAATATAAATTTAAAACAAAATAATTATACATTTTGATCTTAAAATTTTCATTTATTTTTAAATTATGAGTAACGAATTTTTTTTATCTATTGTAGTGTTACATATGTTAAGTTATTGTGTTTTCTTAATTATTGTTTTACATTTAAATATTTAATATTATAGTTTATATTTTTTAAACTACTGAAATATTTTATTAGTTGTAGACATTTTGTTATTAATATTTAAAATTGAACTTGTATCTTATTTTAACTTATTTTTATTTATTGTAATCATTATTTAAAAATTTAATTTAAAGAAATATTGAATAACAATTCATAAATGTAAAAAAACACCGAAATCTATTTTATTCTAGTGGTTAATATTAAAAAAAATATTTAAAAGGATAAAATAAAAAATTGTTAATAAATTAAATTAACAGAAACATGATTACTGAATTTATTTAAATATATATTAACATGTTAGGTTATTAATTTATTTTTTTTGTTTCAAATTTTCAGCATGAAACCAGACTTTATGATGCTGCCGTAAGTTGCAAATTTTGTGCATACTAAGGCCTGTCCGTGTCAGACTCGTCCTTGACACTGGCAAGGACCATCAACGTGTCCGTGCATAAGATATATTAGGAAATGAGGAAGGAGGTAAAGGATTAATGTTTTTGGTAATGTAATTTTCCTTTCTCTCTCATGGAAGCTATGTATTTTGGAGTAATTTTTCTAATTGTTTCTTCCTTTTTCAATAAGAGAAAGCTGTTTTAATCTTTCAATTTGTCTTTTTCTCTCTTAAAATCTGAGAATCATAACAGACTATGGTTTGGACATATTAAGTACACATAGTATCAGAAATTTAACCGCGTCATCATACAGGAAGTGCCTCTGGTAAGGACTCGGGGGCTCCACTGCTACCATTGAGCACAATCACGTTACCATCAGAATCAACATCCACTATAACAGAGTCACCCTCTTTGATCTCTCTTGCAAGCATCTTCTCTGCCATGCTGTCTTCCAAAAGTCGCATTATAGCTCTTCTTAAAGGTCTGGCTCCGTAACTAGGATTATAACCTTCCTCCACCACTCTGTCCCTAAATCTTTCTGTTACTTGAAGTTCAATATCTTTCACCTTCAGTCTAGCAAACACCTCATTGAGCATTATGTCAGCAATCTCCTTCACCTCCAGTTTTGTGAGTTGCCTGAAGACAATCATTTCATCCAACCTATTCAAAAATTCTGGCCTAAAGTATTGCTTTAGCTCCTCAGTCACCAAGCTCTTGATTCTATTATAACTGCTGTCCTTCTCATCATAATCCAGATCAAATCCAATTCGACGGCCTCCTTTCTCAATAACACTGCTTCCAACATTTGATGTCATTATAAGAAGTGTGTTCTTGAAATCCACAGTTCTTCCCTTACTGTCAGTTAGTCTTCCATCTTCCAGGATCTGAAGCATCATGTTGAACACATCGGGATGGGCTTTCTCAATCTCATCAAATAGTACAACAGTGTAAGGACGACGTCGAACTGCCTCGGTCAACTGCCCACCTTCAGTGTAACCAACATATCCAGGAGGTGAACCAATAAGTTTGGAAACTGTGTGTCTTTCCATAAACTCACTCATGTCAAGTCGTATCATAGCTTCTTCAGAGCCAAAGTAGTATGCAGCCAATGCTTTGGCCAATTCAGACTTCCCCACACCAGTTGGACCAGAAAAGATGAAGCTAGCAATTGGACGGTTAGGGTTCTTCAGTCCAACACGAGCTCGACGAATAGCCCGACTAATGGCTTTCACTGCTTCATCCTGACCAATGACTCGCTTATGTAAAGTCTCTTCCATCTTGAGGAGGCGATCAGATTCATCCGTGGAGACTTTCTCAACCGGAATACCAGTCCAGGATGAGACAATATGCTGTATGTCAGCTTCAGTCACAGTAGGACCTCCATCCCCTGCCTCAGTCTCTGCTTTGCTCATCTCCTTGCCTTTCTCTACAAGTGTTGAGATCTGTGCCTTAAGATCCATTTCTCTATCTCGTAGCTCTCCAGCCTGCTCAGAAATTCACATCATCAACCCATAAATTATACGCACAAAAATATTACATCTGACAAAAAGAACCAGCCATTACACTGTTCTTTCCTTTTTTGTGAAAGAAAAGGGGCTTTATACTACTACAACATTCTTTAAACTCTACAAGCTTAGTATAATCAAAATCCATTTTATATAATTGATAAAATGCCAATCACTTTTAGCGTTTACTTTAGCAAAGACATTACTTTCCTTAGTCAAGGTAGTTGAAAATTTTCGTGAAAATGTCCAATAAAAATTGTCATGTTAAATCCTTAGAGAGATATTACCTTTTCAAAGTCTTGGTTACGAACAGCTTCCTCTTTCTCCTTTATAATCTGCCTGACCTCTTTGTCAAGTTCTCTTGCTTCTTCCGGTAACTGGAAGTAAATAGAGTTACAGCCTATATTAGCTCAATAATAGAAGCTAGAACTGATAGTTCATGTAAACAAATAATATATACCTGTGCATGTTGAAGCCGAACTCGGGAACCAGCTTCATCAATCAAATCTATAGCTTTGTCCGGCAAAAACCGATCACTGCAGAGACAACATTATCATAAATGAATGGATGGCATGATAGTTAACATAGATATCAATCACATCACTACATTCAGACATAAATATAACTGATATAAAGCAATTCAAAGAGGGAAGCTATTGTTGCAAAATTCCATAACTAACATGCATCAGCTTAATTCAAGGGAAATTTTCCAATTTAAACATGCAATGTTGAAAAACAAATTAAAATATCTATAACATAAATGACATTAAACGAACAGAGAAAGAGAGATGAATTATGACAAACCTGATATACTGGTATGACAGCTGTGCAGCAGCTACAAGAGCCTCATCAGTATAGCGGAGCTTGTGATGAATTTCATATCGTTCTCTAAGTCCTTTCAGAATCTGTATTGTTTCATCAACAGTCGGTTCTGGTACTTTAACTGGCTGGAATCGTCTCTCTAAAGCAGGATCCTTTTCAATGTGCTTTCTATATTCGTCTAATGTTGTGGCTCCAATACACTGCAGAAATATCAGAACAAACTAATTAAAACAATGCCAGTACTTGGGACTGAATTAAACTATTTAATGGTCCACATTTAGAAGATATTCATTGTGTTGAGGAGTTTAGCATAGGCCTCGGAGCCCCATTCAAAATATGCCTACAACAGCCATTGTGATGTGCTATCAACCGCAATTGAAACTGTAGGAAATTCCAAGCTTGAAATTTTGGATTAAAAATCTTCAGCATATCATATAATGCTGACTACAAGTTAGCAACAACTCCCGACTATACTAGAATTGAGACTAGAGAGTTGCTCATAGCAGACATGTTAAATAACTTACAATGGCTTTAACAGTTTACAAGCATGGAATGACCAGAAGATCGAATACATTTTTTGTATAGTGTGTGGAGTTCCAAGGACAATATTATGACCAGAGAAAGTCTTTTCTTCCTTTATCATCACAAGTTTGAGTGATCCTACTAAAATCCAAATGTCAAAAATTCAATTTTTTTTCACCCTCTTCACATTAAATTGACTAACATCAGAGTCAGCATGCAGTAAATTCATTTTGAACATGTCAGCAGGGGAAAGTACTACCTGGAGTTCACCCCTTGCAAGAGCTGGCTTAAGTATGTTAGCAGCATCAATTGCCCCTTCTGCTGCTCCTGCTCCAATCAAAGTGTGTACCTCATCGATAAAAAGGATTATCTCGTCACTTTGCTTGATTTCTTCCATCAGTTTCTTCAACCTCTCCTCAAACTCACCACGATATTTAGTTCCAGCAACAAGCAAACCCATGTCAAGGGTTATAACCTAAAGCATTGAAAACAAAGTATATTATAGTATGTGGGATATCAAGAAAAGATGCTTGTTGTCAAGAATGAGGAGGGAGTGGGTTAGACATGCAATCATTTTTATGTACCTTCACCAAACAGGGTCAGCTTTTTGAATAGTTTGTTTACAAAAAAACAGAAAGGAAAAGTTATCAAAGGATAACTACTTAATCTACAAATGTATTCTCTTCAAACAGCACCAATATTGATAATCCATTCCAGATTTTATTCCCATTAATTTGAAAAGATAAATAACAATGACTAATACAAAAGTGATGACCTACTTGTTCGGCATAATATTAATAGTCAACAAATAGCATGTCCAAATCAGGTTATTGTATGCCAAATACTACTAAACCAAAAAAAAATTCATGTTTATTTAAGATTTGAGACTTGTCAAATGATACTGAAAACCACAAAACAAATAATTTCGTTACTTATCCCAACCTGAAATATTAGTATGAAATAATGAAATCACTACCATCATACAATCATCACTGAAAATGAGATGGTATGCCATAGATACTGATTTGACCATCTTGGTGCCACAAAACTCCATTTTATAATATGTAAAAAAAATTTCATAAGTATATATACGAAATGAGACTTTTTAGAATTCCAGCAATTTGAACAGTACATAGTAAGCCAAAAATAGATTATGAAGCCCCCAAACTTAACAGGTAACTTAACACTAACTTGAAGAACAGGAGAGGTACATTGATTTCAACTAACCTTTTTGCCCTCTATGGTTTCAGGAACATCACCATTTGCAATCCGCTGAGCAAGACCTTCAGCAATTGCTGTCTTCCCAACACCAGGTTCTCCAATCAGACAAGGATTATTTTTAGTTCGACGGCCTAAAATTTGTGTCACACGCTCAATTTGCTGCTGCCTTCCCACAACAGGATCCAATTTTCCCTAGGAAGCACATGAGAAATTAAGCTTTTATTCACAATAAAACAAGACCTAAAACCTTCATGAAGAAAACCATGACCTCTCCATACCTCTTCTGCTAGCTTGGTCAAATTCGTACCATACTCCTCCAAAGTTGGCATCTTATTCCCACTACTTCCCGAACCAACAGTAGCAGTAACACTGTCGGCACTCTCACCCACCATGCGAATAACCTGTACCCATCCAGTGAAAACTATCAGATAAAACATAAACTCATTATGTATCCATGCAATGCAAACTGAAGTTTGCTGGGAAAAGATACATAGAAGTATAATACTAGCCTGTGTGCGAATGTTGGTAGGATCAGCACCCAGGTTTTCCAGAACACGTGCTGCAACACCCTCACCTTCTCGAAGAAGACCCAGTAGCAGGTGCTCTGATCCAATATAATTGTGACCTGAAAATATTAAGGATTAAGGTCATAATTCCAGCAATCTAAGACAATGTTACAACTAAGTATAACTTTTTATCCCAAAATACAGAGCAACATTAAACAAAATAAATAATAACAACTGACTGAAAACTCAACTCCAAATGCATTTTAAAGTAAGAGAATACCATTCAGTGGTGGTTTACACACACTATCAATGAACAAGTTTGGTAAATTGACCCGATATATACAAAGTATTAAACAAAAGTTTATGACAACATTGAAGAAAATCTTGTATCGTAGATTCATAAGGTCACTTTTTCAATCCTCTGCTTTATCCTTTGTTGATAATAGAAGACTGCCTTACATATATATGCATAATAGATCTTATATAACCAAATTCTTCTACATTATTTCAAGTGACAATTGCACCACAAAATCAATGAGGAAACTACTAAGAATAGACTGTCTGATGGCTAAAAGGGAAGGATATCCTCTGTTAACGGGAGAAATGTTTTTTTGCCAAGTATATATTAGTTAACACAACAAAGGAAGGACAAAGGTGAAAAACATGATTACCAAGTTGACGAGCTTCCTCCAGTGAAAGTTCCAAAACACGCTTTGCACGAGGAGTAAACGGAATCTCAACGGCTACAAATCCACTCCCTCTTCCAATTATCTTCTCTACTTCCACACGAGCATCTTTAAGGTTGATCCCCATTGACTTCAGAACCTTGGCAGCAATACCAGTGCCTTCACCGATAAGACCCAATAGAATTTGCTCTGTTCCAACAAAATTATGACCAAGACGCCTTGCTTCCTCCTGGGCTAGCATAATTACTTTAATTGCTTTCTCAGTGAAACGCTCAAACATGGCTTTAGGTACACATCTGGTAGCTCTTCCACGGCGTGCAGAAGTCGCAATGGATACTTTAGAATGAAAATCTATTCCAGGTCTCAACATAGTATCCAAAGGATTAAAAGTTCGGAGTCCTGTAAAACCTGACATTCTTAATCCACTTGTACGTACTGCATTCATCATTTTGGCTGGTCTTTTTGATCTTCCAGATCCCTTTTGCTGACCATGTCTATGCTCAGCCACTAGACCAGGGACGTTAATTGACTGAGCCAAAACCCTAGCCATGATTCCTCAATAGCAGCCTGCATGTTTGATGAAACATTCAAGAAAACATGATATGCGGCAGAAGAAACGAAATGCAATCAGATAAGCGTGCAGACAAGTTTCAGACGTGAAGCATCAATATTTAGGACAAAATTTCATAATATGTAATGAACATAAAAGATATTTCAGAAAAGTAGACTATGAATACTTACATGATCAATCTCCTAAATTGAAGTTCACAAGAACTATATATTTTCTAAATAGTTTGACAAAAAAACACTAAAAATCACATTAATTTTGAAATGAATCCAACGTTATAGTAATTAAGTTCAAGTAAAAGTTGCACAATGCCTATATTAAGATTGATAGCTCTAAGAAGAATCAAGAGTTACTTCAACTGATCCATAACAAAGGACAAAATATCTGGACTACTTGGCGTGGAGATAGGTTGAGTGCCAACGTAACAAGAGACTTAAATAAATAATTAAATAGCATGTTCCGCTTCCTAACTTTGTCAATCTACTATTTCCTCTATTGTATGTAAAACCAAACCAACAAGGAAACCACAGTGACACCCACTTTAATAGAAGTTTAGCTTCAGGAAACTCAACTCGTAAAAAGTAACAAGCGTGGGAAGTGGAATGCATTGCTAACAAATCAACACCAGCAGCAAAGAACCACGACAAAATCATAACAACACAGTTTGAGCTCGGAAAGGCCAATTATAAAAATCCACAAACAAAAAATAGAGAAAAAGCGCATCAAGCAATTACATCACGAGAGATAGTAATAAGACAGCGGAAAACACTTAACAAAGAACATGCGAACCATTCCTTATGTACGTATAAATCGAGAGAAACGAAAACCTCAATAAATGAGTCAAGAAGCACAATAAATTGCAGCAGCACGTGCAAAAAAAAACATTAATTGGACAAGCACGCAGTGGTCTAATAGTACAGACAAACAAAAGAAGGATAATTCTAAAACCTAATTGAAGCAGCTTTGAAGCAACAACCGGTACGAAACGGAGTAACAGTAACACAACAGTGAATGAAGGAATGGAAGGATGGATGCAAAAAGAACTCACCGGAAGCAGTGCAGAAATAACCGATAACGATACAGAACACAGAATAAAGCGGAAAGGAAAAATAAACCGAAGATAAAAGATGAATTATATGAAAGAAAAAAAAAAGAAGGAAGAGAGAGAAGAGAAAGACCTAAAGTAGCTGAAAAGAGAAAAGAGAGAGATTATTGAATATATAGTGAGCGAAGAAGAGGAAGGAATAAAATTGTGGTGAGGAATAGGCGCTGGCTAAAACCTTCTTCCCCTCCCCTCCTTTTCCTAGATATCTATCTCTATCTATCTATAATATCAAATTCAATCTAAATATCTATGGTAACACTTCGTGTACCCTCTCCCACCCGATCATTTTTTTCATCTAGCCCTACATCCGATCCAATCTCACGCGCCCATTCTTTCCACGTTGTATCCGCAAACGTCACACGTAACCGTCTGCCTCCGGGTCCCACCTCATCACCTCTCACCTCTCACCTCTCACCATTGATATTTTTACACCCACTGACTGTTTTGCCCTGCTTCACGCGCCGCCTTAATAAAACGCCAACGCCAGAACAAAAGGGAAAACGCGAGAGTGAGGATTTAAGGTAATATCTACGTCGCTGTAGCAGAGACGTGGACGATACCACCTTTCTTAACCTTGTTTTAGTTTTGGAGTTGGTTTCCGTGGTCAAATGGTACATGCACAGAGTGTAACGTGGTTAATTGCTTTCTCTTTTTGTTTCTTATTTCCTTTGCATTCCTTCATCGTTTTGGACAAAGCAGGGTGAAGAAGAGAGGCCAAACTAGCCGTCAACAACCGTGGAAAAATCTTTATCTCCGGTAAAGTCTACAATTTAGCAGCATCACCTGAAATTGAACTGCTGCTTCAAATGCAAACTTTTTTCTTTTGATCGACAAAATAAAAAGGGAGAAAAAGCATGCTTAGTGACTCTCTACCACTTAAGTCATATCATATATTACTACATAAATAACAATTTTTTAACTAAATTTTGAGAATTTTTTCATACAATAAAATGATATTATAAGTAATTTTTTATATTAATCTCTGTATAAAAATATGCTTTTTAATATGTTTGACATACTATTTCGTTAGTATTATATAGCTAGAATATTGTCGGATTTTACAGAATCTGTCGAATATATTAAGGTTTCTATAATTTTAAAATGTGAAACATTCAAATTCAAATTTTGTTATGAAATTTTAGCAGTAAATGGAGTATTTTAGTTATGGGTCATTAAATCAGCATTCGAAAAATTACAGAATTAAAAACGATAGTGTCAATGAGTTATATTTTATAATTTGCACTGATATAATAAATAAATCAAATTCTGATCGCTTAAATTCTAGTCTTCAGAATATTATTATAAATACTTGTTGTATATGTGAAACAATATAAATATATAATTGAAAACTTCTCACTGGACCTACAAGCTATGTTGTATTGAGGGTCAAGAAAAGTTGGGTCTGTATAACAAAAATAAGACTTTTAAGAAGAAAAAGACATCAAGTTCCGGGTTGTGGCTTCCTGCATCCCACTTTTTTATTCCTGCATCTCCGTAAAATGGTAATTTCCAAATTATTTTTAATTAAAATTATAATAAAAATTTCTACACCTTATTTTTAATATTTTGTAATTTCGAAAATATTTTTCAAAATACTCGATCTAAAATATTATTTTTCTAAATTGAATATTTTGAAAAGTATTTCTGAATTCGAAATATTTTCCAAAAAATATGTATTCCATAATATTTTTTTATATTCTGAAAAACTTGACCTAAAATATAAAAAAAGAAATCGAACACATGTTTTGAAAGACATTTCTTGATTCAAAAATATTTTTCAAATAACTATATCCGAAAAGTATTTTTAGACCCAAAAATTCAAAATATACATTTTTTTCGGATTGGTTGTAAAGTATTTCTAGATCTGGAAATATATTTCAAAACACCTAATATGAAAGTTTTTGTTTCTTTAAATACCCAAAACAACTTCTTCCCCATGGTTCTTCTTCTCCAAATTTTCCTTCTCGTTCAATACTCACCTCCCATCACATAGCTACCATCCATCTTCGTTCCAAACAAATTTTCAATTCTTTCTCTCCTTTACCCTTTTCACCATCACCTTCCAATTCATAAAAAATAGGTAGAAAGTGGATTAGTTCTACTTCCATAAGTCAGTGATGGTAATAGAATATGAGGTCCATTAGGGAAATAAAGTGACAGTGTGTTTCTTGCAACGAGAGAATAGGGACAAGGTTTGTTCTCTATCAATCGTTATTGACTATTGGGTTTTAGAATAAACTTAAATGAATTAGTTGATAGAATTTTAATAGTAGTTAATAAGTTAACCATTGTGGGTAACTAATGACTCATTGTGGATAGTTAATATACTAATTGTTGTGGATAATTAATGTAGTAGTCGTCGTGAATAGTTAGTATACTAGTCGCTTATAATCGTTTTGAGTACAACGGTCACGAATTGTGAATATATAAATTGTATTGTCTATTGTATGAAAACAATAAGAGGTGAATAAAGTTTTTTCACAAGAGTAGAAAGTTGTTGTCTACATCAACTACCTCCAGAAGAGTCCTCCCTCTACAATCCCTAATAGAGATGGCAAAAATATTCACGTCCGCGGATATCCGCAGATAAAATTCGCGATGGATAGTTATTACCCGCGGGTAGCGGATATTTTAATACCCGTTTATAAACGGGTCGGGTACGGGTATCATACTATCCGTACTTGCGGGTACCCGTTACCCGCAAAAAATTAAAATTAAAATTATATTTTATTAAGTTAAATTTAATTCAATTTAAAATTAACAGTATATTTTATTATGTCAAATTTAATTATAATTATAATTTTATTTTATTTATATTTTATTTTAATAATTTTATATTAAAAAATTTATAAAATATTTTTTTAAATATTTGCGGGTATCGGGTATCCACGGGTACCCGCGAGTTTTAAAAATATTCGCGAATATTTTTTAAGCGGATACCCGGCGGGTAAACGGGCGGGTAATGGGCGGATTTGTTTTTGGCGGGTCAGGTTGCGGGTAGGCACTATCCGTGCCCGACCCGACCTGTTGCCATACCTAATCCCTAACCATGTCCAGAAAAGTAGAAAAGTCCTCGATGCTAGTTTTACCAGAGTTGTTTCCCCGACAATGGAACTCTTCAACATGTTCAAGCACATGAAAGATATTTAGACCAAGCTAGTCAATTCTCAAGCGAGCTATCATTAGAGAAGTCGCAACATATGAGGTTGGAGAAGCTACTAGAGTACATAGGGTGCATGAAGGAAGTGAAGGAGGGGATAAAAAAGATATGTGAGGAGGTGGAGGGTGGGAGGTAGGGATGGGAAATAAACCCGCCCCTATGGCTATTGTCCAAACTCGTCCTCGTTTTGACGAGAATTCTCATATTAACTGGGTATTGTGACGATAATTTTTTTTTATTTATTTAATTATTATTATTATTTCCTACAATACTTATAAAATTTAAAGGCAAAATTGTACTTAAAATATTAACACATACACACACACACACACACACACACACACACACACACACATATATATATATATATATATATATATATATATATATATATATATATATATATATATATTCACAATATTGTATGCATCTTATATCTACACCGTTTAGTACATCTTATATTTCCTACACTTGAAGAGGAAGAAGTGTTATTTATTTACAGTTTCCCCCTCATACACTGGTTTTCAAACAGGTGGAGGGACAAGGTTATGGATAGGGTTCACTTGGACTGTTGGGGGTAAATAGAAGGTAACTCTGATTTGTCCTTCGATGACAATCAGCGTGTTTGGAGTAGAGAGAAAAGTAATAGTAGAGTTTTTCGTTCCCTGAAATGTTACAGAATTATTCACTACATTGGTTTGCCATGCATTTCCCGGGAAAATAGCCATTATGTCGGCGAAGAAGGAATCAGACATATTGAGAGCAACCATCTATGATAATGTTATAAAATTTTGTTTTTTCACACACAATCATAAAATAGGAAAGTGATACAAATATCACATAAAAAAAATACAGCATATCATAATAATATAAAATGAAGTGAAAATTCTCCCCAAATCCATAAAACTAGATTTTATTATACTTTATAAAGACATTGATTAATTTTGTAGTGACTAGTCAGGATAAATGAACTCATGGCCAACAAAGTAACTCAAGAACATCTCATCTTGAGTAATACTAACTCGTTTAAATCCCCAAGGTCATACCTCCAACTACAATAATCAAATCTTTACTTATCATAAATTTTATTTCAATATTAAACCATATAATTATAAATTTTATTTCAATATTAAACCATATAAATAAATAGGATCAATAAATAATTAAAATAAAAATTAATAAATAAAAAGGACCAGTACGTAACTGGAGATAAATATAAATAAGTAAATGAGAGTAAATATAAATTGAGTAAATAGGACCAATGCACAACTGAAGATGAATATAAATAAATAAATGAGGATGATAACTAAATATAATTTAGAATGAGGTTAGGAACACCTCACTTAAAGGTAAATATAGAAATAAAAATAATTATGAAGAGATAGGAAAGATAAAAGTCAAAAGATAGAATGATAAATATCTCATTCCCTTACCTTAATTATTGTGAAAAATGCACCAAGATGATATGTAAATTTGTTTGCTACTACGCTCTCACTCTCTGTTATTTTCCTCTCTTCTCTTTTTTGTTCACTGCACCTTCACCCGTCTTTTCTCCACTTCCTACCTTCCAACATCCTTTTGCTATTTATAGTGATGGTGTCATGATTAATTAATTTCAATTAGACTAAACATTTAATGGTGTAGTTCCTAGTTACGTTAGTTATAGATTAACTTTAGAACATATTTTATCTTCTTTTATCACTTCAATAATTTATTTGTATCTTTAACATCATGTGTTTTTATCATTACTACTATTATTATTATTATTATTATTTTAGAATAATAATGATTTAGATGTATCTAAGTACATTA
>Ga0209589_1003947_pt1 | contig 25806 bp, 11 predicted proteins | sample CowpeawhiteBW_FD_187525 | JGI IMG/M metagenome (GOLD analysis project Ga0209589, IMG submission 187525) | Root nodule microbial communities of legume samples collected from California USA - Cow pea white BW (SPAdes) (version 2) | ecosystem: Host-associated > Plants > Roots > Nodule | place: USA...
AAGCATCATGATTACTATGAGATAATACTATTTTTAATGTTCAACTCACATCCATTTTAAATCTAAATAATTGGATCATATTTTTTTACCTAAATCCATTTTTTTAGCAAAACTAGTTTGATTTTTTTTTTAAATTCAGATCCAAATATTTGGATCAAGATTTAAATCTAGTTCAAATATTTGGATCAAGTTCAAAATCCAGAATCCATTTTTTATAAAAGAAATTTAAATTGAATTTTCTAAAATATGTGTCCTTAAGGCCAACACGACTCAGCCTGTCTAGGTCGTCAAGCTCGCTCGGCCCATCAGGGTCTCAAACCTGTTCAGTCTATACAGGTTGTCGGGCATGACCCATCCGAATCGTCGGTCAACTCGACCCAACCCATTTGGGTCTTTGGGTTCGCTTGGCCTGTTCGGGCATCAGGCCTGCCTGGTCTGTTAGAATTATGGTGCTTGATTTAGTCCCACATCACTTAGAATAGTGAGATGTGGTTCTCTATTTTACTATATAAGAGACTCTATGTAAAGCTTTAAGATACACCAAAAAAATACAAATACTTCCCAGTGTAGTCGTGGACGTAGGCATACACATTGTAGCCGAACCACGTTAAATTCTCTGTGTCTATTTTTCTCTCCTTTATTCTTTCCTTTATTGCCTTGTTCCTAACAATTGGTATCAGAGCCGATGGTTAATACCAGCTCAGACGAGTGTAGTACCAGTATGGTCCTAGTATCAAAAGTCTTCCTGACAGTGTTATCAGGTAAGCGTGTCCCGTTAAGAAGAACGACGGTACAAAAAAGGGCAAAAAAGGAGGGGGAGTGTACCAATGTGGTTGAAGGGACTCACCCTTGAGGGGGAGATTGTTAGAAATCCAAGTGTGAGTCTAAGTCCCACATTGACCAGAAATGAGAAAGTAGAGCACTATATAAGAATAAAGACCCATAAACCCATTGCCTTAAGGTTTTGGGTTGAGAGTGGTGTCAGTATCTTATGTGGTTAGGCTCAGATCTCATTGGTGTTGTTCTCCCCAGTGAAACCCCCTCCTTATAAACCTGACACGGTCCGTACAAATCGGCTGGCACGGTCCGTTTGAGTCGTCAGGTCGACTCAACTTGTCTGGGTCGTCGAGCCCGCTCGGTCCATTAGGATCGTCGGGCCTGCCCAATCCATATTGGTCGTCGGGCACGACCTGTCCGAGTTGTCGGGCCGACCCATCCAAGGCCATCTGAGTCTTCAGGCTTGCTTGGCCTGTTTGGGTCTTTGGGTCCACCTGGCTCGTTCGGGTCATTGGCCTGCCTGGCCCGTTCGGGCCTTCGGGCCCACTTGACCCGTTCAGGTCATCGGGTTCATTCAACTTTTTCGAGTCGTTGGGCCGGACTGACTCATTCGGTTTTTTAGGCCCACCTAGCTTGTTCATATCATTAGGCCCGCCCATCATGTTTTGGTCATTGGGCCCACCCGACCTTTTAGGGTCGTTGGGCCTACCCGATCCGTACAGGTCATCGAGCAAGGCCCGTCCGAGTCTGAATTTAGCCTAGTCCATATCAACCTTTAGCCTAACCCAACTAGAAATTTAAATTGAAAATTTGGATTGAATTTTTTGGATTATCCATATTTGAAAATCTTGATTTATAGAATGGATATCCAATCCATAAAATATATAAAATGTAAATTAGATTGAAATTCAAATTCATTAAAATGATTTTTAAATGGATTGGATTTTTAATAAAATGAATTTTAAGTTGATTGGATTAGAACAAGATTTTTTGTCTAGTCCTAGATGATAATTTATTCCATTGTACGAAGACGTTCCAAAACAAAATTAATGAATGGATCACAAACAAGGAATATAAATGGAATAGAAAAAAAAATCCTGTGACATGTTTGGTTTAAGAAAATAATATATAGATTTTTATCTCCTTATTTTATTTTATAGTTTAAGAAAATAAATTTCATTTGCAAATTCAAAGATTTAAAACATTTGTTTGGCTTGACTCCCTATTTTATGTTTTTGAAAAATAAAAGTATTAAAAATGTGTATTCTTGGCTATTTTGAATAACAAAGTCTTAAACTATTCCATCATTTATAGTAAGAAATTATATATCTTACTGATCTTATTGCACTACATGACATTTTGAAAAAATATTGATAAATGTCGATATTAATTCTTAAAACCTTTTTCATCACAAATAAATCTAGAAGTCATATATGTTAATTATAAAAGATCTTGCAAAATTAACTCTATACCCACTTATAACATAAAACAGCCTTCTGGTTTGTGTTTCTTTCTATTCTTTCTGACCAAATCTGAAATTTCATCAATTATTTTTCATATATAAAACATAAGCTAATAAGCTAATAATATGTATGGTTACAAATCACATATCGACTAAATATAAATATAAAGTAATTTTATAATATATAAATAAGATACACATTTTATTCTATTATATAAAATTGAATTAGAGTTAAATTTTAGTTAATATAAATATTGTATCAGCCATTGTTTAAAAATGTTTATCAGCTGTTTCACTTTTTCAAAACTAATTGGGACTTTTCGAATTCTCTTTTCTTTGTATACAGTTTTTTTTATATGTTATATTACTATCTCGTACACGCATTATTACTACGAGATGATAGTTTATTCCATTGTAGGAAGACGTTACAAAACAAAATTAATGCATGGATCACAAACAAGGAATATAGCGGTAGGAAAAAAGAAGTACAAAAAAGAAAATGATATTTTTATTCTCATTTTGTACTCCACATTAAACTAAGTTACGTAAGAAAATATAAAATGAGAGTTAAAATATGATTTTCAGAAAAAATATTCTATAACATGTTTGGTTCAAGAAACTAATATATATAGATTTTTATCTCCTTATTTTATTTTATAGAAATAAATTTTATTTGCAAATTCAAAGATTTAAAAAGTTTGTTTGGCTTGACTCCATATTTTATGTTTTTGAAAAATAAAAATATTAAAAATGTGTCTGCTTGGCTATTTTGAATAAAAAAATTATGGAATGAATAGCTTAAGTAGAGATTAAAAAATAAAAATACTTTTGAAAATTATGAATATATTATCCTTATGTATATATTTATTTGTTATTGATACATTAATTATCCTTATTATTTTGTAAAAGAGAAAATGAATTTTGACGCAAATAAAGACAAACATAGTAAACCAGAAATAAATGCATATGTATAGTGGAGCTAAATTGAAATTTTATCTGTGAAAGTGTACGTTTTAACAGGATAGGAACCTTCCTCTTCCTTTCCCTCCCAAAAATTTAATTACAATTTTTTAATAAAAAAAATTCAATTCACTCCCCACCGTATTTCAACCACTGCTTAATCTGTGCATAAATTGCAATCTCTCTTATTTTCTATCTTCTCCGCTCTCTAGTTTTCATGGATCCAGATTATGAAACAAAGTATGCCACTAATGGCAAAGTCATGTTTGGTTCAACCGTTCTTCTCTTCCTCCTCGTAATCGTTCTCCTTTTCGTTCACACTTTCCGCCATTCATGCTTTCCTCGCCGCAACCACGCTATTCGAATCCCTTCCAAGGGCCTTCTTCCTTGCTCTCTCAAATTCCTTCCCATCTTCACCTACTCATCCAACACCCACCGCTCTCTCCACGACTGCGCCGTCTACTTGTCGGAGTTTACCGACGGCCAACAATGCCGTGTGCTTCCCAACTGTAACCACGTGTTCCACGCCCATTGCATCGATGCATGGTTCACTTCTCACTCTAACTGTCCACTTTGTCGAATCACTGTTCACCGACACGCCATACCGGTCCAACCATTTTCTAACACTGAACCGGCTTCGTTGGGTTTTTCTTCTTTTCCCGCATCGGTTTGGTGCCCGAGGAAGTCGTTGGAAATGGTAAGCTTAATAGTGGAGCTAAAAGGTGGCCGGGATCCAGATCCGGGTCGTGGACCCATGATATCAAGGGCTGATAATTGATACCGTTGTACAACTGGCGGTTGGGTTTTTCAGCGGCGCCCAGTGCTACTGAAAAACTTGGCGTTCTCTTTGGTTGACCCTGCGTCGAAATGTTCCATATCCACTCTTCTTTGGCGCTATTGCAAGATTATGTTTTGTTATTTTCTGGAAGTGATGAGTGAAAAAAATAGAATTGTTGTACCAATTACATGAATATGAAAATTCATCATTGGAATTTATTATTCGATTAGGGTAGGTATCAGTATTGATTGGCATCCCCGGAATGATATGGTCACGGATCCACAGGATGAAGAAAACGAAATCAAATTTGTCTTCACAAGAAGCAAATTTATACACTAGTACCTTCTGAAATTTTGACCAACCTAAACCGTTATTTGAAATCAAACCTTTTGAAAAATTGAGGTAATCACTGATTTTTCTTTTTTTTTTTTTCCATAAAATTGGTGGAGTGGTAAATGGGCCCGCAAGAAGTAAACTGAAAAGCCTGTTACTGTACGGGGCTAAGTGCGGGGTGCAGAAAGAATAGAAAAATGTGTGGTAATAAAGACGCAAAGAAATAGAAAAGTTGCTGAATATAGCCAGAAGCATTGGATGGCGCAGCGCATCGCTACCTCTACCTTACCATTGTAACAAACATACTTTGAGGGAAATGATACATTAACAAAAAAAAAATTTGACAAATTTTGACAAACTACTAAATAAAGTAAAAAAAGTACTATTTTTATTACTTCTTTTTAATTAAAAAATAAAAAGTTAATCTACTTTAATCCTATTTATAGAAAGTTTGTAAACTTTGTCAAAACCTCATTTTCCTTTGAGATTATAAACCGAAAGCCTGCAAAGTGGAAGGGAACCAGACCAAAGCAAAGCAAAAGAAAATGGGAAGCAAAGCAAATTTGTTGTGGCTATTGGGCACGTGCATGTGTGTTATTGTAGCGCATCACGAAGCCGGTGCTGCAGGTCCTATCGGTGCTGCAGGTCCTGCCGGTGCTGCAAGTCCTATCGGTGCAGCCAGACCTGTCGGTGCTTCCAGACCTGCCGGTGCTGCTAGACCTGCCGGTGCTGCCGGTGCTGCCAGACCTGCCGGTGCTGCCGGACCTGCTAGTGCTGCCGGTGCTGCCGGACCTGCCGGTGCTGTCGGTGCTGCCCGTCCTGTCGGTGCTGCCGGTGTTGCCGGTGCTGCCGGTCCTGCTGGTGCTACCGGTGCTGCCGGACCAGCCGGTGCTGCTGATCCTACCGGTGCTGCAGGAGAATTGCGAGGCAAAGAGCTAATCAAGAGTGTGTGCAAGACAAGGGGAAACAGTGAACTGTGCTTGAAGGTGCTTATGTCGGACCCAAGCAGCCCAGAAGCCTCCCTAAAGGACTTGGAAATAATAACGCTGAAGGCAGCGGCAGAAAACGCGAGCAACATATTAGTAGACGCGAAGATGATGATCGATGACCCGACCTTGGAACCGGCAATACAACAGGGACTGTCTGATTGCAAGGAGAATCTGTTGGATGCAGAAAGCCAAATTCAAGACACTATTGCTTCCGTTTTGTCCGACGATAAGAAAGATGCCCTGACGTGGATGAAGGCAGCCCTAGCGGCAATCGACACATGTGACGAATCCATCCCCGGCGACGATGACATTCTCTCGAAAAGGAGTGTAAGCTTTCGCCAACTCTGCAACATTGCCGTCTCCATCAACAAGAGAATGATGGGCGTCAATGCCTAGATGCTACTTACCATCTCTCAATCCAATGTTGGTGTCTTTTTGTCTCCACGTTTTGCAAATCCTAGATGTTTTTGCTTGACAAGGTGGTTTAGCTTTTAGTTATTAGGTGGGTGGATGAGAAAATTAACTAGCGTTCTCGTGCATTCAATAGGAACATATGCAGGCACCCACATATACTGTGCTAGAATATGGCACCCCCTATTGTCTTAGAACAACATCCTTTCCAATCTTTCTCCATTCCTTGTAAAAAAACCTATCTTTTATTTTCATATTCAGCACATTACATCACATAACCAATATTTATTCCTTTCTCCTCTCAATTGCTTTTTTTTCCATTGTTTTTTATTCATAAAAATATGTTAGCTATAATAATAAAAATGTTCGCCAATGCAATGATGAAATCAGAAGTCACATAGGATTTGGCAATGTCACCTTTCTTCGTTCCACACTCGAGATTGATAACGCATAAAGAATGCAAACATGGTCTTTCACAAATCACAAAAGCGTTGCCATGTTGCGTCATGAAATGACACTATTATAATTTTCTACAGAAGCTTGCAGTTATTGCAGTGAGAATAAAAAGGTTGTTCATGAAGAAATTGTCGAAGAGGTTAACGCTATGGAGCTTGGGAGGGCGAAGAGAAGGCCTTTACACAAAAATATGATAGAGATACTACATCTCTTCTTTCATCAAGGCTTGTTTCATCTTACTATAGCAACTTTAATTTGAGCGTGTCAGAAACAAAAATTTACTTCTCAACATTTTGTTTTGGTTAATACTACCGATTATTGTAAAATGTGGCATATGAAATTGGGACATCCTCTAATCAAATCTTACAAGTTGTTGCTTCCTAACATCCTCACATTTCTTTTTTATATGTCATAGCTTGTGGTTTTGCTAAACAAAAACGCTTACCCTTTAACTCCTACACTACTAAAACTACCCATTCATCTAATCCTTATCCTATACATTGTTCTGTTTCTTATGATAAATGTTCCTCTGATCATGGTTCTTTTTGTCACAACATTTCTGCCCAAGCTAAACACTTTTCCTTTAAAGAAGCTCCTCAAAGTGACTATTGAAAATATGCAATGGTTGCTAAAATAGATGCTCTCAATAAAAACCGTACTTGGACATTAGTTTCTCTTCCTCCTGAAAACAAAGTCATCAGTTGTAGATGGGTTTACAAGGCTTAGCTGGTTGCAAAGGGATTTACACAAGGATAGATTACTTTGAGACATTCTCTCTGGTTGTGAAGCTAACTTCTTTAAGACTTGTCCTTGCGCTAGTTGCTACTAAACATTGGTTTATACACCAACTAGATGTGGATAGTGCTTTTCTCCATGGTTATTCAATGAAGAAGTTTTCATGAAGCCCCCTCGTGGACTATTTGTTCCTCATCCAAAGTGTGTTTGCATGCTTCACAAGTCCATATATGGTCTCAAGTAGGCTAGCAGAAACTGGAAACACAAATTCATTACAAAACTTCTTCTTCTTAGGTACTCCAAAAAAAGTTCGAACCTCTCCTTTTTTGTCAAAGTCTCTTCTCCACTGTATAGTAGGTTTATGTGACGTACTTGTAACGATATCACAGAAATTCATATTGTTAAAGCTTATCTTCACAACCAATTCCTTATAAAAGATCTCGGTCCTCTTAAGTATTTTCTGGGACTCGAAGTCATTCGGTCCTCATATGGTCTCGTTATAAACCAAAGGAAATAAAGCTTAGACCTCATAACAAAAACAAATCTTTTTGACTGTAAACCAACATCAACACCATCTGATCCTTTAGTTAAATTGCATGTTGATGAAGAACTGTTATTGATTGACCCCTCTTCCTACCAGCGCATCATTAGGAGATTGATTTATTTGACATGGTATTTCTTTTTGTTGTACAATAACTTGGCCAAGTTGGCCAGGTTGCGTCTTCCCCTCGTCAAGCACATATGCAACAAGCTTTAAGAATCCTTCTTTATCTGAAAAATGCCACTAGCTATGGTCTCTTATATCAGTCCAACACTAATCTTAAAATCCAAGCCTATTCAAATTTTGATTGGGCATCCCATCTCTGGCTTTTGTATCTTCCTTGGCACATCTTTGATTTCTTAGAAATCTAAGAAACGAACTATTGTCTTAAGGTCTTCATTAGATGCTGGATATTGTACTTTGGCCTCCCTCACTTGTGAATTATCGTGGCTTCAATACATTTTCCGAGATCTCCATTTCCACACCTTATACAACCTCTTGTGATAACAACTCTGCTATTAAAATAGCTAAAAATCCCACTAAGAGAACTAAACATGTTATACATATGTTTTGTTATCTCTATTAACATATTCTGTTAAATCTGTTTTCATTTTGTTTCTTTACCTTTTTTGTACAACTCTTTGATTAAATGTTTTATTATACATCTATATATTCAAGCCATTCTTTGTAATCAGTGACATGTATTGGAATATATGAATGATATTTTCTTCTCCTCATTTCTCTTTTTTCCAATACACTCACAAAATAGGAATCTAGGTCGTTGAATTATTGTTATTTTTGGGAAAACTAACGTCGAGATGTTCGAGGAAAGGAAAATAATCAACGATTAGAAAGAGATCGACATTTCAAAGAAAAAAGAAAATCCATGTGGGTGACAAGGACTCGATGAGTAGGGTTTGCATATGCTTTCATGTGATTTAATTATACTAAAGTAATGCCACATCATTTGAAAAAATTGCATATGACATGTTTTGATTCAATCCACATGAAATAGCACCAAAACGCCTTTCCGAAGGACACCAAAGTAACGCCATATACACACACATACACATACTACACACTTTTTTATCTTCTCTTCTAATTGTTTGGCTTATCATGGAATTCATTCACATCTTCAAGATCACAATGTGTGTGCACTTATGTTCAAATAATGTAATTCATGTCAATTAAATATTTTTTTATGTTGCACATTTGAATATTTCTACTCCTTAATAATATTTTTATTTATTGTGTTTTTTATTTGCACATGAGAATGCCTAATTGTAAATTTATTTGTTTAATGATACAAACTTTTCATTTACTATGTAATATAAAAAGGAAGTTGATCTTCTTTATTTTCTTATTATTAATTTTTGTTTCATTTGAATACCTCTTTTGTTTTGCTAAAACACTTCTCATCATCTCTCAATAGTTCAACTAATTTGGCAATGAAAAGTTTTCATATTATTCATCTTATCAAATCCATAATTATACAATTATTTTTCTTTGTGGGATTTCATTTTTATTAAATTGTTTCTAAGGCACTGATTTAAGACACACATTTAATTATTTTTATTTATTTTTTAATATTATTATTAGTTATTTATTTTTATCATGTAGAATATTAGTTTTTGTATTTTTTATATTTTTTTATTTTCTAATTCATCATCAGAAGTGTAATTTTATCATTGCAATTGTATAATTTTTTTTACTATGATATAATAATTTAATGTGACTATCGTGATTTTTTTGTCACTATCGAACATATTAATTATAAATTATTATTAGTTTAGTCTTTGTTATTTTCATGCTTTTGTTTTAAGCGGTGTATTTTAACTTTTATTAATGTATTAAAAAAGATATTTCATTATAATTTAAAAAAAATGGAAGTAAAAAGACATTTAAATTATTTTTAATTTGAATATCTATTTTGTTAATAATTTTTTAAAAATATTTTTAAATTTTATCAATCAGATTTCATTAATATTTGAAAATTTAATAAATGTTTTGGTTCTCATTACTCAAATTTGTTCTCTTATATAAATCTTGTCTCACTTATATTATTCATTTGAATTCATAAATCTCTCCACACTCATTTCTCATCAAAACTCATCTCCTTTGTCCATTTTCATTCTCTTCATCTATACTCATCTATTTCATTCACACACATATCTTTCATCTACATTTTTTCAAGGGTGACAATATGGGCTTGGCTTAGTGAGCCGGCCAGCCAAAAAACGTAGTGCGGGCTGAGATATTGAGCCTTCTAGCCCGCAAAAGTCCAACACGCATAACCTAGTTCTCTTCCATTCCATCAAACATTATGTCTTTATCCAACTATCAAACATAATGGTACAACCAGTTCTCTTCCATTCCTCATTGCATTCTTCAAGCATTAAATCTGTTTTGCTCACATCTTATTTTAGGAGCTTCTCTCTGATATCATGACAAGATGGTGGTTTGTAGCCAACTCCATATTTACCAATCATTTCACACATCTTTGCAAATGTTGGATTTCAAATCACATTGAAAGGAATGACATTGGTGTAAAAGACTTCAGCTACTTGAGCATCAACCTCTTCTTTGAATCCTCTTTTCATCATTTGATTTAAAGGTGCTTGGACTCCCCCCCTTAATAGTATTGGCAATTGTTTGTTTTCCTTTAAAGCCAAACAACCTATGTCCTCCTTTAACAATCTCAGTTTCTACATTTCCTTCATCAATAATATTCAACTTTCTTCTTTTTAATGAAACATGCTTAGATTCTGTAACTATCTTTATCATCAAATTTTTAATTTCGTTCGAAACAGAGGCATACGGTTCAGAATCCTCCCTAGTTCCAACAGATGATATTTGAATCTAAATATCCTCCCACTCATAATTTTTGAGCAATAACTACATTTAACTTTTCTACCATTGGCATTAATATCAAACCCGTGTTTCCATCCAATATAAGACCGATTTCCCGAAGTATTTTTACTTCTAGTCTTAACAGATGAGGATGCACTTGGATTAGTATCCACTGAATTTGATGCATTTCCATACAATAATCTAACTTTTCACTACAAATTTAACCAGAAAAAGAAAAGATCACAAGTGCAACTGTAAGGAGCTTAAATACTTCAATCAATATGTAAGTATTTAAAAAATAAAAAAATTAAAAATTAAACTAACTAAACAGTTAGAAAAAAGAGGAGAGGATGCATGATATTACAGCGCAACAAAGGGAGAGAGAACAAAGCACTCATGAGTGAAGGATGTGACCATTGCAGATGGCGAGATGGTGGCCGATGGCGACACCGATGGTCACAAGCAGGGACGCGACGATGACACGACCAAGTAGATGGCGACCCGACCCACCACCACGGCCACAACGACAACGAACGACAGCGGATGAATGAGAACAAATGACACAAACACGAACCAATGACGACGCCACAAATAGAGAAGGACACGAACGAATGACGATGACGTGACCAACAAAGACAGACACAAATGCGAGTGCGGTGGCTAACAAAAAAAATGCGACGACGAGTGCAGTGGCCACTGACTCTAGACGTGATGGCTAATACGGTGGCTAAAAGCTCTAGAAGCGATGACGAAAGGTTCAATAGATGACAATGAGCGAGAAAAATCACGACTGCACAAATTGAAAATGAAAAACCCTACATCGCGAGAAAAATCAAGTTAGGTCTCCCTCCAAACGACCTCATTTCTGTTTCAAATTTTCACCCATTCAAACTCGCAACACGCTACAAACTCACGATTTTGCATGATTTTAACAATCCCACCTTCGAGTTACTTTCAAGTTTTACTTCAAAGTCGACTTTACTTTCGAGTTAACTCGAAAGCCATGTCTAGGATAGTAAACTCGTTTGAGTTAGGGAGTTAACTCGCGAGTTTGATTACTATGGTTTGAACTACTACGTGTTATGCTTGGAGTTACCAAATTTGAATCAAGGAGGAGTATTAAAGTGTAATGCAAATTCTAGAAAAATCTAGAAAATCCTAAGATAAATGTATATATTGAAATGTAATGAAAATTCTAGATCAATGTAGAAAAGTCTAAGATTACATAGGTAAAAATCTAAAACATTATACATAAGTTCTAGTTAAAATGTTCTAGAATAATCATGTAAGTGAGATGTAATCTATATATACCCATGTGTATTCTACCATTTTATGTATGACAACATCTAACAACTCACAACTACATAACTGCTATTTCCATCATTTTCTCTATCATATCAACTATTACTTTCACGAGCTATGATAGGTTAACAATGTTTTTAACAAAGTTTTTGACAAACTTTCCTATTTAAGTAAAAAACTATTATTTTATTTTAATTAAAAAAAATAATCTTTTTTAATTCTATTTTTAAAAACTTTGTTAAGTTTGTTAAAAAAAAAATTGACAAAAGATAATTTTCCTACTTTCATAACCCGAAAACACTATAAAAAAGTAATAAATTTTTTTGTCAAACTGTTATTGACAAAGTTTTAACAATGTCGACATGGCAACACTCAATTCGATATTTTTTTAAATAATTTATCATGGCTTGAAAAGAGAAAATAAAGGTTTGGTGAAGAGTTTATCGAAGTTTGTGAACAAAAACATTGTAAAGTAACAAAATCCAAAAATGTAGCATATAGATAAACAAAAATAATTTTTTGACAAACATTTTATTGAGAAAGTTACTAAATATAGTAATTTTTTAAAATAATTTTTAAGAAACATTTTATTGACAAAATTATTAAATATAGTAATTTTTAATTATTTTAAAAAAAGTAAAATAATAAAATTTTAATTTTTCTTTTTACAAAAGTGATTGTTTGCCAAAGTTTATCGTACATGTTAAACTATCATTTTTCATAGATAAAAGGACGGATTTTTTGAGACACAAATTTATACACTTTACAAGTGAACAAGGAAAAGATGAAATGAAATAATTTCCCTAAAACTGTTGTTGGAGTAATAATTAAACATCTAATCTTTTCTTTGAACATTAATTATAACAGTGTATTAATTCAAAACAACGAAGGTTTTACATTAAAAATGACGTATTGCAGGGTCTGTGTATTTGTTACACCGGATCACCAGCTTATTTTACCATAAGAAAAAAAATAAAGCTTAAAGGAAGAACAAAGTGAATGAGCGAATGAATGTATCTATCTATACGAAGTTAGTTGCGAAAGGCACTGTGGTCTGGGGCAGCCAGTTATCTCCGAGCAAGAAGTTAGAGACAGAAAAATTAGCAGCATCAGTGGCATTAATCACGTGGTAACCGGGCCACGTGACTCTGTTGGCAGTGGTCGATCCAGGTCCAGTGTTGTTAAACTCTGCATAATACAAAGTGTTCAAAGCAAAATCACCGTCCCATTCACGCCACCCACCTGCATCGATCACGCTGTCCATAAAACTCTGCATGTAAACAGTTCTTGAGTAGTTTTTCCATGGCCTTCCCAGATAAGTTTCAGCCGCGTTTATGTTCGCAGCCAAATCATCGGCTGCCCTAATCGTACAATACTGGATACAAATTCCGGTGTTTTGGTTGGGGTCGGTTCGGCCTTGTGCGGTTATGGCGTTGAATTGGCCATTCATTGGAAGACGAGGATACAGGTTACAGTTTTGCAACACTGTCGCCGCGTTTCCGAATATGAAATCCACGGTGCCGTAGATGTCGCATTCCCTGTAGAATTGTCGCAGGGAATGCGCATAGAGTGTGTCTTGGTACCCCTCGAAACTGCAACTGTAAAACGCCGATAAATCTGCCCCGTTACGAAGTGCTACGGCTTGGTGCTTCTCTGCTCCGGCAGTGTTACGGATTGTCATGTTAACACCCACAAATCCTGCTCCAACCACCGCTGCAATAAAAGTGCATAATGTAATAATATCAGTCATAATGGCTCATTTCTTTAGGTGAAACTCACAATGGCTAATGATTATATAAGCAAATCAACAACTAAAAGCTTTTTTTTTTTTTTCTTTTTCGTCCGAAAACTATTTCGTGAACTTTTAGCCACTTTCTTACTTTTATTTTCATTCTTTCACACGTGTATCTATCCATCTATATATAAATGTATTGTTTTTAAACGTATTTATGGAATTATATTGACCAAGAAGACATGACAAATAAATGTTATACTTGTGTTAATAATAGATCATTTTTTGGTGCGCTGATTATGTAGTAAACGTAATCTAGTGTACGTACCAAAAGTTGCGGACTTGAAGGTTGTCCAGCCATCAACAACACTACGATTCCCTGTAATAATTGTCTTGTTGATGCCATCTCCAACCATCATCAAGTACGTCTTTTTCTTATCAATGGACACATTTTCCTCGTAAACACCCGCAGTGACGTAGATGAGGAAGTATCCCGATGTAGAGGAAGACTTGTTGGGCGCCGCCGCAATGGCGTCATTCAAGGTGGTGAAGTTCCCACTACCATCTTTACTGACAGTGACGATGTCCTTCACCTTCACCTCGTCACCCACATTCGCCTGAAGGAGGTTTCTCCGACTCACGGACTCGTAGATCGCGCGCGTTCTGCTGGACATCTTCAGCGGTAAACGGCCGTTTCGAAAGGAGCGGTGTTGGGCGGGTGGGTGAAACGCGGTGACGTTAGCGTTGGTGGGGAGCCAGCCCTTGGTGAAGAGCGCGAGAGAGACGGTGTAGAGCTTGGTGTCGTTGGAAAGCGGGAGGAAGAGTCCATTGCTGACGCGCCAAGCGGAGGCGGTGGCTTGGAGGCCTTCCAAGCAGGTTTGTTGGTTGGTTAGAATGGCGCTGAGAAGGGTTTGGATGTCGTCAGCTCGCGAAGTGGGAAGGAGCGTGCTTTTGCGGTTGACTGTTTGGAAGGAACTGGAGAGAAAGTCGACGTTGAGTTCGGCCAGGGTTTGGCAATCTTGGAGCGCGTGGATTGCGGAGGTTGATAGAGAGGAACTGCGTTGGAGGTATCTGTTAACCAACTTCAAGAACTTGGTCGCTTGTGAAAGGGACTCTCTCACTGAGAATCGCCCATATTCGTAAACATTGGCGTTTCGGGGAGGGAGGACGGAACTGCAATAAGATGGGTCTGGGGTGGATTTGCATATTGTTCTGGGAGAGACAGAAGCGGTTGGAGGGGTTTCTGCGAAAACCAGGGAGATGAATAACATGGGTACGATGAGGATGAGAAATTTTGTTGTTTTTGGGAGGGAATTACGTAATTTGTTGGCCATTGGGACTTGATATGCAAGAACTGAGTGTGAGATGAAAATTGAGTTGAATCACTTGATATTTATATAGGAATTAAAGGAGGTGGTTTTCTAAATAGAAAGATTCCGTGTTGCTGTTACCATTTACATGTATGTATGAATGCATGTTGGGCGATTGGGTTAGTGCAATTGCACTGCAAAGTTGGAGACCATAGACCAGTATTTGGAAATTGAAAAGTGGAAAAAAGTAATCTCTGCTTGACATTATGAGATCTCATATCCATGAAATTATGTGATAATATAATCGCTCGTTGCCTCTTTAATATAGTATTGTTTTTCTTTTCCGCGTCTATTCTTTAACTGGTATATATGTATACATTCAAAAAACATTTTCCTCTGTCAACGGAGTTGTCTTCAACCTAATCTCACACAAATCCAATGAACTTTTACCGGGTGCTGCTATAAAAAAACATTGACTTCATGAGGACGATGAATGGCTCAGTGTGGTGTACACTATAAATCAATACTCGAAATTTGTGCCACAGTATTTTCATTTCCTACTGTATATATCGTGTGGAGGAGATAGCGAAGTTCCAGAATTATTTTTAATTTAAATGAACTCGCGTTTTCATGAAGAGTTTTCTTAAATCTGCTTCAAGAAGAATGAATAATCTTCGAATTATGATGTTTATGGATTAATAAGTGTATGTTTGAATTTTAGTTTAAATAAAGTTAAATAGATTTTACTAGAGTTTAAGGAAGTTTGAAATAAATTTTATTTTTGATTGGAACCGACAGAAATGTCGAGGCAATACTTTATAGAAATTAAAAGTTGGTGTGTTTTGAGAATTATTTCCGAAGATCTTGTCTCCTGGTAATGCTAATTTTTTGTACAAAGTAAATCAAACACAAACTCCAAATTTTTGAGAAAATAAAACTTCCTATCTACCAAAACATTCTGAAAGAAATTTTGTTTTTGTCCTAGTAGTAATGGAGAGTTTTTATTTTAGCCTTTTTCTAATTTTTAGTTCATATTATATTAAATCAATTAAAAATTAGACTAAACATCCACAAACTGAAAAGGAAAAGAGGCAGGAAGTCTTGGTTTATTTTATTAGCTCAATTTAAAACAATTGCATAATTTTATAGGATGCGATGTTAAATGTCATTCGGAAGAGTATGTGTTCTGAAATATGTTACGTTCTCGTGAGGGTGTAAAACAATATTTTATAATTAATTATCACTAATCATGTCGTAGATATTATAAATGAGTCCGGTTTTTCTGTTGATTTTTTTTATTGAGTATTAAAAAAAATAATATTTTAGTATTTTAAAGATAATTTTAATATATTTTAAAATTTTAAAATTAATTATCATTAATATATTTTAAAGGTATAACAGACAAAAATAAGTAGAGAATTCAAATTTTATTATAAATAAACAAGTTTTTTTTTTCTTAGTAGATAAAAGTATTCATGTGGGTAATAAGGAATTTAAATTGGTTAAGATTTAGTTGTATATATTATGAAGAGTGTTTATTTTTATGGTATTTGGGAGTAAAATAGGTGGATGGAAGTTTATTTAAATGAAGATAATTACATAAAATGGAAAAAAAAAAAAAGTCAGAAGGGAAAGAAAACGTTTGGTAAAGACTTGCCTATCTTTTGGTAACAAGGCATTTGGATTGTAATTATGCAAGATTTAGTCAATGATGCCTAACTCCATGCATGACTCGACATATATATCTTTCTTTAACATTCAAATTAGTCAATTCTGAATTGGTATGAGTAGGACACGTTCTTTCAGCAAACATTTACATTTGGACATCTTTATTTCTGTGTTTTTCCTTTATTTTTTTTAAATATTAAGAAGGAGTAATTATACGGATACAGGCCAATAACATCTTGGTCTAATGAGAAATGCCTTTAATCTCCTAAATAAAAACTAAATGCATGTATTATTGGTTGATGAAGACCTAGACTAGTAATAGAATTAGAAATAGTCACGATTAAGATTATTTTAGAGATTTTAAAAATGGAAGTCAGTTAACGATAATATAATTCTAATGTATGATTAATTTATCATTTCATTTATTTTTTGATTAATTACTTCATCCTGAGGTTGTTATTATAAACTTTTCTTCCTTTTTCAAGTTCAGAATAACGTGGATGAAAATATGTCAGACGCTCTCGTTTTAAGTTGGAGAAAGAAAAAAAGACATTACTTATATAAAATAAATCGTATAAAATTGTATTACATTGAGCTTGAATTTGGGCAAATCTGTATTTAGGTAAAGTAATGCAGACAATTGGAATGTACTAAATGAGATTTTATTAACCATAATAGAAAGATAATCACTAAAATGATGGCATTTCTATAGTTAAGGGACCTACAACTAAAGCTATGATTAGAAGAATCTTAACTAAAGCTATGATTAGAAGAATATAAGAAGATCGAGTCTCTCTAAGCATGACAAATTCAATTTAAAGTTTATTTGGGTAAAGAAGATATGAAAATCTAGCCTAGAACTCTGTATTTGTAAATATTATACTAGGGTTTAATTTTGGGTTTTATATTTTGGTTGGAGCATAGGATTTTCTTTAGGTCATGTATCTAGACCTTGGTGGGTTTTGGGCTTGGAAAGAGTTTGGGTCTAGAAGAAGTGGGTATTCATATTCCTTTTTCCAATAATTTGGTACCAACAAATAGCATGATATTTCATTATCACATTAATAACTAAGATAGAACAATTAAATACAGAAGATAATATATGATATAGGAAAAGTTATACAAAGTATGAATTCATTACATCCAATCCTAATGAAATGAGAGTTTAACTACTACTAGAAAATTGTCAATTACCTGCCAATCTTTTTTGCAAAATTTTTTTATAGAAATTTCATGCAAAATTTGTTATGAATTTATTGTTATATGATTTTTTTCTTGCGAATTTAAATTTTTGAAAAATTTCACATAAAACTTTTATATTTGTTACAAATTTTCCTGCAAATTTAAATTAGTAAGAAAATACTAAATATTTATACAGATTTTTGCTTGACATTTTTTTGCAGGAACTTCATGTAAAATTTACTGAAAACTTATTTGTTTTTTATTTAAATTTTCACGTTAAATAAAAAGCAAGAAAAGACGCAGGTTATTTAAAATTCTTCATGCACATTTGTTGAGAGAAGAAATTGGCAAATAAGTTTTACAATATTTTAATAAAATTTGGCAGGAAATTTACAATCTCTTTATACGTGGTTTTTTATGCATATTTTCCCCAGAAAAGTGTTATAAGCATTTTATTATTATTATTATTATTATTATTATTATTATTATTATTATTTAACTCATTTACTTTATGTATTTAAACATGTAAAATATTTTTAAAATATTCTTAATCTTAAAATTTACTTAATCAAACTTATATAACCTTCATTTATATTTTTAATGTTTTTATTAATAATTATCATTCACTATAAATATCATTCATTACGAGAAAAATAATTATTACTTAAAATATTTTCTGCAAAAATTTATTCATAAAAAATACATTTATTTTAATGGTTAAATTAATTATTTTCATATAATTATTAGTAAAAGATTATTTTTAAAATATGAAAAGAAATTAAAAAAAAATTGGTGCTCATTCAAATTCAATCTTACTGTCACTCCTTTCTCTGAAACTACTCCTTCCCTTCTTCTCTTTACAGAGTACTTTCATTCTTCTTTGTACTGTCACTTTTTACATTATACAATCAAAAATTGACGGTTCTCTCATTTTATTCTTCATTTCACTTCTAATTTGCAGTTGTTCAACATCCCTATTAATATCTGCATCTGAACCTAGACTCTTTCATCTCTCTCAGTAGTGCGTAAAGAATGAGTAGAAGAATCTGAAGCGAGAGCTGCTGTGGGCGCAAGAGGAGGTGAAGCATCATCGGATCCGCCATCGAATCCTCAACACCATCAACCTCGAGCTAGTCAAACCTTCTACCTCTGTTGCACTCCACCGCCAAACCAATGCGCTCGTCGATGTCGTCCCGCCGCCGGAGGCTAATTTCAGTATTTCGCTCCTCAGCCAGTTCGAGAAGCTTGACGTCACTTATAATGTCAGTTTCTTTACGTTTTATCGTTCTCACTTGTCGAGTTTAGGTGAATGATGATACCTAGGGTTTTTGGCTAGTGCTAAATTAGATTCTTTCGCTTTTGATTTTCCCTTGCAGTTTGGTTAGGGTTTGTTGAGGCTACATCATTCCTTCTTGGATCGGAAGTATACAATAGGGCTTGATCTTTCCCAACCATGTATTTTGTGTTGAAGGAGCACGACTAATAATTTTCATGTTTATGCAGATTCAATTTGTTTAAGGTGCTAGTAACGGTGTGTCTTAAAGGACTTTTTTTGCTTTAGAGCCTTACATGTGATGAGAGGTGCTTTTCTTGTCAATTTTAATTGAATTGTTGGTGGTATGGACAACAAAAATGTAGGTTTGTGGGAGACATAAAACCTAGAGGCAGTGGCCACTGACTCTAGACGTGATGGCTAATACGGTGGCTAAAAGCTCTAGAAGCGATGACGAAAGGTTCAATAGATGACAATGAGCGAGAAAAATCACGACTGCACAAATTGAAAATGAAAAACCCTACATCGCGAGAAAAATCAAGTTAGGTCTCCCTCCAAACGACCTCATTTCTGTTTCAAATTTTCACCCATTCAAACTCGCAACACGCTACAAACTCACGATTTTGCATGATTTTAACAATCCCACCTTCGAGTTACTTTCAAGTTTTACTTCAAAGTCGACTTTACTTTCGAGTTAACTCGAAAGCCATGTCTAGGATAGTAAACTCGTTTGAGTTAGGGAGTTAACTCGCGAGTTTGATTACTATGGTTTGAACTACTACGTGTTATGCTTGGAGTTACCAAATTTGAATCAAGGAGGAGTATTAAAGTGTAATGCAAATTCTAGAAAAATCTAGAAAATCCTAAGATAAATGTATATATTGAAATGTAATGAAAATTCTAGATCAATGTAGAAAAGTCTAAGATTACATAGGTAAAAATCTAAAACATTATACATAAGTTCTAGTTAAAATGTTCTAGAATAATCATGTAAGTGAGATGTAATCTATATATACCCATGTGTATTCTACCATTTTATGTATGACAACATCTAACAACTCACAACTACATAACTGCTATTTCCATCATTTTCTCTATCATATCAACTATTACTTTCACGAGCTATGATAGGTTAACAATGTTTTTAACAAAGTTTTTGACAAACTTTCCTATTTAAGTAAAAAACTATTATTTTATTTTAATTAAAAAAAATAATCTTTTTTAATTCTATTTTTAAAAACTTTGTTAAGTTTGTTAAAAAAAAAATTGACAAAAGATAATTTTCCTACTTTCATAACCCGAAAACACTATAAAAAAGTAATAAATTTTTTTGTCAAACTGTTATTGACAAAGTTTTAACAATGTCGACATGGCAACACTCAATTCGATATTTTTTTAAATAATTTATCATGGCTTGAAAAGAGAAAATAAAGGTTTGGTGAAGAGTTTATCGAAGTTTGTGAACAAAAACATTGTAAAGTAACAAAATCCAAAAATGTAGCATATAGATAAACAAAAATAATTTTTTGACAAACATTTTATTGAGAAAGTTACTAAATATAGTAATTTTTTAAAATAATTTTTAAGAAACATTTTATTGACAAAATTATTAAATATAGTAATTTTTAATTATTTTAAAAAAAGTAAAATAATAAAATTTTAATTTTTCTTTTTACAAAAGTGATTGTTTGCCAAAGTTTATCGTACATGTTAAACTATCATTTTTCATAGATAAAAGGACGGATTTTTTGAGACACAAATTTATACACTTTACAAGTGAACAAGGAAAAGATGAAATGAAATAATTTCCCTAAAACTGTTGTTGGAGTAATAATTAAACATCTAATCTTTTCTTTGAACATTAATTATAACAGTGTATTAATTCAAAACAACGAAGGTTTTACATTAAAAATGACGTATTGCAGGGTCTGTGTATTTGTTACACCGGATCACCAGCTTATTTTACCATAAGAAAAAAAATAAAGCTTAAAGGAAGAACAAAGTGAATGAGCGAATGAATGTATCTATCTATACGAAGTTAGTTGCGAAAGGCACTGTGGTCTGGGGCAGCCAGTTATCTCCGAGCAAGAAGTTAGAGACAGAAAAATTAGCAGCATCAGTGGCATTAATCACGTGGTAACCGGGCCACGTGACTCTGTTGGCAGTGGTCGATCCAGGTCCAGTGTTGTTAAACTCTGCATAATACAAAGTGTTCAAAGCAAAATCACCGTCCCATTCACGCCACCCACCTGCATCGATCACGCTGTCCATAAAACTCTGCATGTAAACAGTTCTTGAGTAGTTTTTCCATGGCCTTCCCAGATAAGTTTCAGCCGCGTTTATGTTCGCAGCCAAATCATCGGCTGCCCTAATCGTACAATACTGGATACAAATTCCGGTGTTTTGGTTGGGGTCGGTTCGGCCTTGTGCGGTTATGGCGTTGAATTGGCCATTCATTGGAAGACGAGGATACAGGTTACAGTTTTGCAACACTGTCGCCGCGTTTCCGAATATGAAATCCACGGTGCCGTAGATGTCGCATTCCCTGTAGAATTGTCGCAGGGAATGCGCATAGAGTGTGTCTTGGTACCCCTCGAAACTGCAACTGTAAAACGCCGATAAATCTGCCCCGTTACGAAGTGCTACGGCTTGGTGCTTCTCTGCTCCGGCAGTGTTACGGATTGTCATGTTAACACCCACAAATCCTGCTCCAACCACCGCTGCAATAAAAGTGCATAATGTAATAATATCAGTCATAATGGCTCATTTCTTTAGGTGAAACTCACAATGGCTAATGATTATATAAGCAAATCAACAACTAAAAGCTTTTTTTTTTTTTTCTTTTTCGTCCGAAAACTATTTCGTGAACTTTTAGCCACTTTCTTACTTTTATTTTCATTCTTTCACACGTGTATCTATCCATCTATATATAAATGTATTGTTTTTAAACGTATTTATGGAATTATATTGACCAAGAAGACATGACAAATAAATGTTATACTTGTGTTAATAATAGATCATTTTTTGGTGCGCTGATTATGTAGTAAACGTAATCTAGTGTACGTACCAAAAGTTGCGGACTTGAAGGTTGTCCAGCCATCAACAACACTACGATTCCCTGTAATAATTGTCTTGTTGATGCCATCTCCAACCATCATCAAGTACGTCTTTTTCTTATCAATGGACACATTTTCCTCGTAAACACCCGCAGTGACGTAGATGAGGAAGTATCCCGATGTAGAGGAAGACTTGTTGGGCGCCGCCGCAATGGCGTCATTCAAGGTGGTGAAGTTCCCACTACCATCTTTACTGACAGTGACGATGTCCTTCACCTTCACCTCGTCACCCACATTCGCCTGAAGGAGGTTTCTCCGACTCACGGACTCGTAGATCGCGCGCGTTCTGCTGGACATCTTCAGCGGTAAACGGCCGTTTCGAAAGGAGCGGTGTTGGGCGGGTGGGTGAAACGCGGTGACGTTAGCGTTGGTGGGGAGCCAGCCCTTGGTGAAGAGCGCGAGAGAGACGGTGTAGAGCTTGGTGTCGTTGGAAAGCGGGAGGAAGAGTCCATTGCTGACGCGCCAAGCGGAGGCGGTGGCTTGGAGGCCTTCCAAGCAGGTTTGTTGGTTGGTTAGAATGGCGCTGAGAAGGGTTTGGATGTCGTCAGCTCGCGAAGTGGGAAGGAGCGTGCTTTTGCGGTTGACTGTTTGGAAGGAACTGGAGAGAAAGTCGACGTTGAGTTCGGCCAGGGTTTGGCAATCTTGGAGCGCGTGGATTGCGGAGGTTGATAGAGAGGAACTGCGTTGGAGGTATCTGTTAACCAACTTCAAGAACTTGGTCGCTTGTGAAAGGGACTCTCTCACTGAGAATCGCCCATATTCGTAAACATTGGCGTTTCGGGGAGGGAGGACGGAACTGCAATAAGATGGGTCTGGGGTGGATTTGCATATTGTTCTGGGAGAGACAGAAGCGGTTGGAGGGGTTTCTGCGAAAACCAGGGAGATGAATAACATGGGTACGATGAGGATGAGAAATTTTGTTGTTTTTGGGAGGGAATTACGTAATTTGTTGGCCATTGGGACTTGATATGCAAGAACTGAGTGTGAGATGAAAATTGAGTTGAATCACTTGATATTTATATAGGAATTAAAGGAGGTGGTTTTCTAAATAGAAAGATTCCGTGTTGCTGTTACCATTTACATGTATGTATGAATGCATGTTGGGCGATTGGGTTAGTGCAATTGCACTGCAAAGTTGGAGACCATAGACCAGTATTTGGAAATTGAAAAGTGGAAAAAAGTAATCTCTGCTTGACATTATGAGATCTCATATCCATGAAATTATGTGATAATATAATCGCTCGTTGCCTCTTTAATATAGTATTGTTTTTCTTTTCCGCGTCTATTCTTTAACTGGTATATATGTATACATTCAAAAAACATTTTCCTCTGTCAACGGAGTTGTCTTCAACCTAATCTCACACAAATCCAATGAACTTTTACCGGGTGCTGCTATAAAAAAACATTGACTTCATGAGGACGATGAATGGCTCAGTGTGGTGTACACTATAAATCAATACTCGAAATTTGTGCCACAGTATTTTCATTTCCTACTGTATATATCGTGTGGAGGAGATAGCGAAGTTCCAGAATTATTTTTAATTTAAATGAACTCGCGTTTTCATGAAGAGTTTTCTTAAATCTGCTTCAAGAAGAATGAATAATCTTCGAATTATGATGTTTATGGATTAATAAGTGTATGTTTGAATTTTAGTTTAAATAAAGTTAAATAGATTTTACTAGAGTTTAAGGAAGTTTGAAATAAATTTTATTTTTGATTGGAACCGACAGAAATGTCGAGGCAATACTTTATAGAAATTAAAAGTTGGTGTGTTTTGAGAATTATTTCCGAAGATCTTGTCTCCTGGTAATGCTAATTTTTTGTACAAAGTAAATCAAACACAAACTCCAAATTTTTGAGAAAATAAAACTTCCTATCTACCAAAACATTCTGAAAGAAATTTTGTTTTTGTCCTAGTAGTAATGGAGAGTTTTTATTTTAGCCTTTTTCTAATTTTTAGTTCATATTATATTAAATCAATTAAAAATTAGACTAAACATCCACAAACTGAAAAGGAAAAGAGGCAGGAAGTCTTGGTTTATTTTATTAGCTCAATTTAAAACAATTGCATAATTTTATAGGATGCGATGTTAAATGTCATTCGGAAGAGTATGTGTTCTGAAATATGTTACGTTCTCGTGAGGGTGTAAAACAATATTTTATAATTAATTATCACTAATCATGTCGTAGATATTATAAATGAGTCCGGTTTTTCTGTTGATTTTTTTTATTGAGTATTAAAAAAAATAATATTTTAGTATTTTAAAGATAATTTTAATATATTTTAAAATTTTAAAATTAATTATCATTAATATATTTTAAAGGTATAACAGACAAAAATAAGTAGAGAATTCAAATTTTATTATAAATAAACAAGTTTTTTTTTTCTTAGTAGATAAAAGTATTCATGTGGGTAATAAGGAATTTAAATTGGTTAAGATTTAGTTGTATATATTATGAAGAGTGTTTATTTTTATGGTATTTGGGAGTAAAATAGGTGGATGGAAGTTTATTTAAATGAAGATAATTACATAAAATGGAAAAAAAAAAAAAGTCAGAAGGGAAAGAAAACGTTTGGTAAAGACTTGCCTATCTTTTGGTAACAAGGCATTTGGATTGTAATTATGCAAGATTTAGTCAATGATGCCTAACTCCATGCATGACTCGACATATATATCTTTCTTTAACATTCAAATTAGTCAATTCTGAATTGGTATGAGTAGGACACGTTCTTTCAGCAAACATTTACATTTGGACATCTTTATTTCTGTGTTTTTCCTTTATTTTTTTTAAATATTAAGAAGGAGTAATTATACGGATACAGGCCAATAACATCTTGGTCTAATGAGAAATGCCTTTAATCTCCTAAATAAAAACTAAATGCATGTATTATTGGTTGATGAAGACCTAGACTAGTAATAGAATTAGAAATAGTCACGATTAAGATTATTTTAGAGATTTTAAAAATGGAAGTCAGTTAACGATAATATAATTCTAATGTATGATTAATTTATCATTTCATTTATTTTTTGATTAATTACTTCATCCTGAGGTTGTTATTATAAACTTTTCTTCCTTTTTCAAGTTCAGAATAACGTGGATGAAAATATGTCAGACGCTCTCGTTTTAAGTTGGAGAAAGAAAAAAAGACATTACTTATATAAAATAAATCGTATAAAATTGTATTACATTGAGCTTGAATTTGGGCAAATCTGTATTTAGGTAAAGTAATGCAGACAATTGGAATGTACTAAATGAGATTTTATTAACCATAATAGAAAGATAATCACTAAAATGATGGCATTTCTATAGTTAAGGGACCTACAACTAAAGCTATGATTAGAAGAATCTTAACTAAAGCTATGATTAGAAGAATATAAGAAGATCGAGTCTCTCTAAGCATGACAAATTCAATTTAAAGTTTATTTGGGTAAAGAAGATATGAAAATCTAGCCTAGAACTCTGTATTTGTAAATATTATACTAGGGTTTAATTTTGGGTTTTATATTTTGGTTGGAGCATAGGATTTTCTTTAGGTCATGTATCTAGACCTTGGTGGGTTTTGGGCTTGGAAAGAGTTTGGGTCTAGAAGAAGTGGGTATTCATATTCCTTTTTCCAATAATTTGGTACCAACAAATAGCATGATATTTCATTATCACATTAATAACTAAGATAGAACAATTAAATACAGAAGATAATATATGATATAGGAAAAGTTATACAAAGTATGAATTCATTACATCCAATCCTAATGAAATGAGAGTTTAACTACTACTAGAAAATTGTCAATTACCTGCCAATCTTTTTTGCAAAATTTTTTTATAGAAATTTCATGCAAAATTTGTTATGAATTTATTGTTATATGATTTTTTTCTTGCGAATTTAAATTTTTGAAAAATTTCACATAAAACTTTTATATTTGTTACAAA
>Ga0209589_1003948_pt1 | contig 25803 bp, 16 predicted proteins | sample CowpeawhiteBW_FD_187525 | JGI IMG/M metagenome (GOLD analysis project Ga0209589, IMG submission 187525) | Root nodule microbial communities of legume samples collected from California USA - Cow pea white BW (SPAdes) (version 2) | ecosystem: Host-associated > Plants > Roots > Nodule | place: USA...
TATATATATATATATATATATATATATATATATATATATATGATATAAAATTAAAAGTTTATACATTTATCATATCCCTTCAAGGATTTGAGTCAAAAGTGATGCAATTTTTTATAAGACAATGATACTTTAACCCACTTTTTTTGACCCACTTTTAATTCACTACTTCAACCATTATTAGATCATCACATTACATCACTACAAAAAATTAAAATAGATGATCTAACGGTAATTACAATACTAGATTAAAAATAAGTTAAAAAGGTGAGTTAAAATATCATTTTCCTATTTTATATAAATTTGAGTGATATATTTGAATGACGAACAGGCTTTACCAGAAGAGTGTCTGCCAGCTGATATCACTGAACCTGGGAAATTGGATGAGATATTTGACAGAATGGATGCAAACAGTGATGGAAAAGTTACCTTTGATGAATTCAAAGCTGCCATGCAGATAGATAGCTCTCTTCAAGACCTTCTTCTCTCTTCTCTAAGACCACAATCTTAGTTCTTCAATTTTCCATTAATATATATATATATATATATATATATATATATATATATATATATATATATATATATATATATATATGCTACTGTTATCAACCATGCACTGCTATTTTTCTCTTTTTTTCTTTTCCTTGATACAGTAGCAAAAAACACTATTCCAGGACTATACAGTGATGTTGTATCATCTAATTTTTGCTTAGACAGTTAATTAACTATGAACAATTCTGCTTTCTTATGTTATATATCAGTCTCAAAGTTATGATCCCAAATCCAATTAGTTAATCAAGAAAACTATCATAAAATAATTATTCGGAGCAGGTAGTGAATTAGATTGAAATTTTTAGGAATTTTAACCTGTTTTATTTAATTGTCAAATTAATGAGTCAAAAGCATATGAAGAGGCTGATCTGTTCGAATTTTTAAAAATATAAATAAAAATAAAAAATAATTTAAAAGATTATTTTTTTATATTATATTATTTTAAGAATACAAATATAGTATTATTATTATTATTTAAATTATTAACATTATAAATTACATTGTAATTATTCAATATAATAGAATAATTTAACTTGTAAATATAATAATTATTTTAATTTATCTAATTAAAAAATATTATGATATTTCAAATTATAATAGTTAGAAAAATATATAAATATAATTAAATATTTTAAGTAAAAAAAATGATTTGTTATTTACCATTTAAAAGATTTTACTTCATTTAAAAAAGATTAAGAAGTAAGATTTACTCAATAATATTTCGGTTAAGAAAATATTAAAAAGATTTTTTAGAGATAATGAAATAGTTTAATGATTTGTATAGTTAAAGTAATATTCTAAAGATAATATGTATAATATATAGGGCTCGGCAAAATAAACATAACTGCACTAAACTATGGATTATCTATACTATATTGTATTAAAAAAACTAAACTAATTCTAACAAAAACTGCATTGTATTGTTTGAAAGTTCAGTTAAAAAAAATTAAACCATTGTATTTGCAGTACAGTTAACTGTTTGAACCTCTTGTACTGTATTAAATTTAAGTTTGGAGTTGTCCATTTTTTGTATACTGTGTAAGTTATTATAGTAGTATAAAATGTTATATTATAAGCGTCCCATCTATATGAACAAAAGTAGGTAGAGTAATATTAATTTACGACAACTTACGCTACATATTTTTTCTATTCAAATCATTCAAGGTTTCAGTTTTTTAACTCAAATATAAAATTTACGGCAAATTTTGTTTAATACCTATTAAGGAATACAAAAATTTACCAGTATTTAATTTTTGAATTTCTTTTTATGCAAGAATATTTATAATAACAATAAATATTTTTAATTTATGTTTAATAGTTTTATTTGTGATAAATTTGCTTATTACTTGGTAAATAATATCTTTCAGAAATGTTAAAATTCAATTTTAAAATAAATGTAAAAGATAAAGTGGATAATATAAACTTTTAAGAAAATAAAATGCAGAAATAAATAAATAAAAGAGAGGTTTGAAATAATCAAGAAATAAAAGAGAGGTTTAAAATAGATAAAGTGAATATTATAGTGTAGTTCAATGCAGTGCAGTTGAGTTTATTAGATAGAAAAACAGTTCAGTTCAGTTCGTCTGAACTGTTTTTCAGTTCAGTGCAAGTTCATACAAATTATTTTTGTAGTTCAGTGCAGTTTTTGGTAGTGCAGTGCAGTTTGGTACATTTTGCCCAACTCTAATAATATATTATGCTAATATAAATATGGTTTAATTACTCGGATGGCCCACTTTGGTACAGGTGTGTCAATTTGGTATCCGTTTTTAAAAAAGTGTCAATTACATCCCAACTTTTGAAAAAATGCTTCAATTAGGTCCCTTTCAGACGGAGTTGACTAACCAACATGCCACGTGTCAATCTGTGGTTTTTTTAATTTTTATTTTATTTTTTAAATTTTTTTTTGAAAAAAATAATAAAAATGTCATGTGTCAGGTCCCTGTGTGTGACACATGGCATTGTCAGTACCACGTGACATTACTATCAGATGTCATTATGTTGATTTTGATTTAGTTCCCCATATGTCTTTTTGTTTCGATTTAGTACCTACTTATGTGTATATCATTCAATCTTGACCTAATTTTTTTTAATAATTAAAATTCATTTTTTATAAAATTAAAAGTAATTAAGTATAAATTTTTTACAAAAATTAAGTATTTGATATTTATATTAAAATTTAGAGGTAAAAGTCATTTTACTAAGTCGTTTTTAATAAAAAAAAATAGTATAACATTCATCAAATATAAATTTTGGTTTAAAATTAGTAAAAGACAATACTGTTCTATTTTGGAAAAAGAATAATAATTAACAAAACATGAGTACTTGATAAAAAAGTAATTAATAAAGTAATATGTTAAAAAGTCATTTTTAATAAAAAAAAATATTAGTAAAACATTTTATACAAATAATAAATTTAGTCTAAAAAATATTAGTAAAACAATATAAATATTAGTACTTAATTTTGCAAAAATATTTATACTTAATTAGTTTTAATCTTAAAATAATGGATTACAAAAATAATTTTCTTATTAAAAAAATTGGGACAAAATTGAATCAGATACACATAAGTTGGTATCAAATTGAAACAAAAAGACATTTATAGGAGGACTAAATCGAAATCAACACAATGGCATCTGATAGTGACACTGACACATGGCATTGCAATGCCACGTAGCATTGACAATGCCATGTGTCACACACAGGGACCTGACATGTGGCATTTTTAATTTTTTTTTAAATTTAAAAAAAATTTCAAAAATTTAAAAAAAAATATAAAAAAAAAATCACAGACTGACACGTGGCACGTTGACTAACGACGTTAGTCAACTCCGTCTAAAATGGACCTAATTGAAACACTTTTTCAAAAGTTGAGATGCAATTGACACTTCTTTAAAAGCGGGTATCAGATTGATACACCTGTACCAAAGTAGGTATCATCCGAGTAATTAAACCAAAATTTTTAATTTCAAAATAGAGTTTTTGTTCAAAAATAGGAATAAAACATGATAAGGAGTGCACCATTTTGAGAATAATCTATAAATTTTATCAAAGGTTGTGTTGCAAATCAAGCGTAGAAACGAGAGTTTATATTCTCAGCCAAATTAAGCAAAAAGAGAACATGAAACAAGGAAAATATGTGCATTTCAGGGAAGGTGAAGTGTGATTACTTTTTTAATTTTCAAACTTTTGTGATGAAAATGGATAAGAAAATTTTGAATTAGATATGAAATTAATTAATACATTTTTAATCTTGTTTTAAAATTAAAAAATGGTATTTAAAAGTAAGAATGTTCTAAATATTTTTTGGCTTTGGTACGTTCCTCTTTATTTAAGAGTTTAGCCTCAATGCATCACAACTTATAAATGAATTGATCTTCCTTTTGAATTTGAGAATTTTGTCTCTTAAGAATAATGTAATTTTATATTTTGTTATCTTAAAGTTATTAAGAATTTAAGCAGTGACTATCCCTTATTTTAAGTTAATTCACGAAAAGTGTTCTTCATTTCTTTAAATACTCCGTTTTTTTTTATTTTTTTAAATTACTATATTGACACCTTCATCCTTAATTATTGACTCATATATCTTAAACATGAGTATTCTCATGTGGCATAACAAAGGGGAGTTTTTTATTCCTTTGGTTATCATCTTAAAAGGAATTGAATTAATTGATTCGCTTCCATTGCCAATTTGATTCAATCGATTGTAATGAGTGTATTTGTGAAATATCAATTTTTCATACTCTTTATTATTACATGTTTAAGTCAAAGTTCTTCTGTCAGTTTGGTTGTTCACGGTTTTTACTGTTTCATTGAACTTCGTTTGTGACTCTGCTGTATAAATACATCACATGTCAATTTATAATGAATCGATATTAATGAAATCTATTCATGCAAAAAAAAAAAAAACATTTCAACTGATTAATTAAATCTACTAATTCCAAACTTCTGAACTTATCTAGTCATCCATACCTATATAACTCAAATAAATAATTAGAATAAAATATAGCACACGTGTGTGTATATTATGCATATATAATGTCCAAAATAATTTTATAAAAATAAAAATACAGATTGTAATTTATTTTTAAAATATTATTCTTATGAATATGTCTAAAAGGTGATGATTAGTACAGAGCCAATTAGGAGCATAAGAGAATTGTCCCCTTGGTCCCTCCTTTTATCTTTCGTCATTCTTATCCTTATTCTCTACATCTTAAATCTACCTTTTCTTTATTTCTTTATTATTTTGGTTTCCTTTTCTTTTTGTTTTCTTAATGGTCCCTTTATGTTCCTCGTCCTTCTTACCTGAGTTTTAATTAAGAAGATTAAGGTAAATGATGATTTCATCGATAAATAAATTTAAAAAAGCGTGTGGGAAAAACAAAAATATGACAATTGAAATTTACTCCATATATTATATTATTAAAATGAAATCATTAAATGCAAATGGAGTGAAACGTTGTGGTAAAGGTCGTAATGCCAGATAACTATAAATGGGTTATAGAATTTCATAGTGGATCGACAAATTCTTGGGCCGAGCTGGATTTGAACCAGCGTAGACATATTGTCAACGAATTTACAGTCCGTCCCCATTAACCATTCGGGCATCGACCCAACACAATAGGAAGAATACATTTCAGTTTTTATTAAAAATTTTTGATTAATTTCCTTTCGTAACACCCTACCCACCTCTAATTAATCTTCTTATAAATGAGAAAAAAAAGGTTTCTCTGTAAACATTTTTAAGATAAAAAATATTAAAATATTAAAATTTAAAGCAAGTAAATTTTTGTATGTTAAAATTATAATTTATGTGTAAGATAAAAATAAGGATTAAAACAAAATATAAAAATATAGTTTTTACATATAACTTGATATATACTAATTTTAGCTTTATTTTATTCTTTCATATTTTTACTTCCTTAAAATATTTACCTAGGATCCAAACCATGTCTGAGTACAATGTTGAGAATGGATTAATTAATATCTTCAAATTTATTTTTTGTGAAATTCAACCTCTTTGATATAGGTCGTATGAATGGTGAATACAAGATTTCAATACCACTTTCAATTTTTACCTAATAATGCAGGAGTAGGATCCTTGCAGATAAAACACCAGAGACAAAATTAATTAGAGACACATATGAAAAAAATATGCACAAAGATGTCTTTCTTACTGACAAAGTCTGAGAGAAAGTCAATAATTGAATCTCCACAGTGTTTATTTTTCACTGCTGAATTTCTCATTATGTGTGTATGAAAACGACAGTTAAGGGTTGTTTGGAGAGACTTAAATTTCTACTGTTAGTAAATATGAAATAAGAGACACAGCTTAAAATGAAAACTTATTTTCTGTTGTACGCATATATAAAAACAAATATACTTTTAATTTTAACATAATTAAATGATAAAAAAACTTTCATAGCCTTTCTTGTAAATAAATATGTCTTAGTATAAAAAAAGGAATTCGTTCCCATACTTTACCAAGGTAACAATAACTATAATATATATATAGTTATCTCCTAACAAAACGTTCTTATATACATTTAACAGAATACATCAAAGATGAGAAAAACAAGTTAAAATTTGAAGTATTAAAACGGTTTTGTATTATTCAATAATAACTTATTAAGTTAATTATTTTATAATAAATATACCTATTTTGGATATTTTTTTATATGATAGCTTAAGAAATAGATTTTAAACTTAACTAATTCTTATAAAATTGGCTTGTAAGATTTTAAGTCTATCAAAGTTATGGATTAGAATATATCGTAGCGAGATTTGACGTTTGTTATGTTCACTGTTCCACCTATTATATTAGAGTCTATCCTAACGAAACTTGATGTTCGTTGGGTCTATTTTTTCATTTACGATGGAACTGTTATCGGATTACCCATTATGATGTAAAGAGATGTGCTACAAGTTTCATATCAAATAGAGATAAAAACAAATTAAAATATATAAATGAGTGTGAATCTCATTTTACAAACTAATTTTACAATATTGCATTAGATTAATCTATATTTAACTATGAATACAATAAACAAATTTATAAATACTCGAGTCCATATTTATATAATCCGATCCCTATCCAACTATACTAATTTTATTTGATTAGCAAAACCTTATCTATTAATAGTGATTTTATGTCTATTATTCATTGAGTCTAAATTATCTCTCTTTAGCCTTTGGCTGAAACGAGGTCTATTCAATGGTATGCATGATAAATTAATTGTCCGTTTTACGTTTATAATTATTTATCCTAAATAGTTGTATTTTTTTTTTCTGTATACAGTGATTATTTTTAGTTTTTTTTAAAAAAAAAGTGTTAAAACAGTTTTCTTCTTTTTACATTTTAGGAAAAGCAAATAGTTTTCAATAAATTTTAAGACATATTCTTTAGTAGAAAATACTTTTCAAAATATACAATGGGCCATTAATCTAAGCTTGACCTGAATACATGGTTGCATCTATTTTTATCCAACTATATTTTATATATATATATATATATATATATATATATATATATATATATATATATATATATATAAACTTATTTTGATATGCGATGATGAGATGGAGAATCTAGTAATAGAAGAACCCGTGAATAATGTCTGGCCCGCATGGAGATAGATGAGGTTTTCTTTTCCACTCATCATCACTACTCTTTCTCTTTCTCTCTCTCTGTGCATGCAGAATATTGCAGAACAACAGTAACAGGAATATATATTGTAAGAGAATTGGATCAAATTACAAAACCAAGAAGAAACACTGAAACACTATTATGAGATTGTTATCATCATAACCTCAAATCTGTGCATCAATCACTTAGTAAGGAAACAGAATATATATCTATTAACCGATCCACTTGGGAACATTCATTCATACATGCTCTCATCATCATCATCTAAAAACGTCATATTATTTGGAATCGTGCACCATTCATAAAGTAATTTTCAGTTCCTCTGGAATATGTTATGTCCATAGCATGCATGTTCATACATGATTGAGTGTGTACTGTTCTAGGAATACGTGTGGTTTTACTTTTCAAATCTCTTTCTCCAAAATCAATCTTATATTATAAACATGGATATTCCAGATCGTGTTTGGTATACTACCCACAATTAACTAACCATCACAGATAAGGAAAACTAAATAATTTTTTTCTCTTTTCTTATTATAATTGCCTACTCTTATTACTACTGATTTTCTGCATAAACTGATAAAAAGTTAGGCGCCCACCATTTCAAATATATATATATATATATATATATATATATATATATATATATATTAAGTAATGAGTCAAAATTGAAAGGCCGCATCATTATTCATTAAATATAAGATTTCTCAATAACTTCCAAAATTTTTAATCTATCAATTTCCTGGTAGAATTTTGAGGGATGGAAAACTACGTGCCAAATCAAATTGTGATATGGTTCTAGATAATTAGAGATATAAGCTTTAAATATTTAAATCATATATTTCTAAGGTAAGGAAAAAAGCATAACTTTTGAGCTGCTAATTAAAAGTGAAGTACTTCAACATATGCAATACTCTTGAGATTCCGCAGAAACAAATTAAGTAAGTCTAATTAAGCATTGATCTAATCTTTGTTGAGGCTGGTTCCAAAAAGATTGGATCAATGTAAAGAACACACTAACGAGTGGTTGGTCAAAAAAGAATGGAATTGGGAGTCTTTAAAAGGTTTGGAATTTAAATTTGATGAATGATGAAAATATGGTTAAAAGGGAGATGTCACTAAACATGATTAGCTAACTCGGTTCACCTAATTAAGTTATTTATTTAAATAAATGTAAAGAGCCACATAGGATTCCAAATTAATTATATGATATAGAGGAAGAGAAAATGTGAAACTTGGTGGGTGTAGTCACAAAGATGTAATTTGTGATGGGTCCCTATTCCATACACGCCTATGGTTTATGAATGGCTTGCATGGCTGCTTCCACGGAAGTAGCCCACGCATGGCCCCTAAAGTTAGCGAATGCCAATGTTGATGTCCAAAATGACATCTTTGACCTTTGACGCAATGCAGGTTTAAACACCAAACCATAGCCCATGTTGATTACAGAAATGGCAAAATGGACAATTTGTGATATCCTTCCGTAGCTTTAGATTTGGGTTTGGAATAAAGAGCAAGGAAAGAAGAAAAGAAGAAACCTTTGCAAATTCTCTCCTTAGTGGGGTTTTTTAAGCACTTTCTCTACAAACTAGGATGTAAGAGAATAACACTGAAAGATAGAGTGCCAGAAAATCCTCATGGCTATTATGGACAACAATTATTTGATATTACATTCCACGAACCAAATAATAAGCTTGTGGAAAGTGTATATACATACATCACCGAGAGAACATGCTACTTTCACATGAGTTATCAATTATTGTGTATATCATCCAAAAGGTGCAAGACCATCACAACTTTAAAACCATACTTAAAGAAGTTTTTTTTTAATTTTTTCAGAGTCATATACATTACATATACGGTGTTTAAATTTTATATTAAAGGAAACGAGTGACTGTATGTATATATATTATTAACTTATGCATGCAAACTACATGACATGATTATGTTCAGATTATTACATTCACAGTTCGCAGTAATGTCAATCAGTGAATCAATCATGTTAGTTGTGGGGTTATCTCTTCAAATTTCTTAATTATCTTAAGCCATCTCATGAGTTATTCCTCTCTTTTAAGGCCCTTTTAAAAAGATTTGGGTGTTTATTACATGTAACAAAAACAAAAGACAGAAACTGCATCAGAGCTCGCTAAAAGAGAACAAAAAGATAAAAAATATAAAATTATAAATAAAATTAATTGAAGTATTTGTTAATAAAATATAAAAGTAAAAGGGGAATTTTACGAGTCAAGTGGGTAGGAGGATAGTTCCTAGTCTTTGCCCGGTCAATTCCGTCATCCACATCTCTCTTTTTCTCTCTGCAGACTTCTTAACCTTTTTTAGTCCTCTTGCCTTTTTCTTCACCAAAATTTCTTTCTTTGTTCAATTTTTTCTTAATGTGTTTTACAATTTGCCACCACTTTTGTTGTCATCATCACCTTCTCCTCTCTACAAATACTCAGTTATTATGAACTTCTCTTAGCACAATAGATATATTAAGAAAACCAAAGTCAGGTTATTGAGTACTGAGATTGTATCTTCCTTTTTTCAATATGGTTGTTGATTGCATAGAGGATTCTATCGATGAGCATGTTTAATTTTACACATATACATATATCTAAAGTAATTGTTCAGAGTTAGCTCAGACAAACAATCCACACAGCTTAGACAGTGACTTCAAAAATAACCCACCATCATCATCATCATCACCTCCTTCCTCTCTTCACGAGATTACTTACTCATTTTACCTTTTTCTTTTATTGTAATGTTTTACCACAAAGTAAATGATGTCTTTCTCTGTCTATGAGTCCCTGCCACCCCTTCACTAGCAAGGTTCTGCATATATAATTATTAGGATTTTGCATTTCTTGCCTCAACAAGGAGCAAAAAGTAGCCATCACCAAACCAAGGTAATAAATACATAGCTACGGTTTGGAACAAACAAACAAACCAAGACATTAGAATATCGTATCTTGCTTTTCTTCTCTTTCCTTTTCCTCCAACTTGGAGTTTTTCTTCAAAGCCAATGTTCCCTTCAGTTATGTCCAATTCCAATTCCTTGTCCGAAGAGGCCACTGTCTCCTGTGGTACAAGAATCGCTGGACTCAATCACGTAGTCACAACAATCATTTCTCCACAACACCCTCAAAAGATCAAGAAAAAGAGAAACCTCCCTGGAAACCCTGGTAATCAATTAACTATTTTATCATTATATGTATAACCTCTTTTGGAGTTTCGATTATATATATATGAGATGTGAATTATTTATTATCAGATGACATGTGTGTGCTGGTTAATTAGGTTCATTTTCTGATTTAAAAACTGTGCACGTTTCAGACCCGGATGCTGAAGTGATTGCTTTATCACCCAAGACTCTTCTAGCTACTAATAGATTTGTGTGTGAGATCTGCAACAAGGGTTTCCAGAGAGACCAGAACCTTCAGCTTCATAGGAGAGGACATAACCTCCCATGGAAGCTGAAGCAAAGGAACAACAAAGAGGTGAAAAAGAAAGCCTATGTTTGCCCGGAACCCTCATGCGTTCACCACAACCCCTCAAGGGCTCTCGGGGACCTCACAGGAATCAAGAAACATTACTGCAGAAAACATGGAGAGAAGAAGTGGAAATGTGAAAAGTGCTCAAAGATCTATGCGGTTCAGTCTGATTGGAAAGCTCACTCCAAAACTTGTGGTACTAGAGAATACAGATGTGATTGTGGAACCCTTTTTTCCAGGTATTTTATCAACAAATACTTTTATGAACTAGAGCTCATGCAGACACTCAACTTCTATTTATTTAGAAATTTTGAAGTGTGTTCATATGTTAGATTCAACTCAATTCAAAAGGGGTTCTCTTAAAAAATATTGGAGGATCTTTGCTCTTTATAAGAATGGAATTCAACCTGGTTTTAAATGCTCAAGTGCCGTGGTAGGTTGCATGAAAGTGGACAGAGAAAAATACAAGTGTCAATTTGCAAGAGTCACTGAAACTTTACCTGTTTCTGAATCCTAAAACAGCCAAATGAATGCGCGGCAATTAACAACAAAAACAAAATCATACATCGTTTGTTTTTATCTACTGTTTTATCTGTGACTCAATAGCATTTTGTTGTTCATTTTTTTTAACTCGTGATAATACATTCACATGCATGTCAGCATGAAGGGCATGATATGTACTATGTTTACATTATGTCAAAAAAAATAGTGTTCAATTCGTAGGGTTTAAGGCTACGAAAAAATTTCAAGGGTGTCAGAGAGTGATCAATTGTTTTCTAGACTTCTATTCTCTCTCTCTTAACATGTATGCACAAATGAGCGTATATGGAGTGGATGCAGTCTCTAAGAAAATGATGGGATCTATTTTTGTCTACTGAAAAAGTAAAAGAAGTATAATTAACATCGTTCAAAAATTTGTGATGATTTCTTACTTTTTCTTAAATTTTTTTAGTTTAGCCATTTTTCTCTGAACTTTCATCATTGTGAAACCTGATAAATCTGCAAAAATATCTGATATGCTAAGTTGCTTTCCTCTAGCATCATCAGTGCGTATATGGGATTCATTTACATTTCTCACCATTAAGTGTCGTGCATGAGCTCTAGTTTCCCAAGACTTCCGCCATCATCACAACAATGCCAATTATTCTTTTACATTGAATCGGTATCAAATTTTGGACCAACTTTGGATAATTTCCAATTCAAATCTATATACACCAAAATAAGATTTCATTTTTATAGTTCAAAAGGCTACTAACATATATAATGTAAGTCTTTTCCAATATTTTTTTGTTATCTCCATGCATGAAGCACATGAGCATTCATCAAATTTCTACATTCATTTTCTTCTCTCTCCTACTTTAAATTTGACCCTGAGACATGATTCATGCCCCATTAGGTCTAATCCTTTTACACTTCAATCCGTGTATGGATTATTACCTCTCTCCCATGCATGATTTTCCCCACCTTTTTTGAAACGGGGCACATTCTACAAGGATATGTAATAAGTCCTTCTTCGGTTTTGCAAACTCCACAATTGACATGCATGATTTCACTTCATTCATTAACACCCCCAAAGAAAAAGGAAAAGAAAAAAGAAACTCCCTTGCTCCTATAATACCCTAGTTTCTTAAAATGATATATCTAAAATGTGAAAAGGGAAGATTAATTGATTCATGTTTTTTAGTAAAAGTTTATTGGTTTTGTTTTGTATAGTGTGATATGGATGGAGGAATATATCTGTAGGGTTATCTTGTGCAGTGGAAGTAAAATTTGTATTATTTGTGTGAAAACTGCAGGAAGGACAGCTTCATAACTCACAGAGCATTCTGTGATGCATTGGCTGAAGAAAGTGCAAGATTGTCAGCAAACCAATTGGTCGCAAGCACCACAAACCCTTTGGTCCAATCCCTCTTTCTTTTCCCAACCCAACAACACAACAACAACAACACCACCAACTTCATCAATCCCTGGGACCCAAACCCAAACCCTAACCCTAGCAACCTTCCAACCCTTCACAACACCATCAAACCTGAATCTCACAACTTCCACACACCCATCTTCAACAACACCAACAACATCTCTTCTCCTTCATTGCTTCTTCATCATCCCCCCAAGACCGTCATAACCTCACCCTACGGTGACCTCCACCGCCCCTCCAACGCTGCCACGTCAGCGCACCTCTCCGCCACTGCGCTGCTCCAGAAAGCTGCAACCTTTGGCGCCGCCGCCATCACGGGCCCCACTCACGTCACTCCGCTCAGCATGCCCGAGTTGGGAACCGGGTCGACTCAGCTGGACTCGGTGCCACCCGAACGCTACATGAACATGAGGGGCCTCACGAATAGCGACGGTCTCACCAGGGACTTTCTTGGCCTCACCAATGGCGACGCGGTGAACGTTAGCATCGACGTCAAGGACATGCTAACGTTCACGGGAGGGAGCGTAGAGTACAACCATTACCACCACCAACCCTACGATCACCATCATAATCATAGTAACTCGCTTTTCAAACCACAGCATGGGTTTGGATTCCTTGGGACAACCACTGGCCCCGAATCCTGGGGAAATTGTGAGTGAACTGCTTTAGTCTGAGAAAATTGTAAGCTTCGGTCACAAATTTTCGAAAAAACTTTACTACAATCCTTAATTTTACCAGAGTTGTTCTTTTGATGTTACAAGAAATGTTAACAATACACTCCTAGCATTCTCTTTTAATACACTCGTTTTTATAGATTAAAATTTATTGAAAACCACTTTTATTAATAAAAGTTTGTGAAGGGGTGTGCTGCTAACAGTGACCGTTTGTACTGAATGACCTTGTTTAAAATCAAGGACTGAAGTAAAAATCTTGCAATGAAAGTTACTAAAGAGATTGTTGCTTACAATTTTAGGGACCAATGTGTTGCCTTTTTTTTTTCTGATACCCTTGCAAGAACTTGTATTTTTATTTTACCCCTTTGAATTACTACAGTTAATGCTTTGGCTGAGAGTTTGGTTGATGAATTAATGATTAAAAGGTTTTTTGGTTGTGATGTTGTTTTCTTAAGGTACTAGAATTGTTGTATGGTTAATGAAAGTATAGATTAAATGGTTAATGAATTTAGGTAGTTGATATGATAGGATGCATGGTGATAATTTTGCAGTAGGCATAGAATTTGTTTGTTGAATATGTGTGGAAGAGCAACGACGGTGGTGTTTCTTGCCAGTGTGGAAACAGAGAAAACGTCACATGCACAATTATAATGATTGGTCCTTTTGTTTTTATCACTACCCACGTCCCATCTTTGTCTTCACAGCTTTTAATCTGCTGCTACTGCTACTAGCCAAACTAGTGTGTCTCATATTTTCTATTTCCCTCTGCTCACCTATAATATCATATAAGAGAGAAATAAAAGGGAATCACACCATTTAATCTCATATTTAAAGAAACTAAAAACAACAAAACTTTTTATTTGTTACCATTATTCAACATGTATTTCCTTAAGTAATGAAAGGTATTTAATAAGATACATATGCATTGCTTCAAAATACTCTTCATTCAATATTGTTAAAAAAAAAGAATGAAACAGGTGATAATGCAGAGTTATATATATATATAGGCACATCACATATATATACACGCAGTGGTTTTTAATTAAAATGGTCCACTTGTTTCATTTAAATCTCGAAGTCAAGCATTTTTCCAAACCTTTTCGTATTAAAGAGTTAATTTGATTTTGATTTTCAAAATAATTATTATAAACTGGTCAGTTTATGGAAATTACATTATTCTCAATGTATTTTAATTATATTTAATATTAAAAACTTGCTCAAAAATATCTACCCTCAACCCATTTTTTTGTTTTAATAAAGACACATGATTGAACCTTTATTGGGAACAATCATATTAAAACAGGGTATAAAAGACATTTTTTCTTAAGCCAAATAACATCACTAAATGATAAAAAAAAATGAGGAAATAAATGACAAAAATTTTCTTTTAAATATTAAACACAACTACAATAATAATACCTAACTACGCTAAATGCCTTAGGTCATACATAAACTGTACTTGCTGTCTCCATTCTAGAATTTCATGAACGACATAGTTGTATGCATAAGTATATATATAATGATGCACCTCGTATGATAATAGTAAGAGAATGATAGATAAATGTACACAATTTTGTATGTATATATATATTATGTTTCTAAATCATAATTAAATAAAGAAAAGATACTATCTTCTGTTAAAATGAACATGGTGAATAAAAGTTAACTATATCAGAAAGTTTACGAGAAAGACAAGTTCTACGAAAAATCAGAAGTATATATTGAGTTCCAAATTTTTCTGATATATATTGAGAATTCATAGTTTTAACATGAAGTAATACGCGTAGATTATCTCGAAATTAATGATCGTGAGGTTATCACATGTCGGCAAGGGTTTAGCAGTTACAACCATGCAAGCTTTTCCAATGACTGAAACACCCTTGCTGTGAACCCCATGGATGAGAGCTAGAGACCACAACACATCTAATAAACAATAAATTATTATACCCTATGACATGAATTTTCATATGTAAAAAAAAAAAAATCATGTTGGTGAAAGATAGATATGAATTCCCTTCTGTAATTGGTCGAATAAATAACCACAATCTAAATTTGTGCATAAAAATCTTTGTGACAGTGGAACTTGTCATGCGTGTTGAACATTATTTGCATAATAATTTAGTTTAAGTCTGTGTCCGATAGCGAATGATGCAGATTGTGAAGGTCGTGGATTAGAAGTGACACCATTTTTGGATTTAGCAGCTAAATGCCAAAGTTCTCCGTGTCGCAAGCTTTTGTCTCCGTTTGTGCCATGCAACACAACACTCCAAAAGGGTCAAATAACCCATTATTGTTCCGATTAAATTTAACCAAAGAATTTTCGTGAATCATATTCAAACAGAAACAGCTCATGTATCTGCTTTTTTGTGAAACTGAAATCCAAGCCCGTGAGTCAATGAGATCAGTGAGTAATTGTAATTACTACCATGTACAAGATCCATGTGGGTCCCATCTACTGATTAATTCACGTACGGTGAAAAAGGTGCAAAGACATTGCAGGCTTTCAAGTCAAGAAAGAAAGCATTAATTTCTACGGTGTACATTCGTTGTTCATTTCATATATAGAAAATTTTATTTTTCTTCATTGATCGATCCACTTGGGACGAAAATTGCAAATTGCAAATTCCAAAACCAACTTGGATTTAGCTACTTTGAGGGAGATGGTGCTGCCCACATATTTATTGCGTAGAGCATTAACCAAATTCCAAGAAATTCTTTTTTCTTTTGAGGGAGAAAATGGATATGGTATAGTTTTGAGAAATGGAGGCTTTTTTTGTAAAGGGACGCTCCAAAACATGGAAGTGAATGAGGTTATGAGCGTGAGTGAAAAGGCAAGATAAATTTTACGATGTGTGTTTGTATATTTGTGCGGAGTGTTATGGTGGTCCGGTGGTAATCAATTAAAAGGAAAAGGGAAAAAGAAGAGTACAGAAAATAAAGGAAAAGGAGAGAAAAAAAATGTCAACGGTTATGAAAAAAATGGTTGATGCACGTTTGAAAGTTTAAATTGGCCTTCTTTTCAGTATATTCTTTATCAACTTTTGTGCCGCGTAGGCTTTGGCTGGCTACGTCCATAGATGTAATTCAATGTCATATATGCTGTCTACACTATTTATATATCATATCATGCTTTTGCATGAACCACCGTTTTGTCAACTTTAATTCATAACTATCATCTTAAACATGATAAAGAGACAGAAAATCAATTTTGATACGCATCAATAAGTTTTTAGTTGTTATTTATACCTTAAGTAATCTATTATTTGACATGCACGTTCATATAAGCTAAAGAAAAGGAATGAAGAAAGTTCTTTGCCACTAAAACTGAGTAAAATTCACTGCAAGAGCACGGAAGAGAAAGAGCATAGGGATTAACGAAAGAAGGTGGTGTCGGATTTTATGGTTTATATTTAGGTGTGTGTGTGTGGGGGTGTTATGGTATATCCAAGCTTTTAGAAAGTATATTCACAAGTTGCAGGGTTAAGGTACAATCCATTCCATTTGCCTACTTAAAGAGACAACCTCTTTTCATGTCCCTCTGCTGTAAAAGAAGAAAAACCAAAAGCCTCTTCTATTCCCTCCATCATCCCCTTCTTTATCTCTCAACATTTTACATTTTACATTCTACATTCTTGCATATGTCATCTTCCACCACAGATTCTCATCTCATTCACCTTTCTTTTTTTCATCTTTTTCTTCCCCACACTGTTAATTATTACCTCAGCTTTCTTTTCCCTGCCATTCTTAGATACTGTAACAGAGCTATTCTTGGACACTGAGTGACATACATTCTTTCTATACCCACTTCCAATATTGATTTCTCTACACTTTCTTAATTTTATTTCTAGAGTTCATGCGTTAATAGTAGCTGTCCAACTTTTTTCAAGTGAAGAATGTTAAACATCTATTATTTAAGAAAACAACTAAGTTTCCTAATAAAGAAGTTATATTTAAAATAGTAATTAAGATAACAATGTGGTATTTCTAAATATTAATTGACAGATTTTTAACAAATAAAATAACTGTTTTACAGGATACAGATTTTGTGAAAATGATTGGGTACTCATCATTTTTTAAGATAATAACCCAATAACAAAAGTATACTAGAATAAAGCACTTTACTAAAAGAACAATGCTGTAGAATATTGTCAATAATAATTTGTCTAAATTAGGCTTCTAAAGCTGCTCACTGATCTGGTACCTGTTTCAAATCAAGACCACGCATTTTTTTTTTTCATCCATATATGTTTCTCACGCCAGTTAAAACATTCTGAATTATGGGTAGAAACATCAACACAAATAAGGTAACATTGTTTTAGTATTTTCCTAATCCAGCGTCCAAACTGAATTTTTTTTTTCGTTTAAGGAAAAGAAGCATATGACGGGGACAAAGAACTTTGGCATGTTAATTGAACGTATATACACATCTGTTGTAACTTGTACAAATATGAATACAGTTCAAAATAGTGATGATGGTCTACTGAACTATAAACGACAAACAAAAGTACAGGCCCAGACGAACAGCTTCAGTCTCCTATATGCATCAGTTTGTGGGCCAATTCATTCATATGTTTCACTTCACTTGGCATCTAGGGACCCAGACGAAGAAATGCTTCAAGCATCAATTTACTTTTTGGAGGTACTGGTGGGCCAATTCGTCCATCAAGTTTACTCCTTTTTGAATCTCTTCTAACACCCAGCTTTCAGCTTTCCAGATTCACTCCCACAAATTTATCCAATACGTTTTTAAACGCCTGAGCCATACAAGTAAAGAAAGTAAAAGAATCAATGCATTTGAAACGCCTAAGCCTATTTTAAATTATGCATGTACTTTCATGAGTTGTTCAAAGTTTAATAAAATTAGCTTCGATCAGTTTTTATTAAAACATTCCACGTTTATATGACTAAGTAATTTTCTGAACAGAGAAAACCCTCTTAACCCATTTGCATATTCTCTCTCATATACATGAAAGTGAAACTAAAGTCTCAATGCACATGCAGTGCAACAAATGCAAGACTCATGCATAGCAATAATGATGAGGATAGAGACTATTGAAAAGAGAAAGATGCCACCATCAAAGTATATTTAGGAAATCTGTCACTCTCAGGCAAAAAAAAAATACAGAACATGACAGTCAAAATTGTCAAAATCAATTGATTCTGAGAAATAAAAAATAGTTTCTTTGGTCAGAAAATCATCGATTATTCAAAACGAAAATGACAGAGAGTATATAGAATGTTATAAATGTTGAGGCAAAGCGAATGAAAATATCAGAGGATATGATAAAAGCGCCAAATGCAAAAACAAAGATAGAATAGCGGAAATATGACATCAAATGCATATCGAGCTTGATATAGTGCAATTATTTAAGCACAGTCGAGTAATGACAGGCAGATAGTAACCTCTGTCATGCCCAATTAATTTTAGATAGATAGGCAGCAATAGTTATTGGAATGAGAATAACCTCTACGTGATCCTAACATTAATCCATCCAAGATAAGTCACAAGTCTGGCCCTAGATTGCAACAACAAAATAGCTTTGTCATATAATAAACTACCGTTCAAATATCAAGGCATTTTGATCCTGGATCATATACCAGCATTGCTGTTTGCTAGGCATTGAATGCGGCCAGAGTGGAAACAAAATGGTGTAACTTTGAACTTAGTGAAAACAACTAAAAAAGAGATTGGCAATCAACAAGTGTTCACTTTCTTTCACCCAAGTAAAACTGATATAGTAATATTACATCAACCATGTGGGCAAAAGAAACAGATGTAATTCCTCAATAAGCTTTTAAAGTCGGCTATATGTTCATGGTTTCTATAGAGCATGGAAACAAATGTTTGACTTGCTTATTGGCAGAAAGTTCTAATGAGCGAAATACCATCTTGCTGAAGCTCACAACACAAGCTAAATGGCTAAATATAGAACTAAATTTTGCAAATATAAATTATAAGCTAAATTCAGAATATTAAATTCCAAAAGATAAAGCTAGAGCACAGCTCAACAATTACCTGTTGAGTGAACAACTCCTTCCCTTTTAGAATTGAATTCATTGCTGCAGATTGGTCTTCAAATACACTGTAGAAAGCTTCATAGAATCCATTCCTAAAATTACAGGGACAAAATTGGATATTATCATTTTGACAACTACAAAAAAATAGATGTTATCTATACGAGTAAGTACCGATCTTCCTCAAGAGTATGTTGATCCATCTCATCAAATTTCCGAGTAAGGACTTCAGCCCCAACTGGCGAAAGTACATGCAGAACAAGAGCCTCTAAAGTTCTTGGGAAATTGTGCTGAAAATAGTAAATAATCCAACATGCTTCAAATAATATACAAATGCATACAACTTAAATGATCAAACAAACAACTAAAACCTAAAAAGATTAGTATATAATTCAAGTTGCAGAAGTAGTAATAGCTCCAATATCATTGATAATTGAAAAAACGATGGAAAGCACAACATATAAAACTAAAGAAGCGGTCACAATGCCCTTATCCTAATACAACAAACAAAAATCTCAATCTCATCCAAACATGTTTGTCAACTCATAAGGAATGAAAATTTTCATTGTTATGACCAAGTAATATATCTAACCATAATGAAAACACCCACCCCACAAGTTCAAAGTACCAAGAATTGCATAAAGAATATCAAACTTCTTTGACATTTGCAAGTTTAGTAGGTTAATGTAAACTAACCGCCATAGCAAGAAAGACTTCTTGGAGAGTTTGTGGATTGATGTCCCAGAGAAATTTAGCAACTGGATCATCTTTATAGTCAGCATTCACTATTTTCTCAAATTTATCATTCAGTACAAGCTCATAACCATTTGTAGAAGTTGACAGTGATTGCCGATCCTGGTTGGCGTTGACACTGTTGTGAACTAAAGACACAAGTTCATGAAGCACCTGAACTGCAGCCGGTTCCAATTCTTGCAAAGTCTTCCTCTCTTTAAGTCTTTTCTCTTTTAAATCCATCCCTTTCAACAACTTACCATCATTTACATCGGCATGATCGGCATGATCTGACAATCAGATTATCAATACTGGGTTAGACAGCCACTGGCAAAAAGATAGAAGGGATATTCTTCTCACAAGGAGACACTCATAAAAACAAACTTCATCAGCACCTTCTTGTAATTTACCTACCTGCTTGTTCATTATTAGGCAACTCGCATACCCGCATCCTAGTTTCCAACCCCAATTTACGCAGTAGTTGGTCCTGTCTATTGAAAAAAATAAACATGTCACAAGTTCAATACAATTACTTCGAATTTATGAAGACTAGGGAGAGAAGCACTAATAACCAGATGGTTTAACTTTATAATGAACTTAGCAAACCATTCCCTTCTCCAGACTTGAGATAAAATTATAGAGAAAATGACAGGAGTTCATAAGTTTGTGCTTACTACTTCAACAGCTGTTACTCCTCAAATAGCAATTAAAACCTTTCATAATTGTAATTTGACAACAAATAACTATCTAATCATAGACTTGATAGAATGACAAGGACAGAAAATTATTGATTAATAAGGAAATGAACTACTAGGTCTCTTACAATCAAGAAGCCTAAGAAATATTCTGCCAAAGCTCCTACATGAAGATAACCCCCCTGCAACAGAAAAATACTAACCAATGATATCTCCTCTCCAATAAACCATGTCTCACCAACCAATCCCTCTCTCCTCACACTTGCTACATCAATAACTCTCAACTCACTCAGTCTTTTTCTTTCTTCTGGAATATACTTTCCAAGTAAATGACTTATTTGGGCTCATACCCAAAATTGATCCACTTCACCATTGGTCTCAATGACCAATCTGAAACTTTTTAAACCAGTGAGTGATACTCTAAATAGAAAAAAGGCACAAAGAATAACACTAAAAGAAGCAACATACACATCAGAAGATTTCTAAAAAAAGGAAATAATTTACATGTATACCTCTCTAGGTGTGTTCAAAAGTTACAAAATAGTATACTAAAGTATCAATTTTTAGCTTTATAGCTGTATCCATCCTCCAATACCAACCACCCAGTACGTGAAAAGGAATAAAGAATGAAGTAGAATGTACACTTTATTAGAACTTTCATCAGTAAATGACACAATTTTAACCAGGCACGTACCATTTCTTTGTCAATCAATCTTCGTATGTGTCCCATCCAATAGGTGAATTATAATTGACAAGAAAAAGAATAACATTCAAAAGTCAGTATATCTCATAAGCATTATTTGGGGATAAATTATGCATAAAAACTACATCATCACCAATATCTTACCTTCTCAATATTCTGCGTAAATAATAAGCATCCATGTGTTCCAACATGCAAGACATCATGTTAGATCTCCACCAAAAGTTAATTGCAATGGTCAAATCATCACTATCTACCTGATGGAACCTATAGCAAAAAGTATTAATGAGACCAATGAAATATAAATAACAAATGCGAGACATTTTAAGAAGTTTGTAGATATTTAGATACAAAAACAATAACCAAGGCTTTGCACACTAGGTGGGGTCAACTGCATACATCAAACAAAACCAAAAAGATGTCATGAATCATATCAATAGAAAACTAATTGACCTCTAAATCCTTCTTAATTATTTTTTCTATAATTTTTCTGTCTCCACCAACCTCTAGCGATTGTTTTACCCTACATTTGATCAACTCTCCACAATGAGGCTTCTATAATTATAATACAAGTCTTCTCCACACACCCAAACCATCTGATCCGATGCATGTTTCAACCACATTTTCTACAATGCATTCCAATGCATTCATTCCTAATTCTATCTTGTCTAGTATGTCCCCTCACATCTACTACGTTAAATTTATTCTCCAACTAGCTATTTTACACCCAACATTCAATTCCATTCAATTTTCCTTTAAGCTTGACTGCTGGTGCCTTTCTATCATAGAGGACACCACAATTTCACCTATCCTGCTTAAATCCTATGTTTTACATCTCCCGTTTTTTGGTCATTATGTACGAAGCACTCTAAATACTTTAACCATGTTACCTGTTATATTGTCTAATCCAACTGAGTTGTGTAAAATAAATTTATATTGTCAGATGCGCATAACCAACAAATCTAAGGGAAATACACTAATAGCATTTTAAGCACCAAATACACAGAAATTATGACAAAATATGAACACGAAGCTTAAAGTGAAAAACGAAGCATGATGCTTTGTCTCCAGATGTATAAATAACAAACAGAATTTTAAATTACATTCAGTATATCTTAATGCTTTCCATCCTACAGGAAATATTATACTCTCTTGGCACAACAACCTTTAACAAAGTGTTTTATGCCAATGAATAAAATATGGAAATCAATCTAACAAGGCCACATCATATAAAACAGTACACTTTCAAATGTAACCATTCCAACCTTAAATAATAAGATGGTCCTGGAAATGAGGAAAATATAATGCAACACAAATATACAAAAGAAATGAGAGAGTGGCCTTTAGAAATGTTAGTGTGAAGATTCGTTGGGCCTGTAAGGCTGTATGAATGGATACAAGCAGTTAAGACACAGACACAAATATAAATTGAAAACAAAGCACGCCTATATTTACAATTTGACAAGCATGAAACAATTCAAAGATTAACAACCATCATTGAAAACCTCAAAAATCTCAAACAAATATGTATAGATTCTTTCTTGGGTATATTTTACATGATCTTTTTTCTTTCTGATCAGCAATGGCTGCTAGAAAGATTGACAAAAAATAAATGACAACTTATACTATTATCATGCAACAAGTTTCTCTGTCCAAACCATCCAGCCTAACCCAAGTTCCCCTAGTTCAGATGACAGACACTGAGAAAGTCATATCCTAAAGACATTGTCAAATTTTAGGGCTTACCAGCCTTCGGGAATGAAAAGTCCATCACCTGCCTGAAGAACAACCTTTTGAGCAAACTCCATTGAGCATTCTGCCCTTGGATAAATTGAGTAGTCAGGATTTTCTAGAGATACAGAACTGCCACATGGATTTTATTAGGAAAAAACAACAGAGATGTCAGAATATAATGATGCCTTGGTGACTACTAACTAGTGAGTTGTGTTTTGTGGACTTCACTTCTAAGAGTTGAATTCGTCTCATGCTAGTAATAGCGCAGGGTACAACAACCTATTCAACACATTGATAGAGATAGGAGACCTAACAATCACTGAGTGCATTTGGTCATACAGTAATTCTCTATTTATTCTCTCTCTCTCTCCTCTTAATATTTGTTTTTAAATAATACCTGTGATTAGAAGCCTCCCCGTATATGGGCATTGGGTAGAGTGAGGGACTGGCAGAAGGAGGCCACAAAACAACTACAAAGAATTTGATTGTTAGAGAAGGTTGTAAAATAAATTGAATAGAGGGAAATGAGAAGACTCTTGAAAACAAAGCTTGAGGGAGAAGTAAATAAAGTTCCAAAACTCTATTGGGGGTGATACATTGTTTATCGTCACATTACTTTAGACATTAAATAGACTAAAACATCAGTAAACCATACCAATGTACTGAAATTTACTAATAACTGATACCCTAAGAATGTGTAAAAGAAAACTGAGAAATACCACATCCATCACTCAGAAGAAAAACCACACACTGGCAAGGTCATAGGATACATCAATAAGAGGAAGACATACCTCGTTTGCAGCCAGAAACTATACAAAGAAGATTGTGGTGTGGATCATAGTGAGTACTTGATCTGGCTTCAGCATTGTTCATCCACAAATTTATAGAAGATAACTCTTTTGATGCCAAAATCGAAGGCTGCAGAAAACAAAAAGCCCAAATAAAAAGGGTAGTAATAAAAGCTCCTATTACAGAGAACAACTAGATATACATAGCTGTAGACTACAACAAATAACAGGGATAAATGCACCAACCGTCTGAATGTCTTCCTTTAGGGTTTCTAACTGAACGGTTTCCTGACTATCGCTGTTCATTATTGGTACCTGAAATATACATCACCAACATTCATTTGAAAATATGCCACCATCACACTATCTAAAAAGAAAACAAAAAAACTCACCTTCTAGGGAATTATTTTAGAAATTGTGAGGGTAAATTTTCTTACAATGAAGACGAATATATAATCACCCAAGGTAAGCAGATAGCACTTAGGTTAGATGGTACTCATGGAGATGAATGCCAATTCAGGTAGCTTTTATCACTAACTATTATATAATAGCATTGATTTCACATGCTATACTTTATGCCTATGAATATTCTTCATTGTCATTTCATCAACTTAGGGACAGCGCCAACGCAGAGATGACAATCAAATTCAATGAAATATAACAAAGCACATAACCTTCATAAAAAACAATTAAGAAAATCTTTTTATAAATCAGTTGGCAAAATTACCGACTATCTAATAGATGTTGGATTTTGAACCTGTGCTAAATAAATTTGTTCGGGAGCATCTTCCAAGGATAAACAAGCATGTTTTGTATCATCGTCAGTTTGTGAGGCAGGACAATGATCAAGACCCTGATGGTGGCGCTTACTTTGCATCTGCATCCGCTTCTTGCAAAAATCAAGGAAGTTAGAAAATGGAAGAGGAACCTGCAAGGAAAGAAAAACAGATTAATCACGCATCATTTCATCAGTAGACCGAAAACCATATATAGATAGTTTTTGAGAAACGAAAAAGAATACCCTCTGATGGCTTCCAAGATCACCATAAAAAACAGGTGCAGATTGAGATATCATGGCCTCCACCGTGCAAGAGCCCACGCGTGCCTGGGTTTCAACACATAGCAGCAAATGAAAATGTTCAACAGACTGTTAACTTACTTCAATCAATGATACAAGACACAAGGAGATGAACGATGCAGAGAAGAGAATGTGAGTAAAGTGAAGAGGAACCTGCAAGTAGTCGAGGCCACCGTTGGATGGATTCCAGTGCGAGAATGCCTTCCAACTTTTGGTGCACCCGCGAAAAACCTTTTTTTCCGGATTGAAAAAACCACCAATTAATTAACTGTAAATAATAAATTGCGCATGAAAGAGAGAAGAGAGAGAATAAAGAGTGTTGTGTGTTGTTTACATACAGCGGGAACGTTTGAAAGCTCTATCAGAGAGTCGAAGTCTTTGGCCGTTGGAAGCTCATCGAATCTTCGGATTCGAATGGACGACGACGACTCCATTCAATTCGAAACCTCTTCTTCTTCTTCTTCTAAGGTTTATTATTTGTTTGCTCTCTGAAGCAGCTAGCAAGAATTGAATTGAATGTTCCAATTTCCTGGTTTCAGAAGCTGAGAAATGAATTTGCTGGTAGCATTTGTGTGACCTGTGACCAATGATAATGGTTTTTTCTGGGGTTTCTTCCTTCAGCCCGTTGTGTTCTTCCTGCACCCCCAACTTTTGTTTTGTTGCATTCATTTTACCCCTAAAAAATATATATTAAAATAAATAAATTATTATTATATCTTTACTTCTTCAGACACTTTGAAACCTTATTTCTGTTTTTTTTTTTTTTCTCACCGTTAAAGT
>Ga0209589_1003949_pt1 | contig 25799 bp, 15 predicted proteins | sample CowpeawhiteBW_FD_187525 | JGI IMG/M metagenome (GOLD analysis project Ga0209589, IMG submission 187525) | Root nodule microbial communities of legume samples collected from California USA - Cow pea white BW (SPAdes) (version 2) | ecosystem: Host-associated > Plants > Roots > Nodule | place: USA...
GGAACAGACGACATGAAACTGCTTCAAGTGTTTGCACGGGTCCTCACCTGCAAGACCATGGAACTTTGGCAACAAGTGTATTAAACCAGTTTTCAGCACATATGGAACCTCCTCCTCAGGGTATTGAATACATAAACTATCATAAGTGAACTCTGGTGCAGTGAGCTCACTCATGGTTCTCTCATGAGGTGGAGGAGGTTAAGCCATGTTATCAGTATGAAAATGAAAATGCTCAGAATAAACAGTATGCTCAGAATGTAAAGAATGAGGAGTTTCAGGAATGTGATGAGAGTCAGAAGAATCAGGAAAAGTCACTGAATATTCAGCATACAAAGATGGATTCCTAAGATGCCTACTTCCTCTGTGGAATGTCCTATCAATCTCAGGGTCAAATGGTTGTAATTCACTTGGGTTCCCCCTAGTCATGCACCATAAAGCACTAATTGTAGTGATATTGGCATAACATAGGGTATAACTACAAGTATACTCAAAAGACCTCAAATGACTTGAAAATTGGTAGGATATTCCCTTGAGTGGTCAAACAGAAGCAAAAAAAAAAAAATCAGATCAAGACTCAAAGCACAAGTATTTTAAAAAAAATTTCAAAAGTGGAAAAAATGAAGAAAAATCACAAAAAAGATTGCTGAAATGTAGAAAATGGCATTTTCTGGAGAATCTGAGTTTGCAAACCGGCGGAGCGGGTTTTGACAAGGTGGAAAATCAAATTCTACCCCAAATCCATATAAAATAATAGCGATTCTGATAACCAGAGCAAAAGTTATGGTCCTCTGAAGTTTCACTAAAATTCAGTCCAAAATTTTTTTGAATCTCTTAACTCAGACCATACCAACTGCTCCAGCTATTTTTCCTATCAAGTTCGATGTCTTAGAAGTGGGGGGGGGGGAATTTCAAGTCAAAACAAGCACCATAGCTACCAAAACAAAAATCCAAAAGTTAAATGCCAGATTCGGACACTATTCATGCACTATTCACAACACTATAAATGACATTACTCATGCGCGCCGCGACACTATTCACTACACTACACAGAAACACACAGGAATGGAAACATGCACTGAACTTAACAAAACATTAACATCACAATGAACATATACCAACTCAACCACACTTGAATTACACATATACCAAAACACAGAACACAAACACACTGAACATTTTACTTTGAATGAAACGATTGGTCCCCGGCAACGGCGCCAAATTTGATAGAGGTCGTACCCCACCAAATTAAAACATATTAAATATAGTATATGAAAGTGAACCAAGTCGTCTCCCAACGACCAATATTTTCATTCAAAACCAAATTTCCAGATGAACACAACAATAAAACACAAAGGGGGGAGGTTTGGCAGATTCACACAACTTTGCTAAATTCTAATAAAAACACCAAAATTGAATTAAATACAGAATTCAAAATGTACTGGTTCCTTGATTCCACTGAAAATCCACCAATCACGGGTAACTAAATCAATTCTCTTACCCACTTTACTCTCATGAAATCTGAATTAATCAACAATGCGAAAATTAACACAGCTTCATTATGCCATTAAGCATAGCACACATCATTCTTTCAATTTCACACACACACACAGATTAAGCAACTGTGGCCAAAACCCGAACTCACTAAGCATGACAATGATTCTGAAATTGTGCAAAACATGAACCCACGATTAAGCATCACAAATTCCATTTCATTCAAAGCTACGAAATTGAATACGATGATGAAGAGAAAATAGGAATTGGAATGCATTGCAAAACATCAACCTCATGGTTTCAAATCAGTTTCTTCAAGGAACCAATACGAAAAACTTAGTTACACATAAAGAATGATCAATTAAACATTTCAAAACTGCAATCACAAAACAGAACCAAGAACCCTAAATCTGAAAACACAATTTAAGAGCAAAAATAAAGATTTCAAAGCTTAAATGGAATGCAAAACGGTACTATCATATATAAATGTGAAAACCCCATGAATGGGTATTGTTCCAACTCAATGAAATCACAAAACGAGTTACCCAATGTAGAAAATGAAATCAAAACGCAAAACCCTCAATGGGTGCTGTCAAATGTACATAAAAACGGTAAAAATAACCCAAAAATGTGAAAAACCGTAAGGGGAGACATCCATGAAAGCTTGGAGTACGAAAAAAAATGGAGGTGGAGAGAATGGAGAAGATCAAGTGGCGGCCTCCTCCATGCAGACCTAATTTCCGTGGTCATATCACCCTTGCCACTCATAATTACAAAACTGCCACTCTGCCACTCAGATTTACAAAAATGCCACTCTAGGCCTCAAATGTTGACCCATTGACTTTGCTGACGTGAAAATGACATGGAAATGATGTGGAAAGTCTCTTCAACTAAATATTAATGTCTAAGCTCCAAAATTTGCTTCACCCAAATATCTAAAAATAATTAAAAACAAAAATTAGGCCAAATAATGTGAAATTAGTCCAAATTCGGAACAGTGGCCCAATAAAGTCCAACAGATGAAAAACACTTTAATGATGAACAATTAAGCACTAATCAACTGTCTAATGGGTACACAAAGGCTAGTGGAATGGAAGAAAATAATGACTCATCAATAGGCAATGAATATAATTTATTCAAGGAAAGGAAAAATTACATACCATTCTCTCTAATCCCAAGGAGAAAACAATGACAACCCCTCTATTGGAAATAGAAAAAATTAATACAAGGAGAACCTTAAAGGAGAAACTAACATTCTCTTTTAGAGGAGAAACTAATATTCTCTCTTAATTCTTCTCTCAAGCAAATAAAAAGGAATAGAAAATGAAAGACTTTGAGATAATTTCTTGAGAAAACACTAAGATCTTTTTATAACATTAAAAGTAAGTCTCAAAGTAAGTTCTCATCGATATAAAACTTCTTTTCTCACATAACTATTGTTCCATTTTCTTCTAATAAAAAAATCATACTTTTATTACTCCATCTTCTTCGTGCAATATGTTTGACATTGGATATTAAAATTCAATTAGATGCACGATTGCTAGATAAAAATATCAGACAGTAAAAGAAACCTCAATGAACTGAATGAACAACAATCACCAAAGCTTACGAGTCAACAGGATTCACCAATCACCATATATGTGAACCAAACCTCAGAGCAATATTAATGACCTTCTGCTTCAACACAAGGACCCGTTCAGAAATAAGTTGTCAGAGATTAAGAGATAAGGTTTCCCAATGGATAATAATCAAAACGCAAACATGAAGATTTCGATTCGTTACCAGATTTATGTCAGAGATTAAGTTGTCACAGATGAACAATCGTGTTCAGACCAAACGTGTTGGGGCTTGCAATATTGTCCAAAGGGGAAAACTCCAACACCCAATCCGCTTATCTAAGACACCACTTCTTCTTCTTCTCGCTACACAAAGGTTCTCAGTAAACTTTAAAACATTGCCAATCCAAATAAAATGAAGCAATGGTGGAAATCAAATGCAGAAATTGAGAAAAAGTGAAGACCTAGCTCACTGTTGGAGGAAAGTGGGGAAAGTTGAATATAAAAAAACTAATAGCCTCCGCCACCATTTTCACCAGCAGCTTCACTACCCCGCGACTGAAGATTCTCTAGCAAGATACTCTCGCTTGTCTTCATGGAGAAACTCACCCATTGTAGAAACCTTAGGCATGGCTCGGGCCCGTGGTCTCGTCAAAAGCTGGTTCGGAGGAGGAGAAGCCGATGAGCTTCCAGAGCTCTCTTGAGATATCGTTGTTGTAGGCAGAGAAATCGTTGAAGACGAAAATATATGTATCATGAATGAGTGGAAGATGGAACGACTTTGGAGCAAACAATGAACCGCGAAAATGGTGAGCCAAAAATCTTAAACAGAAATTTGGAATACTGAAACTAAATAATTTAATTAATTGCAATATATTAATATAAATTTAATCTGTTATTAATTTAATCTAGTTAGATATTAATTTAAAGAATTATTTTTAAAATATTTGTACTATAAATCAAATTTTCATACTTTAAAAGTAATTTATGACATTAATAACTATTATTAAAATATTTGGTTTAATTTAGTAAATTACTTAAATGTGATTAAAAGTGAATTGAAATATTAGCTGAATATGAAAAAATTTGGAATATATATCTACAGAACAGAACAATGAGAAATTTTGAAAAAAATCAGATTATAGTGGTAAGATACAGGACATGACTTATATTTACAAGTTGAAATTCTTAAATAAACATATTACAATGATTGGATGAAGAAAAATTAAACATACTAAATTTATTTTTTTTAAGCGACAACAAATTACAGAAATAAACAATCTAAGTAATTATAATTTATATTAAACAAATAATGTTTTATTAACCAAAAATATCCGTAAGTTAATTATCATATTAAATATATTTTATAAAATAATAGTTATTTTGGTCGTTAAATTGGTGACTAAAATATTACATATTAAATAATTTTTCAACGATCGAAAATATTTAGTGACTAATTACCATATTAAATATATTTTATAAAATAATAATTATTTTGGTCGCTAAATTGGTGGCTAAAACATTACATTTTATAAATGTCTTAGCAACCGAAAATATTTGGTAGCTAATTATCATATTAAATATATTTTATAAAATAATAGTTATTTCGATCGCTAAATCGATGATCAAAATATTACATATTAAATAATATCTCAAAGACCAAAAATATTCGATGACTAATTACCATATTAAATATATTTTATAAATCAATATTTATTTCGGTCGCTAAATCGGTGGCCAAAAAGTTACATTTAGAGACCAAAAATTTTCGGTTGCTATGTCGGTCACTATAACAATAAATGTTACTATATATTGACTTGGTCGCAATTTTAGTGACTAATTTGTGACTACTACTATTCGATGGCTATTTTAGTCACAATTTGCGACTAATTTTTTCGGTGACTAAATTGCATCTAACTTGAGTTTGTATGGAAATTGATCGAAGAATTTGACATTTTCGAGCGGGTGTATGTTCCCAGGCAGGATAATTTTTTAAATTGGTAACTAAAACACTTTTTAATATGAATTAGTCTCTAAATTGGTCACTAACATTTGCTTCTAAGATTTGGACTACTAAAGGGATTGATCTCTCGATAAATTTTGTTTTACCAACAAATTTTTCTTCAATCAATAAAATTTAATCAATTATTTAACATTTTCTTATAGTAATATTGATTTTTATCATAAGATATATGCACCCATGCATTACGGTAACCTAGGCATGTTTCCCCTTCACAATTTCCTTTCTTTTTCCTGCTTAAGGCATGCAAATTTTTAAATTTTTGGATATTCCACGCTACATATTACATGATATTTACGTGAGTGTGTATATTTGAAAGTAGTTGCAATTCTAATTATTTTGCTGAAGTATTATGTTTACTTAAAATTACAGGGTTGAAAATTTTCAGGTTCGATCTTCTCGTTGTCTCATTTTTTATCTTTTGTTTTTCTTCTCTCTTCTATCTTTTTTTCTAATTATATCACGTTAATTGAACTGTCTTATTTAAATTAAATTTTGAAAGAGGTTTGAATTATTCTATATCCAAATTATCTTTGTTCAAACACAATTAAAGAAATTAATTTCTCTAAAAAGAACATGTTAAAGTGAGAAATAAAATTAAATGTATCTAGATTTTGTTTTCTTTTATTTTTCTTTGAATAAAAAATAACATAAATATAATATAGTCAAGATATTTCTGTACATATGTATGAGAAAAAGAAAAAAAAAAACTTCTATTAATATATATATAGACTAATTATACAAAAGACTACTGAATTTGATCCTCAAAAGGAAGGAAAACACATCATTCTCATCAATCAAAGTTATCTCACTATACAATATACTTTTCTAAGATAACTACTGAAAGATATCCTTTTACCACTAAAAGAACTACATATATATAAACAATTAAAAAGGTAAAATACTTAATATAATGACATTGCATTGTTGAAGTGAAGAAATAATAGAGAAATGCATGGTATCCTTCCACATGAGACACTAACAATGGAAACCTAAACATTTCACAACACCCTTCTCCTCATATAATCAATCACACACACTCTTAATTTTAAGAGGGTAGTTTCTCAATGGATTTAAATGCAATTCCACTAAGCAACAACATGTCTTTGTCATGAGCTTCAATAGAAGGATCACTTATCTTTGCTGCACTCAATGCCCTTTCACAAGTTGTAGGTCCATCACCAGCCACTCCTGCATCATAACTTGCTGTAAGATCATCCTCACCCAATTCACCCAAAGCACTTTTGAATGACCCTACCACTCCATCATACAGGGTAGTTGCACACTGTTTAAGGTCTGGTGAAGGGTTTGTTTTCATCAATTCTTTTAGGAAATTCTGGGTTTCAGTGCCCTTTTTTAGGGCTAGCTTCAGGATCAGTTTTGTGAGCTCCTTGCTGTCTTTAGCAGCAGCGATATTAGGATCTTCTTTCAGAAGTTCAAGGCACCTTGCCTCGTTCTCCTTCGTTTCCTTGCATATTGCTTCGTGCAAGGCTTGTCCTGATGCTGGCAAAGGAGCATGAGAAACTGTGATCATGGAAAGAGAGAACAATAAGATGGAAAAGGTTGAAAAATTCATTGTATTGTTCTGGAGAAGAAAGTGGTGAACTATATATTAAAGGTCCCTGTGATCTTTTGTGGAAAGAATGATTTCTTTTAATTGTTATGTGACTTTTTTATAATCGATAATTTGTAGGTTAGCATGATGACACTAATTTTAGTAATGTATATATAATGATTGGTGTAGGTGGGGTGATACATAACATCTTTTTGCTATTTTTGGTTGTTAATATATGTTAGTTTTTTTTTTTCATCCAATTATTGAAGGTAATAAGGAAAACAAGTTTTGATGTTTAACTATTTTTTTAGGGTTGTATCCCTAAAAAGGCACTAGCCCTTCTATTAAGGTGTGATATTTTATTAATCACCATTTATTAATAGTAATATCGAAGATGAATAATGCTCAAAATTTTATTTAACAAAAAAATACAATTGAAATATTAATTAATTAAAGTAGGTATCAATGTGTTGTCTTTGTTATGATGGAGTTCTCTCTTCATGTAAACCAAAGATTTTATTGGATATTGCTATTAACATACTTGACAATGGTATTTGTACTTATGAATTAGATGGCAATGCACATGTATATACTTCTATATAATCAATGAGTTAATGTATCTTAATTTCTTACTTATTTTACACGTGAAATTTGCATTTAGATATATAACACTATTTGAGTAACTCATGCTATGTTTTGATATGACCTAGCTACTATATATATATATATATATATATATATATATATATATATATATATATATCTTAGAAATTTGTGTGCAAGATGTATTAAGAAAATAAAAAAGTTTTTATTTTTTCAAATTCCTCCCACTGCACCACCATTTAATGCAAATATAATTATTTAATAATAGTAAATATTATTATGTTTTAAGTATAGAGAAATAGTTATAAATAAACTTTCACTTTTAGGGTCTCTTAAACTTTTTTATGTTCCACAATTGGTATTCTTATTTTAAAAGTTTTAGGTTAAATTGGGAATTTACTTTCTCTATATGATACCTTTTTATTTATTTTGGTATTAAGAAAAAAATAAAAAACAATGCTTACATTTTAATCCCTATTCTTTTAGTAATAAATTAATTCTTATATAATTAAAATATAAAAAATAAGGTCCACGTATATTATGTTGAGATCTTTATATGTGCTGAACAAATTTTTTAAATAACACAATGTCATGAAAAAAATTGGTTACATGGACAGAAAAAAAAGTTTGAATAATTTTATTTTTTTTTAAATTTGAATCCTCACAGGCGTCTAAATATTTTAAAACATGTTCACAAATTTTTCGAAAAGCTTTTAAAAAGGAAGAGTAGACCACATGAAAAAGACAAAAATAGTGAATATACGTTACTAAAAATTATCGTATTATATAGGATTTGTTTTTCAAATTTATTAAAATAATTTATAAGAAAATTTTTTTCTGTTATTTTTTCTAAAAATTTTAATTAACAATAGATTCCTTCGTGAATAATTATTTTCTATAAAATTATAAAGTTCGTAAATATTTTTACAAAATTTACTGTGAAAAGTGTTTTATATAAAATATTTTGAAAAAAAATTAATAGTAATTTTCTATAATTTTTTTTATAATAAAATTTATAAATATTTCTTAAAAAAAATTTAAAACAAAATTAATAAGAGATATGAGTTTTTTTAATATCGATATTAATTATCCCAATTTAAACCATGTTTAATTCTCTTTTGTAACCTACCAAGATTCCTTCGTAACATATTACAAGTATTTTTGGCAAAAAGTCACTCCTGGATATTAACTAAACCTCTCTTAAGTTTAAGTAACTAGTACCAATATCTCTCCGAACTAAGTAGAAAAGGCATCTTCAGGATGTACAATGATAAAGTTGTTTAACAAGAACAACAATTTTCTGATTGAAAGGGTATTACAAAAGAACACTCCTTACTTCTAAAGTCTTAACTTCATAGTTGTGAAATTTTTACAGATAAAACTTACCCTACATATCTAATAAGGATAAACACTTGGAAACTTTGAAACTTTCTTCACATGCAAGTTTATGTAAGACATGTATGTTTCATTAGTTGTATTTCTATGCATAAACTTCTTTTTACAAACATCCTACAACAAACTCTTAAATGTGTGAGTGTTGTAACTTGTCCATGTGTTAGCATACTTTTATAATTTGTTTGACTTTGTATTGCCACCTTTAACTATTATAGTCACACCTTTAACTATTATAGTCAAAGTGTTGTGAAAATGACCCTTTTATTTTTCTTTTCTCCTTCTTTTCTTTTGAATGGCAAAACAGGCTAACCCAGCTCGTTTAGACCCGATCCGTCTCTGACCCGTTAAAATCGGGTCGGACCGGGCTAACCCGAAGTCTGAAAGCAGGTTGAGATGTTCAACGCATTCTGCCAATAAGCAGGCCAGCGGGCTGGCCCGCCCCTCCCTTCCGCCATCCCTTCTTTTCTTTCATAGTTTTGGAAATATGAAGAATGTTTGCTCAAAATTTATGCATACTCAAATCTCTTTCAATGCAGGAGCAAAAGTCCCCTCCATTTTTAGGCTTTACTACACGTCACAAAACCAAAACCAAACCAATATCACCCTCAATTTTTATCGATTCTTGTAACCACAAAATTCAAACCAAAATCCCTAATTCGAACTACAAAATCCCAATCCCCAAATCAAACCACAAAATCACAATCCCTAATTCGAACCAGAAAATCCCAATCTCCAAATCCAACCACAAAATCACAAACCTTAATTTGAACCACAAAATCTCAAATTCGAACAGCAAAAGGAAGAGAACAAAAGAAGAACAATGAAATTGAAAAACATAAACAAGTTTGTGTCACATCGCTCCTATGGGTGAGTTTCGCAGGGCTAACTCATCAACAAGGTGGAATGGTTGGTTGTGCTAGTAGGAATGAGTGTCTAAGAGAAGAAAGAAACGAAATAAATGTGAAGGGAATGAGAGATGATGGATGAAGTGCAGGAGTCTAGGAAAGGAGACGAGAGAAGCGAAGGAGAGGAGACGAGAGAAATGAATGTCTGAGAGTGAGAAATGAGAAAGTGTCTCAACCTGCACTAAACATGTTCCAATTTATTTTAGTGACGTTAAGTTGCGGGTTGACCCGGTTTGAACTTTGGACTAGCCCGACGGATTTCTAGACTTGATAGGCCGAGTTGCATTGGGTCTGCAGGTTAAACTCTATCCCAACCCGATTATTTTTTGCAGGTTGGCAGCCTGGTCCTATGGGCCTAACCCATTTTGTCAACCCTACTTTTGACAACACCATTTGAGCATATAAACTATGATTGTTGGTACACTATATCAAAACCATTCTTGATATGTGTTATGGGTCAACTTTTTCCCTTTAGACACTCTCATTATTCCTGACAAAATTATTGGATTTTGACTATGCTAATAGACAATCCATTACTAGCTACGTGTTCACAATTGGTAGGTAGGTCATGGTTAGTTGAAAAGCTACTCTCCAACCAATAGTGTACTTCTCAACCAGTGAAGCAGAGCATATGGTGTTGGAAGAAGTAAATAAGGAGTTATTTGGTTGAAAGGTTTGACAAACAATTCAATATTTACTCAAGAGAATATTATCATCTTTTAATGATATCCTGAATACGATTTGCTAGCCAAGGATCATGTATAACATGGCAAGACAAAGTATATCGAAGTCAAATATCACTTCTTTTGTATTAAGATGATTCAAATGAAAAAGGATTAACACCACTAAAAATTCAACAAAATGCCTTCATCAAGTTATTTTCCAAGAATAAGTTTGTGCAATACTTGGACTTGTTGAGCATGATATTAGTAGTGAAAGTTTATAGATCTTTGTTAGTACTAAAATATTTAAAGTTAAACATATTTTTAGAGAACTTAATTAGACTAAAATTTTGACGAATGACTAATTTAAATTTTTACTAAAAATTAATAGACATAATTATATTTAGTCCAAATATTTATATAATACATTGTATAGTTGTATACACATAAAAGTGTATGATCTCATGACTACTGTTTTTGATGACCAATAATCATAATCATTATACACGTTTAGTTAATTAGTTCGGTTATGTTTGTCAATCCTAACTTATAATCATTTTGGGTGACCTTTAAAATGGTGAATTATATGACAAAAGAGGAGAGATGCAACGTTACACTGATCTTGCATAAGACTTTCCACAAGTTCTCATCGTTGTACCTTTCTAGACACCTGGTGAAGAAGAATGTGGATATATACTATTTGTTTCTCGAGTCCTCCCTAGTCTTTCTTTGAATCCTCGATCGTCTCACTCGCTATAGTTCTAAGACTTCATTTTCTACATAATTTTTAAGTGATTTCTTCCATTAAAAAAAGTTAAGAACCTCCTTTTTTTTTTATGTTCGAGTTACACCCTTAACTTACAATGATCATGCAACTCCTAAAGTAAAAAAGAAAAAAGTAAACTACCTAACTCCACATGAGTTGTAAAGAAATGAAAAAAAGGTCGCTAAGGCCAAAAATGGATGGTTGAGGCAAGATATATTAGGTAATATTAGCATTAGATGAAAACATGTATGTTGTATGCTCCCCAAAAAGGCCATGCAAAAATGGAAGGTAGACTTTCCAAGTTGAACAATGAGTTCTTCTGATGCCTCCCAAATAGATGAAAGTTGCTAAGACACTTGAGAAGAATGGAAGGTAGAATTTCCAATAAATAAGGAGCAATAGAAACCCGTTCTTGTATCATAGGCTCCACTTAAGCCTTCTTCAAACCTTTCAAAGTCATCAAAATCCCAACACATCAGTGGATCATAGTAGTAGCACAATGAAAGCATTTGGCGGAGGAACCAGTTTTACAATACCTAAATCACAGTATGTAGAGTTTTAGCATCATAACTGGTTATATACACAAAGAATAAAACCACATAAAGATGCAATGCACAGGTTGGAGAGTAGGATAAAAATTAACAAAGAAAAGAGAAGAGAAAAAAAAAAGATACTATTCCTCTGTCTCTCGAAAATTACACACATTTCTATTCTTTCCAAAAGAGCTAGGCTTACCACAAAAAAGATCAAACAAGTTTTTGTACTTAATGCCTCAATCAATTCAATTCCCATTCCTATAATCTGATCAAACACCATTTCCTTTTCCACCTTTAATATCTAAGTAACCACACATATCAGAAAGAACCACCAAGTTTTTGGCGCACCTCCTTTGATGCAACATGGCCTCTACTTTCAGTTAAATTTGAATTGGCAAGGACCTCAGAGGCAATTTCCCAGCTTTCACTTCTACCCTCACTTGAGTGCCTTGCTTCGGATCGAATTGTTGGAGCCCGGCGATCTGAACCCAAAGCTGAATCAACTTCAGATGTATTATGGGGAGGCCCATTACTCCCTCTACTCCGGATGTCCTCATCAATTTCTTCAATATTCCGGCGCTGTGATATCTTTAACAAGTCCTCACCGATATCCAGATCGTCTTCAACCTTAGACCGAGGGTCTCCTCCCAGATCCGGTTCAGATTCCCGGGAAATGATCGGAGGGGGTGGCCTTGGTACCTCCTCCTGGACGAAAGCTCGGAAATTGTTCCTTGAGGGCTTCACTTTTGTACAAAATACTTCCAAGAAATTGTTTAAACAACCACGGTTATAAACATTGAACCTGTTATCGGCTCTATACCGAAAGTTTTCGTAGGTAGTCTGCAAAACAAGTTACAATCAACCAGGTGATGAAGTTCTTGCAATACACGGGCTTTTAAGAATCAAAGATTCAGAAAATAAAGTTGTATATTATAAGCAATGTGTACATAGAACATGATTTATCTTTCATACTATTGAAAAGGAAAACCACTAGAGGGGACGACTCTTGGCACATCTTGTTACAAGTTAATCAAGCTTACACTGTCAATGTATTTTGGATTGAGGGAAAGAACATACAAAATTACCAACCTTCTGAGATTTATTTAAGGTTGATACTTGTTTAGAATAAAGGAAAAGTATGAGGGACACGAGTTTAAGATTTTAAAATTATCTTCTTTAAATTTCTTTCCTTCCCATTCATCATTGTGTGCACGTCCACCTAACAAGAAGTAATGAACTATTTCCTATATAAATAAGGAGCCAGGTGGATTTAGAAGATTAAAATATTTTTTAAGAGTTTTGTTTCAATCTAGTTTAACCGAGGACAATTCTACTAATGCATTTCTATTCACTTAGTAGCCAGTTTAGTCTTTAGCACAATGAACAGTAACTTAAACAAGATTATATATCAGAAATGTAAAAGATGTCAACTGACCTGATTTGTGCCAATAAGGTACAGATGAAAGCCAGTAAGTCCACCAACAAACCACAAAGAGATGAAACAGTATGCCATTAATATAACTGATGCAGGAGATTCTTTCATTGCCCTCCAAACTGTCCCGTGATAATTATCCATCAGAACCTTGATGTAAAAAGCTGAGATGGAAAACACATAGATACATAGAATAGTGGCTGAAGAAACAAACAGAAAGAAGTAACGGTAGTTCCTCTGCAATTTGGAAAAGTCACAAAAGAATTAAGAGAAACCAAAAAAGCCAAGAACATCAATATGAATATAGTAGTTATCTTATAACATCAAGAACATGGCTAATACCAACAATCATACCAGCCCAATACATTGGCCCACCCAAGGGCAATGGTGATCAAAACGTTCAACACAGTTGTTGCAAATGGAGCAATGTGAACAACGAGGTGGACGATAGAGCATACAAGTATCACAATATTTCACCCTCACGGGATGGCCATTGACCATTACTTCTTTTGTTCGAGGGAACTGAAGGCTTGGAGTTTGGCGACCCCCAATATCAACTGAAACTGAAGAGTCATAACGGAACTCTTCCTCTGGTGGATGTAAATTCCTTGGAATAACACCCGGATCACGTGAGGAAGTAAGAAAGAGAAGAATCAACACCTATAAACAAAAATATCAAACAGAAAAAATTATAGACAACCAATATCTAGACAAGGACTTTCCCTAAAAATGATGTTTAAATGAAAGAAAATGTGATCACCAAAATAGCTTACAACCTTCGTAAATATTTGAAAATCTAAGAGAAAAGAAAAGAAAATGTATCAATATATGCATTGTACATTTAGACGAAACAGTAGAAAGTTCTGTATAAAGAAATAAACCTATTTTAAATTTGGAACATGGGGCTTACAGAATAACAAATCTCGGTAAGCAAACTGCGAAAGTATAAAAATATAAATGACAAAGAACAGAAAAACTTACATAAATATTAAAGATAACTGCCAGCACCAAAATAGCATATCCTGCATTATATGAAGAAAATTCATGCCGAAGATGTCTTCCTACAAATACACAAAAGACGATAACTGGAACAATGATCAGCAGCAAGGTAACAAGCAGTGACCTAGCATCAGGTCCAAATATTAACCTTCCTCCAAATAGGAATTTCTGCATAACATTAGTATAAAAGTATATAAGATTGTAATTGTAGTATGTAACAGAAATAGGTAATAAACTAATAAACTAATAATAGGTATATAAGATTGTAATTGTAATATGTAACATAAATAGTATATAAATGTGAAGACAACCCTCATTCTATGAGCTAGCTTTTGGTGCCATCTGCTGAGATGGGCCCAAACCACAGGCTAAGACTTTGATACATTTTTTTGTTGAAATTAATTCAATTTACCCAGATTAAACAAGTGAACAAAATAAAATTAGAAACAATGTCCAATATTAATCCTAAGTTTAGAAAATTGATTATTGGAAATATAGTCTAAAGATATTAGATGCTGACTTTCAAGGCACACACAAAAGTTAGCAACAGCACACAAATATTCAATACGCCCTTTATCTGTTTATAGAAAATCAGGCTAAATATTCAATGCATGGCCTTTATCTGTTTATTAACTTTCATTCAGTGATTTCAAACACAATTTCATGCACATTCAAATTCTGCACACTAAGAATGGCACAGATTATCAAATACCACTGTGGAAGATTATCTTTGAAAAGGTATGGTTATTAATCACAGTTCTCCTGCCCTCAAAAACATTCAAAAAATGTAGTGGCCAAATGCAACACCTAGAAGTTGCTGGTTCCTTAATGTTTAAAGCAAGCATGCCAAAAATGTTTTAGTGAGATGCAGTATGATATCTATCTCATAATTAGAATTTTGAGAAGAGTGTTTTCTTTCATAATCATAACACCTCTCAGAAGATTTCAGCAATTTTCCCTACTTCTCACCTTAGTTCTAGTCTCCGAGTATTTGGTTATACTATCTATACACACTCATCGCATCATCGAAGCAAGTAAGACCATCAAGTTTTTAAATGTGTTTTCATTGGCTATTCTACTCCAGGCTACAAGTGCTGTGATCCATCAATAGAAAACCTTTGTTAGCCTTGTCTTTGAAAACTGTACTTATTTCCAAAAGCACTTCTTAAGGGAGAAATTTGGGTAAAGCTACACATTTGAAATCTAAGCTATCTATCTTAAAGAACCTATACCCCAACATTGAATCCTTCCCAAATACTCACTGTTCCAAGCCCCATATCTGTCTATAGGATTTCATACTTCATCTTCAAGGTTGATATGAAAAAATTCCAAAGACTATTCACAAGGTCTTAGAGGTTCCTAAATGCAGAGAGACATTGGTGGAAGAAATGAGGGCTTTGACAAAACAAAAAAAGATGGAAGCTGACATAGTTACTTATAGGGAAGAGATCTGTTGGCATGAGATGGCCTTTCAATTTGAAATATAAAGCTGACGGGACAATAGAACAGTACAAAGCGTGTCATTTTGCAAAAGGGTATACACAAACCCACGGCACCGACTATGTAGAGATGTTAGCACCTACCAAGGGCAAAGCCAAATACAATTCAAGTTCTCCAATCTCTGGCAGCAAATTAGGATCTCCTACAACATGACATTTGTTCAATGGAGATATTCAAGATAACACAACAAATTGCAGAGGATGCTGCAAACGCGTCAAAATGTGATTATGGTCTGGGAGATTGTATGTTAAAAGAGGAAATTTAGTGATGAATGACAATACTAGATTGGGAAAAATACAATATTTTCCATGAGATTGTATGTGAAAGGAAATCTAGTGACGAATGATGATACTAGGTGGAGAAAATACAATATTTTGCAAGACTCAATTTACAAAAAAGAACAATTTAGATCATTTATCAAGGAATTAAACTTGAATAGTTGAATCTAAATTCTGAAAGAAAAGACAATTGCGCAGAACCACCTTCTAAGGAGAACAAAAGGAGGATCTAAATATGTATCAATATAAATCCCCAAGCATAGACAAGTTTACAACTGCTTTCTTCAAAAATTGCTGGGACATTATAAATGAAGATCTCAAGATCTTCAGAAAATGCTTTCCAGCCAGTGAAGCTAGTACAGTAATGACTACCATCATTGCTTTGGTTTCTGAAAGGTTAAAGTTTAAAAGGTTAAGAATTTTTCAACTATTAGTATAGTCTCCATTGTTAACATGATTTTGAGCAAGTATTGTGTAAGGTTTTGGAAGATACCATTTCTCAAATGAAATCAGGTTTTGGATGCAGCTGTTAGCACCAATGAAATTAGCAATGAATATCATATGTAGCAGGTGAAAAAGACCTAATTGCCACAATTAAGAGAACTTATAACGTTCACCGTAAGGAAAGGATTTGGGGAAAACTTTAGACAACGGATCTCAGAAGCCTGTTCATGACTACCTTAGCGGAGTTTAGTGGTGAACTAAATTATCGGAAACCATCAATGACCCCAAATGACTCATTTCTATAATTGGAAAACAATATTATCATCTCCTGCTAGAGTTTTGGATTCAACAGCTGAACAAATTGATTGGTAATTCCGACTGCACAGCTGTCCATAGAACTCATTCTAATAATCGGAAAACAATATAACAATCTCCTACTAGAGGTTTGGATGACATAACTGGGATTATCTTCCCTTTGTTGCATGATATCTTTTATCATTTAACATCTCTGTATTGCTATCTGATTAGATGAGCTCTGGAACTAAAATCTTTACATTGCTTGGCTAAATTGCATGTTCTTTTCAATAACAAGAAGATTTGGATTGGTATTCAAACTCATCTGAACTGTTTTACTGCAAACCCTACTTTTAGTTTCTAACATTACCCTACTATAGATTTATGACATTCCTTGGCATCCACCTAATAGCTTAAGCCTGAGGGAGAGTTGGCCCCTTGTCCTTAGCATGGTATGGAAAATCTTTGGCAAAGTGATCAACATTCCATACTTGCTGCTCACATTCTCCATAATAAAATTAAAGAGTTAAGTATGTTTTTAGTCCCTGAACTTTGACCCAAAATTGGAATTCGTCCCTGTCTCAAACTTCCATACATTTTAGTCCTTAAACTTTATGTTAGTATTGGAGTTGTGTACACTATTTGACACATTCTTGGTTCAATATCTACTAAGAAATGTGTTTAACACCTAAAAAAAAAGTTAACATAATTGAGTTAAAAAGATTATATTCATTCATTTTTAAAATTTAGGGACTAAAATGTATTGAAGTTTCGGACAGAGACGAATTCCAATTTTTGGTCAAAGTTCAGGGACTAAAAACATACTTAACCCAAAATTAAATTTCAGTATAAGGAAAATTGGCTCAAAGCATTGTTAATGCTTCAAGCCCAAAGGGCTTATGCATTAGGAGATGTCTTACAAGGAACCATATAAAAAATATTAGTGATCAAACTTACAACTTATACAGCTACAACTATAGTTAATAATAATAAGAGCATTAATTGAAAAAAGAAATGAAAGGTCTCGTAAAGTGGACTTCAGTGGTAGACACTATATTAGCAATTTGAACCAAAAAGAATAAAGAAATATGGATAATTCTTGCCAATTATAACAATTTAAGGTGTAGAGAGGCTTCTGTATGAAATGTGGCCACCAGTCTGGAGCCTATTGGTATAGTCATCATAGTCACACACCTAATCTCCATCAAAATTCCTGGTTGGGTATCAAGCTTTTATCATTGGCCCACATGTGAGGCCAAGCCCAAAACCAAATACAAGCAAATAACAAAAGGGACGAGAAAAAGTACAATATAGCATGTGGATCAATCTGGTAGTACACGAACTGATAAACTAATAAAATATGATTCTAAACACATAAATCACACAATACAGCAATACAATTGCTGTCCAAAGAGAAAGGTTTACTAAAGAGAATATTCTTGATCCACAAACCACTAATAACAACACTCTCCTCCATAGTATACACCCTAAATATACAATGATACATAACTAACATCACTTACTTTTTTTATGAATAACTGCCATCAATGAAGTTTCTAATTTTAATACAGAACTAACACTAAAAAAACTAATAAAGGAAAAGTTATTTGCTATCACATATTCTAATAATACATTCCTGATCCAATCTTCTATTCATAACTGCCAATTATTACTATTACTTACACTTATATCTAGTAATACAAAACTGTTAGTGACAGCTATTGTCGGTTCCCTTCCAATCATAACCATTGTTGATTATTTTCCCACAATGCAAAAGAAACTAATGGACAAATCACTGTTCACTCCGGAGCCGATCCTTTAGCAAATATGTTGGTGGTTATCATAAACGATAAGTTAAATTGGAATTTTAGAAAGCCAATGACAGGTATGTATGGAATTCCATTGGGAAAGTCCCAAACATGTGTCTGTTCTTGTATATTTTGCCCAAACCATGGATTTAAGATTCTGAACAGGACACTGAGACACTACAAGTGAATTGAGGTCACTTAGAGAAAGTCCCACCTAGGATTTTGGTTCCACATGGAGCTGAAGTTGTTGGCCTCTCCTGTGATACTTTATTCCCGAAAAACATTGTTGCTTAGCAGCACTATCTCAAACAGATAAAATATTTTCATATGAATTTCATCCAACATAAAGATGAAGCAATCCAGTGATTGTAATTCAATCCTAGCTAAGACAATTTTTGTTGTACATGAAAACTACCATCAAAAGATGAATATAGAAAATTGATCACAAACGAGCTCAAGTTCATGATACTTCATATCTTACTGAATTCCAAAAAAGCAAAACTGAACATGCACCACATTGAGCAAACAGAGAAACAAAACAAGAAAAAAAATGTAAAATTAAAATCCTTTGTCCATGAGACAAAGTATCTCAACAAGTTGAAGATAATGCTTTAAATTAACCAAGACAACACAAAAACTAATGTATAGCTTCATGCATCTTTCACCTATTACAAATAGGAAGTACAAAACAAGCAACCACACTAAATTATTCTTTCAACTATGTCCTCCAATGAACCACTATCACGGCTCCATCAGTTTGTTTCCAAAGTCACGCTTACTCACACAAACAAACAAGACAAGGCTTACAGAAGACACCAAAACCCAAAACAGCTCGTTTAATGTTTCCACAGTTCATAAAGCAAATAATCCCACGCCACCAGCACTACCTGAACAGACACATGTTCCTAAATACCAAATATTGCACTTCCATACTAATTTTTTATAACTTCAGTTCAACTCAAATAAGTTCATGCTAGGCATCACTGCCAAACCATGAAGATTTTATTAAAAAATAAAAAAATAAAAACAAAAAGAACATAAAAACATGGGGGGACCACAACAAACCCATCATCATGAACAACAAGAACAACATTTGTAATGAAAACCCATCATCATGAAATATAAAAAAGGGGACAAAAATTATATATCTCCATCTCTCATGTACCTATAAGACAAATCAAGTTGCCCTGCGAAACCTTTCTCTTTGACCTAACTAAGGCACAGGAGTCTCAAGTATAACCACAGTTCTCTTTGACCTAACTAAGCTGCAGGAGCTTCACAGCTACGTCTCTCCCTCACTAAAATATACGAACTCTAAGCAGAAAACCAGCTGCAGCCAACTAAGACCAGTTTTTAATCACATCACTGAGTTCTTGTTTCAACTGTCTCTTCCAAGGAACCACCATCAATGCTCTATCAGTTTGCACACAAAATCAAGCTTCCTCATAACGGTTACAAGAGACAATCCAAAAGGATACAACCCATTAGATGTTAAAATCTTCTCAAAACATAAAACCTCGCTCCACCAACTCAACACACGCACCTCATAAATTCTGAAACCACACTCTCAAGTTATTATCTTTCTCGTATCCTCACTCACAATTTCAATCTTCAACCAACAGACCAACAGCAGCAGCAGCAGAAATTCAAAGTTCAAACCCACTAATCCCTTTAAAAATCCAAAATAATAAATGACAGAAAACAACACTTCCTAACTCATATAAACAAATCCACCACATACACACGTTTAAGACATCAAACACAACAAGTTATATTCACAAAGAAAAACATAAAAAAAGCAGAGAAAGAATATTACATTACTTCCTTTCCATGCTTCATAAACGCGCTTGGCTGCCATTAAAATGAAGAAGAAGAAGCTCTGCTGCAACAACTCCTTCTTATAATAACTCTTTGCAAACCCAAAACATGCAAGTTCTTCTCATCTCACCAACCCGTGTTCAATTACCCCAAACGACCCCACCGCTGAAAGGTAGTTCGATTCAGCGATTGAAGGGTCAAAATCCGAGGCTTCCACGATTTGGATGTCGCGCGTGAAGAACCCTCCGCTAGAAATTAAAAGGGTGATTCAAAGACGGCGATTTTCGAGTTCGAAAATTGCAGGTTTGGTTTTTCGGGTAAATAAAACAAACTAATAATAAAATATAACAGAGGGAGAAAGAAAGAGAGAGAAAAAAAACAACACAACACAGCACTGTTGAAGAAAGAAGAAAGAGACACGGGCTTGCGATGTTGGTGTTGTGTGACCAGAAACCCTTCTTCGCCAGTGAATGTGAAATCTCTGAAATTCACCACCTCCATGAAGAAGGCCTTACCCATTTTTCTCACTTTTAATAATTTTCACCATTTTTTTTTTGTTGTTGCTGTTTCATCATTTATTATTATTAATTGACTTTCACTTATTGAGGTGTAAATATTAAAAAAAAAAACTGCTATTATATTATATTATATAAGAATGTTTCTCTCACACATTTTTCTAATTGATATTTATTAAAAATGTTTTCTTATTTATGTATGAAAGTCATGTCTTTTACAAGTGATTTAGCTGACAATATAGTTGAATTTGTGAAAAAAGTTCCATTGCAGCAAAATACATTATTATGAAATGATAAGGAAAATTGTTCTGTGATCAATTATAGCAAAATACATCCTTATGAAATGATAAAGAAAATTAGTTTGTGATCAATTATAAAATGTTGGAAAGAAATTAAGAGATTTATTTCATTATGATTTAGACATGAATCAGTTTCGTAGTTAATTAAAAAAACTAAAATTTTGTAAAAATACTCTGGATTCTAACTAAAAAGACAAAGAATTTATATTGGGACGTTACGCCCTTAATTAAGTGGTTATGAAAGTTATAAAATAAACTGATAATTAATATTGATATGATTATGGGACAATTAGTTTTTATAAAAGGGAGAAAACATATTACATATAGTGATTTATTATTGAATGATACATTTACTGAATAAATTATTTATTTATTGTTTATCATTCAAATTTAATTCCAACACTTTCAAAAATTAAAAGAAAAATATCTGAGAAGAAGTTTATCTAAGATATTGGTAGCTTCAATAAATTTTTAATTTATAAGTTTCAACTGATAACTTAATTTATTAAATTTATATTTAAATACTTTATAAATTGGTTAGTAAATGTAAAATAGTATAAGATATAATTTCATAAATTTTTTATATGAATAAAATTTGAATTTATAAATAAAATATATTATTATTTAGTTATAATTTATAATTTTTAAAATAATTAAATTTTTATATAAGTTTTTAGAAATGCTATTTATTTTTTTAAAAGTTGCATATGTTCTTTTGATGTAGAGAAGTCATTTTATATAAATAAGTTGACATAATGAATATTGAATAAATTTTTAAAAAAATATATTACTACGTTGAGATTCTTTGATGTGAATTTTATTGTGTATAATTTTTCTCAGAAATATATCATGAAATTTGGTTAATTTTTTAATCTAATATACATATAAATTAAAAAAAACAATCTAACAAGTACTAAAAGTTTTAAACAAGTAGTAGTATGTAAAAATTAAAAATAATAATAGAAGAAAATTATATAAATTATCAAATAAACTAAAAGCTAGATAAAATAACTTGCAACTTTATAAAATATATATAAAGCTAATTTAGCACTAGTAAAAATCATTTTGGAGCAATGGGGACCCACCTTGGGACATTGCATGAAGACAAAGTTTGTGATAGAGATAGTCAAAAAAAAATTTCTCTCTTTATCATTGAAAAAACTGAAGACAGAGACAGAGAGAGAAAATTGAAAAAGGTTAAAAAAAATGAAGAAAAAAATAAAAAATAATAATAGTGAAGTGAAAGTGGTATCAGAAATGGAAGTGCCAAGCTGTGCATTTGGTGCATTGCTTTTGGCTCTTCCTTCACTGCTTCACCTTTCACAGAACCTTTCACTTTCATTTTCTTTTCACTCACATTTCTTTTCCGTGATCTTCTTAATTCATCAATAATAAATGAACAACGGATAAGATACAAATTCAAATAAACAAAGTATTGAAGATTTTTCTTTTCCTAAATAACAAACTATTTTCTAAAAAAATTACCAAACCCAACCCTTTACTAAATATTTGAATAAGAATACGTGTTTTTTGGAATTCAAAATTCCGTGTATGAAAAATAGCTGTTTTTTTTTCAAATAATGTGTTTATAATGTATAAAATTAATTATAATTTTATAAATATAGTTGGCAATATATTGCACCTTACTTTTTAAAAAATAAACATTTCAAAATTAATAAATTTAAATTATATTTATAATTATATTACTATAGTAGTCATATTTATAAATAAATAAATAAGTATATATATATATATATATAATATTATATATAGAGAAACGTTATAACCGTTTTTTCTTCAACAAATAAAATTTTAAAATAATTTATTTAAATTATGTTATAAATATATTTTTCTATTTAATTTTATATTTAATCTTTGAATAATTATTATATATATAAATTAAATATAGACTTAATTAAGTTTTAAGTTCAATATAAATTTAGATATTTTAACTGAGTATCTATCAAATTTCTTATGTACTAAAAAATTTTATATTTTTAAATCGAACATTTATTATCTAACTTTTTCTTTTAAGTTGTGACATAATTGTTGTCATGCTCTCACATCCTTATTTACTTGATGGATTAAGAAATAAGAGTTTTTGTGATTAATATAAAATTGTATTACAAACAATATAAATCTATTTTCATTATTTTCGATGAAAACAAAACGTATTTATTATTATTATTATTATTATTATTATTATTATTATTATTATTATTATTATTATTATTATTATTATTATTATTATTATTATTATTATTATTATTATTATTATTATTATTATTATGTTCTCCTATGCATAGCATTCATGACAATGATAAGAGACTATTGTCATCATCGCTATTGATCTATTATCTTATCATCTGACATATTTTTTTTATTAAAGTAATGAAAGTCACCGATCATCTTAGATTAATCATAATATCTAAATCTCACACTTTTAACCTGTGAATCGAAGACTAAGTAAATAAGATAGTGAAATATGATAACATGAATCATCCTCAATTGAAGATTCAAAGAATCGATGGTTCGTTTAAAACTGTGTTATCAGTCTCATAGTGGGTGTTAATGTTCCGATCTCAAATCTGATGATTGAGACCTTATCAATTTTTATCCTTGAATAGCGTCTTAGTAAGTGAAAAGAGTATTAAAATTGTCTTTGACATCGATTCTTGAGCAATTTAAGATTACGTATGAACACAAAGAATTTGAAACTTTATTTATCTTTAAATATATAAAGAAAAATTTGAATATCAATTATTATTTTGTTAAAAGTTTAATTAAACAATTAATCTACTTGTTATACATAGTAAAGACGTAAATATTTAATGTGTAATAATTATTTTAAATTAACATTAATTTAATTTTAAACTTTATGGATAAAACATTAATTAATTATCAATAAAAAGTGATACAATAGTAGGTTTTATCTTCTCCTACATTCATCCATCATTTATTTCTTTTCATTTAAGCACTCAGACTTCTTCAAATACTAAAACATTCCGGGTGACTAACTTTTATTTAGACAAATAAGTCAATCTTATTTAATGATTTTTCAGAGAATATTATTATTATAAAATTTATTATCTTAGCTCTTCACAGTATCATTTTAAATCCTTAATGTAGCATTTATTTTTTAACAGAGTAATAGACAAACTAGGGGAAAAAAAATCCAACAAATCATTAATCTAATTTAATGAATTCTTTTTAGACTAATTTTGTGAATTCGTTTTAGTTTTTATACAATTTTTTTTTTCCAAAAGATCAATGAACGTTAAAGATTAATTTTATTTGTTGATGACACGTGGAAGTGATACTAAAGTAAAAATAAATTGTAATTAGACTAAAGAAAATGCAGCTATATTATGAGAAGTTTGAGAAAAATTTACTTACTTGCATTTAGTTATTATATACAAATAGTCCATGATTCCAACACATTTTTTGTATACTTATATATAGTTCATAGTTTTTATGATAATAAATAATAACAAGAGTGTATTTAATAATTTATTAGAATTGGAAAACAAATATTATATAGAGTTGTTCAACTTCTAGTTAATTATGTTTTTTCTCTAAAATATAAGGCGATTTTAAATTTGTTTTTATTTTAAACTTTGATCCAATTTGATTTTTATATGTAAGAAATATAAGGTGTAACCCTCTTCACCTAATAACTTTAGATTTTTTTTTTTACATGACAAATTAGTATATTGACCCGTGTGTACACACGTAATGTATTTTTTTTTATTTTTTATATTAAAATAATAAAATAGTGAAAGTATTATGTAATAAAATATTATGAAAATTAAGTTATATTATTGTAGAGGTTGTTATTAAAGTAATGAAATAGTAAATCTAAGTGATACAATAATAATTTTAGTTTTAAATATAATAAATAGAATTGATATCACAATATAATACAGTTAATTGATTTTACGAAATAATTATAATAGTCTATGATCCGTACGAACATTTTTTTGTTTTTGTTTTATTTTAAATTTTTTTAGAATAATAATATAATTGTTATTATATTTATTTAACCATTAAAAATACTAATAATAATATTAATATAAATTATAAATTTTAAAAGATTAAAACTCTATTTAGCAAAAGTATTTAGTATAACAATGTTTTCTATAATTAAAAAAACACACTTATAATAATAACATTACTATGAATGACAATAATAATAATAATAATAATAATAATGATACCAATAATAATAATAATGTTTATGCTATAAATATTAATATTAATGCTAACACTAAAGTTAATGTCAATTATAATTATATATAAAGATATACATTAACAACAAAACAAATAAAAATGACAAGTAATTGAAATACGATTCCATAGTAAATTAATTTAATATTTGTGTCTAACTATAATAATAATAATAATAATAATACCAATATAATAATACCTCGTAGTGATAAAAATAATAATAATACAATAACTACATATATAAAAAGATATACATTTGTTGTGTCCTCTTTTGTTTATACAATTTTATCCTCTTAATTATTATTTGTTAAATTAAAATAATTATTCATAATAAAAATTATTTGTCCATTTTATCATTTTCATAATTTTAGTAACTATTTTTTTAATTCAAATAATTACACATATATAAAAATAAAATAAACAACAAAACAAATAAAAAGTGCAAGTAATTGAGATATGATCCTCTAGTAAATAAATATAAAATGTGTGTTTAACTATAATAATAATAATAATAATAATAACAATAATAATACTAAAATAATATTGCATAGTGATAATAATAATACTAAAATAATATTACATAGTGATAATAATAATAATAATAATAATAATAATAATAATAATAATAATAATAATAATAATAATAATAATAATAATAATAATAATAATACAACTACATATATATATATATATATA
>Ga0209589_1003950_pt1 | contig 25787 bp, 9 predicted proteins | sample CowpeawhiteBW_FD_187525 | JGI IMG/M metagenome (GOLD analysis project Ga0209589, IMG submission 187525) | Root nodule microbial communities of legume samples collected from California USA - Cow pea white BW (SPAdes) (version 2) | ecosystem: Host-associated > Plants > Roots > Nodule | place: USA...
AATTTTCCTTTGTTTTTTTTTTTTTTCCGCAGGCTATGATTAAGATTATTGGGTCACACCATATTTCACTTTGCAGGGTATAAAACCTGCTGCGCTTTCTAAAGTGAAAGATCCAGAAATGAAATCATTTATTGAGAAATGTCTAGTCCCAGCATCTCAAAGATTGTCAGCCAAGGAGCTTCTGATGGACCCATTTCTTCAAATGAATGCTTCAACAAAGAAGGGTCCTTTTCCATTGCCACATATTGTTCTTCCCAAATTGGGAGCCTCTGAAAGTCGTTGTATGGTGTCAGAAGGTCCTTCTAGTGCTCGTAATGGAGACATTTCAATGGATCTTGGTGACACCTGTGAGCTTCCAGCGATCACTATATTTGATAAATCCACTGATGATGCATCACGTTCTACAAGTGTTGAGATAAGGAGGCAGAAGAGAGGTGATATTTTCTTTCTAAAAGGTGAAGAAAATGATAAGAACTCTGTATCATTGGTTCTGCGGATAGCTGACCAAGGAGGTCAGTGTATAACTTATAATTCGTTTCTACTCTGCAACAACTGTTTTTAAATTTGTTGGTGAAAAGTTATATGCTTTGGTTTTTATATGCCAGGGCGAGCAAGAAATATCCATTTCATTTTCTACCTTGACAGTGACACTGCTGTCTCAGTTTCAAGCGAAATGGTAGAGCAACTTGAGCTTGCTGATCAGAATGTTAAATTCATAGCTGAGTTAATAGATTTGTTATTGATGAATTTGATTGCTGACTGGAAACCCTGTGTAGCAGTTGATCATTTGGTTTCTCCTAGTAATAAACAAACTCTTGTGAGCCAACAGGGAGAATTGAAGTTGGCAAAATGCACAGGCAGCTCAAAAGATTCGACTGAAGATTTAGGTCCCTCTACTTCATCTGCAACATTAGCTACAAAAGGAAACCTTGATAATATGGATATCGATGGGGCTTTATGTGACGAGTGCAGTGGTCTTCAGAAAGCTACCAAGGCAGATGATCTATGCTTTGAGAAGTCGTATGCATCTGCAACAATCGACTTCAATGATAATAAGTTTTCCACGGTTTCATATATGTCTGCTAAATCAGAATTTGGTGGAGGGAGTCAAACCTCATCTGCATCTGAAATTGGGGCATTGTCTGATTGTAAAAGCAAGTTTTTGGACATGGAAGGCTTCTCTAATAGTCTCAACATTGCTTCCTCCTCGTTTGAACCTGTGGGTGAGTTGAAATTAGAGTTACAAATGATTGAACAGAAGTATCAAGAGGCAATGAATGATTTATCCCAAAGAAGATACCAGGCCATCTTGGATATTAGAAGGAGAATGTCACAAAAGATGGTCTCATAGTATAGTTTCATAGTTTTTTTTTTTCGTGTTTGGGATGAGGCGAGAGATAGCAGGTTTTACTAGTCTTTTTAATAGTTTTACCTGTTGTGTTGTGTCCCATCCTTTCTCTCTCATGCCGGTGAAGATCAAATGTAAATACTGCGGGGTGATTGAATGTTCCTTGTTATTTGGCAACTAAGTTTTCTTTTCATGGATATATAGTTCCTCTGCTCTGTTGAAATTCATTTTTAATTACAGACACGACTTTTTATGGAAAATCTATACTCTTATTAAAGACATAGGAAATCGATTGTTTCACAAAATGAATTTGAAAAAGTTTTGACAAAGTGACTGACTTTTATTAATTTAATATTTTAATTAAAAAAATATTACACGTTTGATTGGAAAAAGTGAAGGAAATCACAATTCATTTAATTGAAAACTTAATAGTACGTGATGGTGGTTCACGAAATGAAAAGCCGCTCTCATGCTTAATTCAAAATCCCAACCAATCCCACGCCGCTCTCATGCTTAATTCAAAATTCCAAACAATCCCACGGTGATTGTCGTTCATTGCAAGTGAAAAAACATTGAAATTGGAGGTTAACTTTTTCAATTTGAAAACATTTTGGGTTTAGGATTTCCATTGAAAATCATTGCAACGTGTTTAATTTTAAAAATGAAAAAAATTATGAAATTTCGTTACTTTTTTTCGATTTAAAATCATTTTGGATTTAGGGTTTCAATTATAAACCATTGCTGCATGTTTTGTCATTCCCATAATTTTTTGCATTTTTATAATAAAACATACAGTAATGGTTTCCAATTGAAATCATAAACCTCAAAATGCTTTCGAATCGAAAATGATAACAAAATTTCCATAAATTTTTTCATTTTAAAAATTAAACATGTTGCAATGGTTTCAATCAAAATCCTAAATCCTAAAATGTTTTTAAATCGAAAAAGTTATCCTCCAACTTCAATGTTTTCCACTTCCAACGAACGACGAAGAATTTTCCGTCGGGCACCGTAGAATTGGTTGTGGTGTGATTTGGTGAAGCACCATGGAACAAAGGATTTCGTGGGACCAACGACTTTCGTGCACGTGGGATGAATCACCGTGGGACGAAGGATTTCGTGCGGCTTTTGTGCAGATGAGATGAAAGATTTTCGAGCTACAAGGACGAACTGGTTTTGGTAGTGTAACATCTTAGGGTTTTGAATCAGGCGTAGGAGCATCTTTTCATTTCGTGAACCACCATCACGTGTTATTACGTTTTCAATTAAATTAATTGTGGTTTCTTTCACTTTTCCAGTCAGACATGTAATATTTTTTTAATTAAAACATTAAATTAATAAAAATCACGCCACTTTCTCAAAACTTTGTCAAATTAATTTTGACAAACAATCAATTTCCTAGAGGCATATATTTAGACAAGCTCTCTCGTAACTATTTTTAGGAGAAAATAATATAAGGAAAAAAGTTTTTTATTTTTATTTTTTATAAATCATAACTAATTTACATAGTAAAAGTAAGAACTTTGATAAAACTATGTGAACAATTTTTTTTTCTTATTTAAAACTTTTAGGAATAAACTCATCCAAACATAATCAAGATTGAGATCAATTTAATCTCTTCTCAAGTATATTTAATAACTTGAAATTATTTTTCTTAAGTTTAAATACATTTTTGGTTCTCATTTTCGCAGTGTTTGTTGTGGATGATCCTCATTTTGACAGGACAGAATGTTTAAAACGGTTATCATTTTTACCGAATGTTTAAAATGGTCATCATTTTCAGAATTCATGTTTTATTTGGTCCTTTTATGTGATGTCGTGTTTTATTTGGTCAATGTGATGCAGTTTAAATCAGTAACGGAACATGTTGCATTGGGGTGTGTTACGTGTACTATACAAATGACTAATTAACGTTAACTTTTCAATTTGGGGAAAATTTTGTGCAATTAGGACTTGAGTTGGATTGTAGTCGCGCTCTTCGTCGTTGGAGGCGGTTTCTTCATCTTCATATTTCTTTAGCTCGGATTTATAGAAAAAGCACCTAATACTTGTCATTTCATAGTTGGATTGCAGTCGCGTTCTTCATTTCAATTTTCCAGTTAATCATCATCAACGAAGTAAGTGGTTTAAGATTTTCTAGGTTATGTTTGCTTGTGAGTTAGGGTTTTCGTAATTCTATTTTGGGGTTTGTTTGTACTTGGATTGTTGGGTTATGTTTGCTCGTGAGTTAGGGTTTTCGTAATTCTATTTTGGAGTTTGTTTGTACTTAGATTGTTGTGATGTTTTGCATGGTTTCTAAATTATCACATTTGTATAGTACACGTAACACACCCCAATGCAACGCACTACAAATAGTGCCACTTGTACAGTACTCCGTTACTGAATTAAACGGTGTCACAGAATAAGACAAAATAAAACACGAATTGCGAAAATGATGACCATTTTAAACATTATGTAAAAAATGAAGATCATTTTAAACATTATGTCAAAATAAGTATCATCTACACCAAACACTACAAAAATGAAAATGAAGACGAAAAAAGTATTTAAGTCTTTTTCTTACGATCTAAAATAAACTAGTAGTAAATACTAGTTAATTATTTATGACAATCATCCATGACTTCATGTGTGTTTCTGTTTTTGGACTTGCCTTTTGCATTATCAAAATCGTGCTTACGTTGTTAACTTTTTATTTGAATTGTTTTATTTTATAAAAATTAATTCAAGTGATTACTAAATGAAATTTAAAGAATACTCAATTGTTTTACTCGTGGAAAAATAAGAACACAGTTTTAAAATGAAAAAAAAAAATAAGTGCTTAAGATATAATTAATATAAATAGTTTAAAGTTGCAAATTATTGTTTATTTAATTTTATAATAATATGTTAATTTGTTGATGTAAATATGTATGCAACTTTTAGGAAAATTAATTGAAAAGCGTTGTTTAAAAAAAAAAAGAAGAAGAAAAAGAACAGCAAGATGAAAGTGTTTTTTGGCGGGAGAGAGCAAATTCATTCAGACCTTGAATATATTGCGCGGGGACCTCAACATTTGCCTGCGCAAATCCCACGCTAGACAGAAAAGAAAAGAGTTTCTGAGAAAACCTACAACGACAGCATTCTCCGTCGTTTCGAGATGGCCCCGAGGCTGAAGCCGGCGGCGAAAGCGGCGTACCGGAACGCGAAAGCGGCATACGACATCGCGAATGCTGAGGGAAACCACCGGGAGGAGGCGCGATGGGCCAACGTCATCGGCGACATACTGAAAAACGGTGGAGTGTACCGCAAGGCCCTGAAATGGCTCCGAATTGATTACGAAATTTCGATCAAACATTTACCGGACAAGCACTTGCTCCCAACCTGCCAATCCCTCGGCGAAGTGTACTTCCGCCTCAATAAGTTCGAAAAAGCCCTAATTTTCCAGGTCAATACTTCTACTTCTCAAAACCCTAACCTATGTTTTATTTTCTAACAACGAGAGTCTTACCGCTCACAGAAAAAACACCTCGAGCTCGCCAGGGATGCAAACGACATCGTTGAGCAGCAGCGAGCGAACACGCAACTCGGTCGGACTTACCACGAATTGTTCACGCAATCGGATTATGACCACAATTCGATTCGCAACGCAAAGAAGTACTTTAAGTGCGCGATGGATCTCGCGGTGAAGCTCAAGGAGAATCCTCCGAACAGCAAGTCTTCTTTTCTCGCGGAGTACATCGACGCGCACAACAACATAGGCATGCTTGAAATTGATCTTGAAAACTTGCACAAGGCGCAGAAGATTTTAATTACTGGATTGGAGATTTGTGATGAAGAGGAGGTCGCTGAATTCGATGATGGCCGCAGTAGGCTCCATCACAACCTTGGGAATGTGTATATGGAACTTAGGCTTTGGGATGATGCTAGGAAAAACATCAAGAGGGATATTGTGATTTGTAACAGAATTGGACACTGTCAAGGGGAGGCCAAGGGGTATATTAATCTTGGTGAAATGCATTACAGGACTCAGAGGTACGATGATGCAATGGCTTATTACAAGAAAGCGTTTGGTTTGGCGAAGTCCTTGGAGGATGAAAAAACCCTGGTTGAGCAAATTGAGCTGAATATTGAAACTGTGAAAAAAGCTGTTAAGGTAATGGCTGATATAACGAAAGAAGAGCAAAGCCTTAAAAAGCTTAAGAGAGATATAGCCGCAGCTAGAGGTACATCGCATGAGCGGAAATTCTTGCTGCAGCAGAATGCAGTACTTGAAAGCCTTGTTGAGAAAGCAAGGTCGATCTCAGCGTTGGAGAAGGTATGTGTTCTATCTCGTGTTTTTTTTATCATGATTCTTTTAACTGATATGTCTGTCTTGGAATGATTATTTTGTCTGGATTTTTCATGATTTGACGAGGCAGTTCATAATTTATCCGATACATATGTTCGCCACACCAAGTGGGTTTCATTTATTTAGTATGCTCAATTTTTCTTTATCGTATTAAGGAAAGAGATGCGTGACCTGCATCGCTATGTTCCATCATATCAATATCTTCATTCCACCTTTTTCTTCGTATGCTACACGTGAAGAAGTCTTGGTTTGGTCAACTATTGTTGCTTTCAGGAATAGATATAAACATGCACACGGTTTGTTTGCTATCAATTAAGTATAGATTCATTGTTGTTTTAAGCATGGTTTGTTTTGCTGAACAATTTATTCAATTGGAAAGCCTTTTCTGATTTAATGACCTATTAGTATCATGTGCCCAAGCAGAGACTTTTTGATAAACTTGTTGAGTAATATATTATGTTTTCCTTTACATTTGATAATTCAATGATCCATTAGTATCATGTGTCCGAGCAGAGACTTTTTGAAGCTATGGTATGTTTAGTTATTGAGTGTGACCTTTCTTACTAAACAATGTTTTGTTTAGTTTTGTGAATTTGCAAAGGAGAAGAAGAAAATAGCAAGTGAACTCTGTGATAGGCAGAGACTGGCTGATTCATATTCGGATGTTGCAGAATCATACCAGAAACTGAGAAAATTCAACAAAGCTATCAAATGGTACAAAAAGAGCTGGCAAATGTTCAAAAATATTGGTAACTTAGAGGTAACTTCTCACTAACATAAATTTAGTTCAATTTTTCCTCTTCAATCTTACTTTACTCAATATAACACAAATCAAAATTTAGAAATATTTTTGATGATTTCACATCATTGGTAATATGAATGTATTTTCGATTCAGCTTATTTTTTGAGAAAATTTCACTTGTTTCTTTTAGCTTCTTGAAGACCTTCTAAAAGTAAGCAATTATTTTTCTAGAATTAAGCTGTGAACAAAACAGGCCCTGGGTATGTTGTAAATGGGAGTTTAAAAGACTCCAAACCACTAATCATATATCCAATCTTCAAAATCTGTATATGGTTTAGCCTATAATTTATACACGAAGTTAAGAGGAAGTAATTTTGAATACATCCATATACACAAAAGATGAACAATATAAGATTTAGTTGCTTGCCAATTCATTGACCCTTCAAAAGAGCATCAATGTACATGTCCAGAGAAATTAAGCCATACAACAATCTAACTACAACACAACTCATGACACCAAAGTTAAGTCTTTTGTAAGATTTATTTTGAAGTGCTATATAATAAAATCGTAGTCATTCAGTGTACTGTATTCATGCGTACACGAGAATTTCTTCCATGTTAGTTTGAGATGGGTCACATTATACTTCATATCCTTATGGGACAATTATATTTTTGTATTTATGTTATTAACTCCTTGGCAAGTGTACCAAGTCGTACAAATAGTAATTATTAAGTCTGAGTATTGCTAAGGGACTTGTGCAATACTAGCCAACTATAAAATCAATAACTAATTTAGACTAAAGAATGTTTCCATTTTGTGTTATGTGCAAGAAATTTAAAACTATGCAAAAACAATTAAAAACAACATTGGAATTTTATCAATGTTTAGAAGATAGAAAAAATTAGAAATGAAATGGAATGTTATTGTTGGGGTTAGATTTCACTGACTTCACTCTCATGGACTTATTCATTCAACTTCTTTCCATCTTAATGTCAAAGTCAACCTGCAAGTTTACTGAAACCCTTGGTAGAACAAGCTTAAGTTTCCTTATTAATAGTCAGTTTTTTGAGCTCTTAACAAACAAACTTGCTTTAACAACTAGGGTTAAAGACAACTAATGAGTCAAGCTGTATTTCTAGATACAAGCTTCATTAGGTATTTTGTTTCAGTTCTAGATTACAAAAGATATTTTCAAATACCTAATGAATCAAATATTAATCTGAGTGATCAAACCATAATAAACATAAGCAAAGAAACAAGTATTAAAATTTAATGGAAAAGCATATATATATATATATATATATATATATATATATATATAATCAATGCAAGGTGCATGAAAGTTCAATGATTACATCTAGTCCCACTAGGTGCAATCAATCAAAGAACAGAGGAGGAACCACTCTCAACATGATGCTTATCGTTAATAAGTGGCGCTCAAAGCAAGTAACCCCTGAAGTAGTGGCGTCCAACGCTATAGAGGTGGCGCCGAACGCCATGTGGAGTCTGCTCTCTATCTTGGTGGTGTGGGCGTGGCTTCTGCGGCCTTCAACATAAGTGTTCTTCTATTGATTCATGCTTTGGTTGTCCATTTCTGCTTTCCTAAGATCCCCAACTTGTTTGACGATATGTAGAAAACTTCCTGTTCAAAATTAGACAAAAAGGTATGGGGATTAGTGGTATAAAAATCTAACTATTTATGAAAGCAAGATAAAGATGAAGATTAAGTAGGTTAAAACTTAAAGAAGAGTTGATTTTTTTAATGTAAAATAACTAAAATAAAGGTAGAAATTAACATTATCACATGTCAATGTGGTAATGTAGAAGAGTTTGTTTGATTGCTTGTGTGTGTGATACTTTTACTTTGCTAATAATGATTATAGGGGCAAGCGCGGGTGAAAATTAACATTGGTAATGTTTTGGATTCTACAAACAATTGGAGAGATGCACTGGATGCGTTTCAAGAGAGTTACAGGTAATAATATCGATACATTTAATTTTACTGGAAGATTTTATTTCCTGAAATTAGAAAACTGATGGAATAGGAAATTTTTTGTATCTATAATGGAATCTGAGTAGCTGAATGAAACAGGACCACCTTCTTCATAATACTTATATGACTTATCCTTGATTGGCCTTTAGAAAATTTACATCCATATTGGCTTCCTTTTGATGATTTGAATTAATTATTTGCTTGCAATCTTGTGTAGTATTGCTGTTGAAGCAGATCTGCCTGATTTGCAACTCTCTGCCTTGGAAAATATGCATTATAGCAACATGATAAGATTTGATGATGAGGATGAGACCAGGTAAATGGATCATGGAAGTCTGTTTCCTCATATATACATTTCTTGCAGTTTTGTTGAATTACTCCTGGACCCCTTTAGTATTAAAACCCCTGAAAGCAAAAATCTCGTACTATGCAAACTGAGTCCATTTTATTGTTTCCACTATCATGGGTCCTTTTGATGGGCATGTTATTTAGTGCTGATCAATTGTAATTTTTATAGGAGGTTGAAACTTCTAATTGATAAACTAAAAAAATCCAAAGAAAAAGAGGCAACAGCAAAAAATATGTCAGAGGATTGTTGCTCCGAAACTGATACTGAAGCAGATGAAACTGATACTGAAGCAGATGATTATCTGTCAGATGATTATCTGTCTAACAGTGGGTCTGATAATATTTGCTTTCCAAAGACAATTTCTCGATCAAAAGCTCTAACTACTGGAGAAGAATCGGAAGATGACGCACCACTTATGTCCCTATATCAGTCCATAAAAAGCTCATCCAAAAATAAAACAGGCTACAAAGAAAGTCTTCTCAACTCTACCAAGCAAGCAGAGCAGTCACCCAGTAGTCTGAAAAATCAAACCAGTGATCATCAGACAATTGTTAGTCGAAAACGTCCGCATGTGATTCTTTCTGATGATGATGATGATGATGAGGTGAAATGTTCAAGCAGAAAAGATCATGATTGCCTGGTAGATGATTTGCCTACTTATAATGCCAGTATGTTTTCTTTGTTGCTTGCTTTGCTGTGATGCAAATATTCCATTATACCGAGAATGTATTCTGATTGATGGTGTCGTGATTGCAGTTAAGAGTAAACCCAGTCCTTGTAAAATTCAGGTAAAGATATCTCCACTTAGTTGAATGTGTGCGAGCTTTGCTCAAGTATGTCCATGTGAACGCCTAGCCTTTTCTATTTTTGGGATGGCAGGTTATCTCCGAGCACGGATCTAAGAGTGCAATTAATGTTGAAGAAAGTAGTAGTTCTTTCAAATGTTCAAGTCCACATACAGCCACAAAAACTGGTAGACATTCTAGGTCTTTGAGCAATGATGTAGTTGCTGAAGCCAATTTCCGTACTGGTTCTAAATGTGACACTGATTTCTCTGGCAAACAAAATGATATTTCCCATCCCAGGTTGCATCATCCCCAAAATGACGTGAGTTTTATTGTTATGAGTGGAGTGTGAATATATTTGGGAGTTCATGCCATTTACAGATTGTTATGCTCATCTAATAACAATTTTTCTAACTTGCTGCCTCTATTTTCTAGTCCCAGAAATGTATTGCATGTCGGATTGGGGATGATATAATGCACGTTGAAGCAACCTTGTGTACCACCGGTGATCAGTTAAACATTGACTCTTTGAAGGCTGTAGTTGCATGCTTATATTATCTACAATTTCCGTCGGAAAAGAGATCAGAGGGTAGACAATTTGTACAATTTTTTAGTGTTTGCTTAATCAAAGCTTGGATTTACTGTTGCTTTCTTATTTACCGTTGTGTATTCTTTAAACATGGATTAACCTCTACTTTCAACATGGATTGGTTAACTCTTCCCAAAGTGAATATAGATGCATTTTCAATATATTTTCCTAAGTGATCAGTCTTTTTTTATTTGATTGGCATATGTTGAGTTTTTCCTCTTTCTTAGCTAGTTGGAAGTTTTACTATGAATGTTTTTTTCCAGTATTTTGGATTAATTAATCTTGGTGCAGCAATTGGTTGGCCTAACTCGGATATTGAGGAAGAGTAGCTAGTGTCACCAAGTGACGACTTTAGTTTGCCTATGTTTTGATTATAGTCTTATATCTTACATTATTTTAAGCTTCATATTGAGCATAATTTGTGACCTAGCAATAAGTCTTATAGAAACGAGCAATCACACAGCAAGATCCAACATATAGATGTTCAAAAAATGTGGCTATATATAACTTGGTTGTGCCTAACATGTTTATGACAAATCTTGTCCTGCTGAGTTTTATGGATCTGGATGGAATTTTATCCGATACTAGCAGAAGGCACAGGAAGCATTCATATTGCATATAATAAATACTCGATGTCCAATGTGTGAAACCACACCAAACTATCAAGCAACTAGTTCCATTCTTCAATATTAGTCTATTACTATTAAGTTGCAGTTTTATCAACTCCCATGTTTTATCAACTGGGTGTACTTACAAATTTTGTGAATAGGTTTGTTGCCCATTATTGAGCATATGAAATGTGCTGGAAGAAATATGGAATCCCTGGAAACTGTTGAACATCTTAAAGAAGTTATGGGAAATGACATGGTTGAAGCTTCTGTTGATGGTATGTCGATACTAGCATTCTTTGTTTATTCAGTATTATCACCATTAAATTTTTTATGCTGTGTCCTCGAGTATTTTTTTTTTCTTCTGATCTGGTTTCTCGTCAAGAACTTCACATTCAAGATATTTAACTACTTGGGTCAGTTGACATAAGTATTTGAAAATCTAGACTAATTGATCGGTTGTTATCTATTGATTAAAATTAAAATTAATTTGACTCATCACTTGATATACATTGATCATTGCAATTTGCAATTTATGGTAGCAATAAATATGGGGAGTTGATAGCGGAAGGCAGTTATAGGCTTATCCTGTATTGAAACTGTATTTAACAACAGCTTTTAGCTTTCCACCATCTATCTCCAAGTGAGACGCATGATTTTTATATGCTTTACAGGATGGATTCACAAGCGCTTGATAAAAATGTACGTAGACTGCTGCAAGGAGTTGTCTGAGGTACCGAACATCAAGGTACTGACGAAGCTTTACAATTTAGAGGTAAGATGGATGTTATCTGTTTCGATTCTTTCATGGCCACAGCACAGTGATATGCCTTCTCATTTTCAGATGTTTGATTGAATATGTTTCTTGTTTTTATGTACAATTGGTTTTGGCTTATTATCCTTAACAGGTTTCAGATGACGAAATTGTTGTGTCTGATTGCGACCTGCAAGATTTGTCAGTTACACCATTGATAAATGCACTGCATTCCCAAAAGTCATTTGCGATGCTGGACCTCTCTCACAATTTGTTAGGTACATTTTTTCTGGGTTGTGATCTTTTTGCTATAGGTTCTGCTATTTGTCTTGTGAGCAAATTTGTCAAGTCTCAAATTTTATCGACTAGATCTGGTAACAAGTTCTTTTGTTGGTGATTAATGAATATTTGAAACTAAAACCACGAAAGAATTAAAATAGATAAAAATATAACGAGAGAAATGTATTAAACCTTTATTGAGTTGATTATATTTTTAGGAAATGGAACAATCGAAAAACTTCAAAAAGTGTTCGCAGCATCGGGACAATCTTATGGTGGCTTAACTCTGGATTTGCATTGTAATCGTTTTGGCCCGACAACCTTGTTTCAGGTATGATACTACTTGCAACCTTCTGATCCTTGCTTGTCCACTTGTTCCTTTTTCTAAAGTTGGTTCTTGTTAAATCTGATGTTTAGGTATGAGGTCTAAAATGATTGTTTCATTAAAAGAAAAATATGTCCAGAATTTGAACTCAAATATAATGGATGCATACGCTTGATGTTAGTTATGATACTTTCTGAAAAAAAAAAAATGAATGATTAGGTCTTAATCACCAAAATATCATCACTGCCTTGTCCCAACCAAAGGCCATTTTTTCAATGATTTTCAAATCATTCTATTTTGTATTTACACATGAATAATCTATTTATAATTCTTGGTTAATAGAATAAAAGAACACTTTTCTTGTTTTGCACGAGTAATCTCAAATTTGCTAATATATTGACTTTGCTTGTTTCTGTCAGATTTGCGAGTGTTCACTGCTATTTGCTAGACTAGAAGTTCTTAACATATCTGGAAACCGTCTTACTGATGCATGTGGATCATACCTTTCGACAATCTTAAAAAACTGTACAGGTAAGCTGCATGACTTAAACCTCTGGCAATTTTAATAATGTTTTTGCCATCTCAAAATATAATCATTGCCATATCCGTCCCTTCTGTCCTTTCTAGTGTACATGGTCTTGCTCTGAGCTGTGAAAATGTTTATATCAAATTTATGCTGAGAAGTGTTTATGGTCTCTCAAATGTGCTTGTATGTGGATTCTTGCTGTAGATATTCCTCTACTTCTATTTACTTACATTATATGTTTTGCAGCTCTTTGTAGCTTGAACATAGAGAACTGTTGTGTCACATCCAGAACTATTCAAAAAGTAGCAGATGCATTGGACTCCAGATCTGCCCTTGCCCATCTATGTATAGGTATGATGAATCTATCATTATCTTCAAATCCCCGATACAAGTAGTCTTCCAGCGTAACGGATGATCTAACTTTGACAGGATACAACAGCCCAGTATCAGGAAATGCTACAGTTAATCTTCTGTCCAAGCTTTCCACTCTGAAGAGGTAAAATCAATGGTACCAATGCCACCATCCATCTCCGTGTAGCAGCATCCTTAAATAAATTTTACTTTTTTAGAGCATACATAAATTTAAATAAGTTTGCCCATTGTAGGTTTTCTGAGTTGAATATGAGTGGTCTAAAACTAGGCAAACCAGTTGTCGATACCCTTTGCAAGCTTGCAGGGAGCTTAACTTTATCAGGACTAATGCTTGGAGGCACGGGCATTGGAACTGTGAGTAAAACTTATCTCCTACTACTGCACTTTCACGTTATTATACCATTATTGTTTAATCCAGTTTGCCTTGCCCACATGGTCTACTGATGATAGAGGCAATACACTGCAGGAAGGGGCGAACAAATTAGCAGATTCTTTGCTCAAAGGGAATGAAGAGCTTGTGAAGCTTGACCTATCATATTGTGGTCTAACATGTAACTTTGTTTTAAACACCAGTGTTAATTTCTTTTGTTCCATCCTAGAGCTAAACCTAGAAGGAAATCCTATCATGCCTGAGGTTTGTTGCCTGTAACTGGATCTCTATTGCTAATATCATTGTAGTGCATATTTCCTTGGCTAGTTTATTTGTGTATTGCTACAACAGTCAACAGAATCTGGCTGTCCATACTATTTCATTACCTACTGGTTTGCAATTTATTGATTTAGGTGTATAGTTGTGACTGTTTTAGTGATAATTTTGTGACTTTAATCAGTCTTGTTATTCATGGTTTGTTTAAATTCTCTAATAAATACAGGGTAGCGATACTTTATTTTCACTTCTCGTAAACCCCCAGTGCTGTCTCAAAGTTTTGGTTCTTAGAAAGTGTCAACTTGGGCTTACTGGAATCCTTCACATAATTGAGGCTCTTGCAGGTAGTCAGTCATTAAATTTTATCTGGTTAATTCGTTTTTTCAAAGCTACCACTATTTTATGAATATACTTATTCTTTTATCAGAGAACAGCTGCATTGAAGAACTTAATATTGCTGATAATTCTGTTCCAAAGGAAAATTCCGCTCTACAATATGATTTATCAGTAAAAAGCTGCTCACAAAACCAGGAGCAGAAACTAGATACTATGCAAGTTGATGATGATCAAGAGGTCATTTGCTCTTTAAACGCAGCCAACTACAAGCTGGAAGTTGCTGATAGTGAAGATATTCCTGTGGAAGCTGCTGCTTCTGGAATTGACGACAGCTGTGCCAGTTCATGTCAAAGAAATTCATCTCCCGAGTGCCATTTGATGCAACAGTTTGCAATTGCTATTGGTAAGGCAAAGAACTTGCAATTACTAGACCTTAGCAATAATGGTTTTTCTGCACAAGCTGCGGAAACATTCTATGGCTCGTGGGCGACTTTACGACCCCTTTCAAGTCAGAAGCACATTAGCAAGCAGATTGTTCATTTCTCAACTAGGGAAAATAAATGCTGCAGAGTGAAACCTTGCTGCAAGAAAGCTTGATATGTAGCACCCAGTCAATGTTTGAGAGCATTTTTATGAATAAAAAGGCGTTTGGCGATTGCTGCTTTATTCATAAAATGTTATATCAACAGCTGAACTTATGCACGTCCCTTGTATAGGTTGTCCTCTGACGTCGTTCATCATGCAAAAAGCTTGATATTGTAAGTCTTTTTTTATAAAGTTTAGAGTATTTTTTATATCGATTTTTTTCCCAAAAAGTTACGCAAATCCTTTTATTGATAAAATAATAATAAACATAAATAAATGTAATTGAGATATAAAATTGTTATTGTTGTATTAATGAAAGAAGTAAATTAGTAATTATATTTTAAAAAGGTATGTCAAAAATATATTTTACCTGAAGTTTAATGACGACAGAGGTAGTAAGTATTAGTAGGTTACAGAGAAATCTTCTCGATAAGTATCTGTAATAATGACCTTTTCGTTATCTCCTGATATCGATGGTTGAGCCTATTTCCTTTAAGGAAAAATTAATGGGGAAACATGCTGAACCAAGACAAGTTCTTGATCTTTTGAAGGAAACGGATCTTTCGTTGTTCTTGAAAGAAAATCCAAGAAACACCAAAAAGCATGAGAGCAGAACAAGTTCCAGAGAATCAACCCCAACTTTGTTGCGCCGTCTTCAGAATGCATGAAGAGAAAACGGAAACAATAAATACTGGTACCCAGGCATTGATTTATATTTGGTACCAAATCATAGTTAACAATAATATTTAGAGAATAATTAAGACATGAAAACTGTTAAAAAGTACAGAAAGACCAATTTAAACTTTACCATAAAAAAAAAAGTAAATATAACTATATTGTGCATGCTTGGTATCTTATAATAACTTATTCTGTGACACACCGCAACTACAGTGATTATCCCAATCATATAAAATACCATATATAATTAGTAATGATATTTGTTGTCGAAAAAATTAAAAATATCTGAAAATAATGAAAAGAAGAAAGTATGAAATGAGAAAATACATTCCAGTAATTAGTGAATGAGTTCACGAATCCTGATTATGAAACTCATATACACCAATCAATTATACTGCTTCATCATTCCATATGCTGAAATAATGTTCAACATTTATTAAGCGTGGGTCGCTATAATCAAAAAGTTTATCACACTCTCATGGTTTTCCTTTTCTTTTAACACAGCAAAAACAAATCACCAATGTTTTTAACTTTGAAAACACAAATTTTAACATGTTAAGATGATTGGGAATAATCTGAAACCAAAATCTAAACATGTATACTCGTCAATTAATTAAATTTTTTTTAACAGCAAAGAATTAATTACATTATATGCTTGTAACTTATTTTTTTAATTGAATTGGTTTTATTTTTAGTTTGAAGCCTAAGCTAGAAAACAATCTTAACCGAACTAAAAAAAAATGTCACGAACTCGAATGGAACTGACATATCGCTACCTCTTTATTATTTATTTGGTAATCATCTATCTTTACAAATTTCTTTAATTATTATAATTATTATTTCTGGTAGTTAATGATGATGATTCAGTAAGTTTAATTTATATGTATTTTATTTACATACTCGAAAATATTAGTGAAAAATGTTTTTGTTATTTAAGTTGGTATGAGAAATCACATCCAAAGGTTTGATACATTATGTAACTTCTTGAGAACATCTTTAGTTCAAAGCAAACTTCAATAGTCCATCACATTTACTGTGTCCGGAATATGAAGTTAATTAAAAAAATAATTTGTTTAGATTAGACTTTTTACAAAGAAAGTCACAAGCTATAACTTGCTGTGTGCAATATTATGAAATATAATACAGTGTGATATATGAATAATAGCTGGGTAGAAAATTTTCTTTAGAAATTAAGAAGATGAGTATCCCTAAGATAGAATGGGGTAATAAATAATAATATCAAAATTTATTTTTTGAGAAAGTTAAAATCTGAAAAATTATTACGAGAACCCCTAACATAAAATGGAATATAATAAATAATAGGATCAAAATATATTTAATGGAAAAGTTAAATCTGATAATCTTTTACAAAAAATAGATTAAGTAATCATAAAAAATATAGAATAATTGATTCTATTGTTATACTTTTAGTCTTATCATGAATGTACAAATAATTGATTAACATACTTATAATCTAATAAGAAAATTCTAATATAACAAGTAATAAATTATTGTCAAGTATAATTATTATTGTGATTTTATTGGTATTTATTCTATACTGTATATAGGGACCCTAAATATAAAGTCATAAAATCTTTTCTTTTTTAGAAAAAATGCTTAACAATTATATATAACAATGTATGAGTTGTGATAGAAAGATTTGTCACAAATATTTCATCATTTAATTAAAATAATAATGTAAGTAACTATTATTTGGAAGAAATGACATGGCCTGAAATGTGATGAGAGGCATTCTTACTGAAAATAATAGTTTCACTTAAATAGAAAGGATGAACTTTAACAACAAGTTGAATATTGTTTAATAAATTAGGCATTAATATGCACATGAAGTAATGAATAAAAGCTTGTGGTGGTAAAAATTCATCTCTTTCATTCCTTCTTCTTCCAACTCCTTTTTCATTTATTTTTCTCACAACTCCTCTTCTTTTATTTATTTTTATTCACTAATTTTATTTTCCACTGTCTCTCTATTTCTTTTTTTTCGATACTCATCAAATATTTTTTTCTTTATTTGTATGTCTTTGTTTTCTCTTTTCTTTCTTTCTTTGCATTCTCCTCTAACAAACAATTTGTAATATGCATCAACTTAATAAAGAGCACATTTAACACTACTACTCACTATAAATTTGAAAATAAAAATAAAAATTGAAAGTATAAAAACAAAATCCATTGAATATTAAAAATTAAAGCTTTGATACCAACTGACCAAAAAAAAGAGGAAAATTTTAATATTTAGTTCGGAAAAAATATTAAGTCCGCAATTAAAGAAAAAGAAAAAGTGAATGATAAGTAATGGAATTGATTGCCACATATTAATATTATAATATCAAATATAGATTCTTATTGTGCAACTCCAAAAATATTTTTATAAAGAAAATTCAATTTTATTTCAATATATATATATATATATTACAAGTGTATTTTTTTTATAAGATGAATTACGTAAGATTTTCAAAATTCCTCGTTAATTCTCAATTAATAATTTTTAATATGTACTAGTAATTAATTAATTCTCACCAAGATTGTCTTTAATTCTTATTATAAAAATTATTTTTTTCATTTTTAATTAAAAACGACAAAAATTAAATTCAAAGTTACATTAGTCTCCCCAAAATGAAGTTATTTATTAATGAAATTAAATTTTAAATTGTTCGAGAAACTTAATGTGAAAATTATATCATTCATTAGTGAAATCTCAAATTTAGGTTGCTTGCGAAACTTAATGTAAAACAAGGTTTGGTTAGGCTTTGTATAAGAGAATTTGTTTTGAATCTTTTACTCTCTCTCACATCTTAAAAGATTTTTGTATCTAGTTTTTTTTTTCAACAATTAGTATCGACAGATAGAATTTTTAGCTAATTTAAGCAAGTATTCCACTAAATCCAAAAAAGTTGTATTGTATTATTTTTTTTTTCCATCCATTAGACTAAAGACAAATCCTGCTAGTATTATATTGTCATTACACTAATCCATCAAACTTTTGTTTCAATTATGTCCACATCCATAATTAGTTTTGTAGTTTAAAATTTATTCAATTAAAATTTAATAATATATATTTGTATAGACACTCAAATTCATAGTTTTGGTACAACCATAGCTTGGTTAGATCTACTGATTTATGTGTATAAATTTTTTATGATTACTTCAGTAGATCCGGTGGAAAAGTAGATAACATAATTTGGATTAATAGCATAGTTAAGATGATAATTTAAAATTTTGGAAACATATACAATCATTTTTACTCATTAACTGGTTTATTTAAGTTAAAAAAAATGTAGAGAAACGAGGATGAATAGTAGAAAGTATAAAAGTTAATGGATTAAGATGAGATACGCATTATATAATAGTATGATTATCCAGTGTTGCTTTAACCGTGGGGTCATGAATTCACTTACGATGAAGGTAATCATTTGCAATTATTTAATCCTTTTGATTAAAATGGAAAAATGACTTCACAATAAAATGTGCCTCAGCTCCATCATTCATGGCCCTACAATTACAGGGCACATCAATGAACCCACACAAACCTGATTAGAGATCTTAGCAAATGAGAGCTTAGTCAGGATATTGCATTATTATTATCACTAAAAAGATAAACATAGTATTACATCATCTCAATCCCTTAATAAATTAAACTTTAAAGAAAAAAAAGAAAAAAACTATTAAAGCTAATGCATTGAATCTTCATTATTCTCTTCCTTTAAACGACAAACGTGGGAAAAGCATGGATTTTAAAACCATGATTAACAAACATAGTTATATGTATATATTATAGTCTCATGGAGTCTTAGAATCTAAAAATGAATGTACTCTTAATTCCCTGGTAAAGTGCCTGCGAAACTTTTTTATTATTCTTGTTCTCTATATTTGTTTAGGGTATAATTGTGTACTTGTTGCCTTGAAATAGGGATCTTGGTACTCTTCTTCTTCTGCTGGTATAGTCAAATGATGAAGAAAAATAAATTTCAGAGGGCCAAGTCGAAGAAGGGTCTATTCCCTAATAAATAACATTGTTTAGTGAAGTTTGACTGGGACAACGTAACACTGGAAATTAGTGCAGATATGAACAGCACATAACATGGTACAAAAAATCGACGGTGCTAAGGTGAAGGGACCCTTCAGAGAACAACTTCCACACAAATCTTTTTACGGAATTAGAATCCTGTTGCTAGTGTCATCAAATGCTAGGTGGGTTAAGTGGATTTAGTCACAATCGACTTGTGGTGTTCGGATCGTTATATTCTTAAGGAAAAAGAGTTACGTCCTGATTAATAACTATAGTTTTTGGTCTAATAATAAGTGTTCGATCCTAATAAATTCAAAACATCCATTGACATTTCTGCATCACTGAGGTTATTTGGGATAAGGGTTTGCCTGGTAACTCATATACAACTGGGAAAGCTACCCTCCACCTTCATTCATGGTATTATTCTTATAACATTACCATTTTTAAGTGGACATACTCAGTAAAATGACCTTAAAATGGGGAAGCTGTTTACTATATATAATTAATATAATATCTTCTTCTTCTTTTCCTTTCCTTTCCTCTAGTTTTAGCCACGGAAACCAGGGATTTTTGTAGTGGGTCATTGAAACTTGAGTCACAACAAAGCTACAGTGATATGGTGAAATGAAATTTTGATTCGGGCTGGGTTTTCAACCAATAAGAAAAAAATGAAGACTTTTAGCAAGGGTTCATTTAATGCTTATTTAGATTTCGTCATAGTTAGGTAGCATGAGGTATGGAATGCGTATGGGATGAGATTCATGAGCTGTGCTTTTCAAATTTGGAAGCAATGTTGCCAAAATGAACCTCTGAACTATTCAATAATCCGTAGTTAGTAAGTACTTTATACTTTTCATTTATTTCGAGTGAATAAAAGTGTTCGTGAAATGAGAAATCTAAGCGAAATACATACACATACCAGAGATAAAAAGAAAAAAGGTAATTAATTTCTGCTTCTTCATGAATCATTATGTATGTCTTTTCCAGTGGAATCCAATGAAACTTCGTTTTGTAGAAATTATCCGAAGCAAGGTACGATGATACTGCTTATTTTTCTCTTTTTATTTACTTAGGACAGAGGGACACAACATTAACATATTAAAGAAACAAAAATACTACATAAGAAAGGAATATATTAGCTGCTACGTATAAACTATTCTAGATATACCTCTTCTATATATTAAGCTCATAAAACTTTTATTACTCATCTTTTATTAAATTTTCGTTCATCTGGACCAGATTAAATTAACGTGAGCATTTTGACAGACAGTAGAATCTAAAGTTTGATTCGAGTTTGACTTTGATATTATTTTCATATGAAGTAATAATATAAAAAAGAAAAAACAGTAGATGAGAAACTTGGAAGTGTATTATAGTGTTGACTAAAATAATATTATTCCTGAAACTACATGCTCTTGGTCGACCTTCTTTTCTTCTTTTCTCCGAAGATCGTAAGAAGTTATGATGACATGAAATAATAATAACCTATACCAAAGTTTTGGCGTTAATTGGGCATATTCACAAGTAACACCGCATAAAGCAAACTTGCTTTTTATCATTACAGATATACACGAAGAATTCGGTGGTTTTCTTTTCATTTTTGTTTTATTTCTTTGATTGAACTCGTGTGTGAGATACTGAGATAATCCTCGAAAATCTGAAATCAATTATTCAACAGTGTAATGTATACGTACAGGCACACACATATATTTATTTTTGCATATCAAATCAAGAAAGCAACACACGCAACCGCACGCATCTCGCATGACACTGATATCACCCTACCCGATTTCAATGGAGTTTGCACGGGTAATTTCAACGGGGTAGGTTCGATGCCAGCCACACAACTTGTACTATACCAACTAAAAAACTCTTCAAATTCAATTATCTTCATATTCAGTTCAATTCAACACCTAAATTTCTACCTTTACTCCTGAATAATTAATATGTAACTGAAGAAATACCACACATGCATGTATAATACACCACTGTGTGAGTACTGAACAATGAAAACTACACCAGACATACATGTCGTGTACACAGCAGAACAAGATTAAACTACGTAACCAGAAATTCTATGAAGCTGTTGTTGACCATTTTTGATTGTCTATATTAATGGATTCACACTCAAAAAAGAAGCAGAAAGGAAAGAGAATTAGAGACTAAACAAGCAGATCCTCCTTTTTGAAGTAGGAAGGAGAAATTCATCTAACAGATCATACCTATTACATCCCTTGAAACAAAGTAACATGATGAAACGTACTACAGACAATGAATAACCCGGCATGTACATTAGTTAATCGTCTTCCCTTGTTTCTTGATAAAGAAAAGAAGGAGAAAATAAAATTAATATAAATAATAAGAAGAAGCCATAGAAGTCACCTTTACTCAAAACAAAACTACTATTCTGCGTGCTTCCTCGTCACGGTGATCTCCAACTTCTTAACCCAATGTCATTGTGTTTCCTCGAGGGAGTGGAATACGGTATAGGCATCCTTTTGGGCAAGAAGCCGGAGAAGTGACCGGGATGTTGAGATTTAGGCCTGAATTTGAAGACGTTGGTTGCTCTAGAGGCATGGCAGTGTCCCAGTACGAAGAGAAACAAGAACAACCAGATAGCTACAATACGAGGTCTCCGATGCAATACCATGTTGTGTTGTGCTGTGCTGTGTTGTGTTGTGTTGGGTGACGGTGTCACTATATAAGTGATGACGATTGGGAAGAAGTGAAAAAGGTGGCGAGGATGTGGTGGAAAGAGGTGGAAAGAGGAAGAGACATGGGCTAATAGATGCGACGGAATTGCGTGTGGGAGATTTGAATTTGTGGAGTGTGTTTTGGTGAAGAGAAAGAGTGGAAACTGGGTGTGGGGAGGGATAGATAAAGAAAGAGATTGAGTCAAAAGGAATTGAGATGGTTCGAGTGGTGTTAGAAGCAGAAAGGTGAAAAGGGTGGAGAAAGCTTTTTGGAACGGGTCTTATGGGGTGGAGTGATTATTTAGTATTATTGTTATTGGTAATATTAGTATAATGAAAAGGAGGAAAAAGAATGAGGGGGAGGGGGAACAGTACGTGAGGTACAAAGAGAAAAGGAAATAAAAATGAGATTTGTTCATGGTTGAATGGGTGAGAAAAAAGAAAGATAGGGGGTTGTTATGTCATCTTTTTTGTGGTTTGGTGAGTGTAAGGACCCACCCCTTTTATTAATGGCCGACTAAGGAACTCAGAACTGTTGTTTTAGACCCCTCCATTACTGGAAAACTTGACCATTTTCCGTATAACCTTTTCTAGTCTCTGATTTGAACTGCTTTCTCTGCTTCTCTCTGTCTTTAACCCATTCTTCCCCTAATTAAAGGTGCCACTGCATTGCCCTGTCATTGTGCACCAACAGTAACTCAACCTCTACTATACTCTCCTACATCTTCACATTCACAACAAAATCTACCCACACCATCCATTTATCCACTTTTTCACTCATAACTCCCAACCCCACCTATACATTGGTTTTCGGACAAATTGCCCACAATACCAACATAATCTGTTTCTCTAGTAAATCTTCCCATACAGGTGTTAAAAATATACAAGCTTCGTCAAATTTTTCATCTTGTTACCAATTCAAAGATAGTCCAATGATTAAAGAAATTGAAAACCCAAAATTTGTTCAATTCAATCAAGTGTTGTTATCTCAAACTCAGAGGCAAACTGTATTGGTCAAATATTTTTTTTGGAATACTAACATTCAGACTTAAACCTGGTGAAATATTGAATTCTGAGGTCCAACTGATTAGGAAGCATGTAGAGACAGAAAGGTGCACGCCCCAACTCCAAGCAGAAGAGAAATAAATGAAATGTCAGGGCTTTTGTGTGGACCCATTTCTTCTTCATATCTAATAACTAAGTTCATCACTGGTATATATACTATGCATGTATATATATACTTCATTAACCCTTGTGTTGTACCTGGCTGTGACAGAAGCAGTGTTCTTTCAATGCCTTTCATAAACCCTTTAGGATGGATGGGGCATGCCTTTGGGGCTCAGTGCTTCTTGCCTGTCCCAGCAATGGCATCATTCATGCATTTCATATCTGCTTCTTTTTCTCTCTGTCTTCACTTTACACTTTTGGCTCTATTGAAGAAACTTTTCAATGCCAAATGCAGGTTTCAATTTGTCCATATGACTGTTCAAATTTTCAGTTCAAAGCGGTCACCATTTTAATAAGACACATCACAATGCTATATTTGATGATTTTGATTATTTCATCAACAGCACCAACTTTTCTTCCTGTGACGTCAAAGGGGTTGAAATTTATTGCTTTAGATGACCCAATTGAAGGTAGCCCATAAGTAACCAAATTGAAACGTTATGGCATTGGAGATCGTGCATGCAACCACACACACATTACAGAATTTAGGATGTCACTGAATTAACCACTGGATCCTATGCATCATCCATCACAGTACGTGAAGTAGTAATAATAAATAATCAACACAATTTTTCTAACTGCTCCTACTTTGAGAGATGCGAAGAATGCACCACCACCACACTCCATGGACACGTATTGAACTTGCGATGATCTGCATTGAAAAAAAGTCACCTCTTATGCTATAAGATCGTCCCACTGATTTGATGGCATATTAAGATTGGACCCCACTTTTGGTTTTGCAACGCTGCCAAAGAAAATTACAACCTGGTGCATCACATGTTCTCGCTTTCCTTTATAGCTTTCATGATTCACCAAATGGTACATTTTCTCAGAAATTTTTCATCCCTCCTCCACCTGCTCATGCACGACGACAACAGAATAATGCCAAGGATCGGTTTATCACCAAAGTGAGAATATATATAGATAACCGTAATAATCAACACAAATCCATACTCAAATCTTCTTTTCTCTTTTACTACACTCAACTTTGTTTCTTTCATTTTAAAAGTACGTGTTTTATGTAATTACTCCTCTGCAGACACTTTTGTTACTTAATAGGGTTGAAAATCCATGCCCATATAAGATCAAACATTTGCGATGTGAGAAGGAACTGTTTGAGATTTAAATCATTGATTAAAGAGGTTGTGTTGTGTTCCTATGCCTATGACTATGAGGTAGGAGAAAAAACAGACACATGCATGCTAGTTGCCTAGTTCCCTTTTCTGTGGGTAATTTTGTTGGATGTAAAAGCAACAGGGACCCGAATAATGGACTCAACTATGCTACTACATGGGAACAATTTTAATTGATACACACGCACACACGCAAAGTAACAAAAGAAGGTGGTTGGTGTTAAACTATTCTGAATCTAATCGATGAGAAATGCAGTTACATAATTCATTATCTGGTGACTGTTTATGCCGGATTCCTGTTGGTAAGTGAGCTGGAAAAGCTGAAAGATAACACAGACATAGCTCCGAAGACTTATCTGTACACGAAAACAATTGACAAAGTTCTTGCCATTGGTCATGTTCAATAACACAAAGGAATCGCGTTGAAACAAGTAATTAATTGAGCTTCCACGTTACTCCAGATTATGAGATATGTACATAATCATGCAATATATATACACACGTGTATGATCGTACGTGCATGGCAATATGGCCCTGACAGAAACGATGCAACGAGGGAACTTTTATCTGTGAGACGAAAATAATGAATTCTAACTTATGCTATACATAATGTATAATGTGTGTATGGTACAGGCTAAAGTTTGAACGGAGGTGAAAAAAGTTATATTCACGACAACAACAACAAAAAAGCTAGTTGAGAAACAAGTTATTTAAAATAGAACAACAAAAGAAAAGAAAAACTCATAACAATTTTATTAAGGTATTAATAATAAGCAATGAAATGCACTTAACCCGTGATCAAGCGATTAAAACACATACTTATGGTAATATCCCTTCATAATTGTGGGCCAGGGTAACATTGTTCACCGTCACTGTCTAAATCTGGTTTGAAAAATACAGATTGGTGTGTACCCAAGGAATATGTATATGGGTTCCATTAATGAGTATATAAAACTACCTTATAAAAAAAATTATATCAAATTGTATTTAAAAAAAATTATGATTTCTTGAAAAATAGAGATATTACTTTTAATGGTTTTTAATTTCTAAAAACATTCAAGATAGAATGTCAACCATATAATAACTGTGACATCCCAATTTTAGCAGCTTAAAACTAATAAACTAGGATATTTCACCTTAGTATTCAAAACAAATAAACAAATGTATAAAGTATATTAATACAGTCTTACAAATGATCAGACTATATAAATATATCAATTATACATACCAAACCTTTCTAATCCTAAACAGAAGCTAACCACTTACAACAGCTTCTCATTGAGACCTCCTTCCGACCTAAAAGATTGCTCCTCAACCTCTAGAGGTGCCTCTGAAACAGCATCCACCACTGCTCCCACCGAATAGGTGATCATCGCAAAAGGAAAACATACAACACAAGACAAAAACACAGAAGAAGGGTAAGCTAATGACTTTTAAAGAATTTTCTTAAACCATATAATATTG
>Ga0209589_1003952_pt1 | contig 25780 bp, 9 predicted proteins | sample CowpeawhiteBW_FD_187525 | JGI IMG/M metagenome (GOLD analysis project Ga0209589, IMG submission 187525) | Root nodule microbial communities of legume samples collected from California USA - Cow pea white BW (SPAdes) (version 2) | ecosystem: Host-associated > Plants > Roots > Nodule | place: USA...
AAAAAAAAAAAGGCAAGCAGCCCTTACCAAAACCTCAATCAATTCATTCATACGTTAGTTATATAATTTTGATACAATTTCAATCATTCCCGGTAAATCTTCCGGAGATATTAAAATAATCTATGAGAAGGGATGTAGTGGCAGAAGGGAGAGGGAAAACACTGACATTCCAACATTTGATTCATCAACTATATGCTATTGCACGAACGGCTTTGCAAGACACAACAAACTGGAGTTGTGGACACAAGCACAATTGACATGATTATGTTACACATACATTGTCTTTCACACTTTACGAAGTCCTAATAATTTGTTATCAGGATGTACATGCCAATGGGACAAAGAGAGTTGTTAAGAGGCTTTCCATGAACTGAGCAAGGGGTGCAGGAGATCAAAACTGAAGTTCAGTTAAAAAAAAGTTTCAGTACAAGTCTTGTAAGACATTTGGCAGTGACATTCAGCAAAAAGTGAAACTCTTGATTTATGAGTTCATGCCCAACAGAAGCTTGGTCTACCTTATTTTGGTTCTTTCTCTTAACCATTCTAATTTATGGTTCTCTTTGACAACTAGAATCATGTACATTTCAAGCTAAACTTCGATGTTATTCACATCTCAGATTATGTAGAAGCAAATTAATAGATCGGACTACAGCTTCCAAATTATTAGAAAGATAGCCATGGCCTATTTATAAAGAAAAGCAAAGCCTTTTGGATTTCTTTTTATAACTCAGTCGGAAGCCTTCCGTCTTAGCAAGCCATGCAAATTAAGTCCATTCATCTTAGCAGCGAGAATAAAATCATTCTGCGTCAGCCCACCTGCATAAACATGGATCCATATATGGATATAAACAAATGAATTACGATGTAAAAAATCAAGAAAACTAAGATTAGATTACAGCGAAAAGGAAACTTGGGACAAAGTTAAACAGCGTTGGAAAGAAGCAACATAATGTCCAAGGTAAAGTATACTATAATTGCTCTACTAATATTACAGATGCAAGTTTAATATGTATGTGGCGAAGACCTTTTATTAAAAAAAATTCAAGATATGTAAGCCTATAGGTAACTAAGCAAATGCAATAGCTATGGTATGGACAAACAAAACGACTATATGATGAACTGATTACGTATTTAATTAAAGTTTTAACTTGCATGGACACACAAACAAACATACCCAGAGAAAGAAAATATTTCTATTTTAAAAATTTCTCTCCAGTTAACCTAAAGCTAAAACGTAAGACAACCATTCCTCTTCGGCAATTTTTTTCCTTGCAGTATCACAATACTGCTATATTGGAGGTGGAGACTGCTCGACGGATCGTGTGACAAACTTAAAAATCCAAATGTAATTTTAAAGGAAGCCAAGGAATATCCAGTTTTTCTTTCTCTCCAAATATAGAAAATAAAAGTCATTGGCTTTCCAGAGAAGCAAATTAGTAACATCGCAACCACGGAATTATTTTCTTTTCTTTAACCCTTAAATATATCGGTTAAACGTACTATATATTGAGCTTAATTTGATACATGATGGTGCATATGACAAATAAATAGGAATCCATCTGGACAGAAATCATATCACTGGTAGCCGGCGTTGTGCTTGGACTGCGGGTTTCATTAAACATATTCTCATTACACTGGGCTCCGATTGTTTAGAAGTATTACGTATCAGGCCATAGAAAGAAGAAAATAAAGAATCAAAGAAAAGATTAATGAGTTTTGAGTGAGAAAGGTGAAAATGATTTCATCCTTATTCTGATTAGCGTCTAAAAGACATTTAGACATTCAGTGAAACTAACAAACTACTAAAAACATTTAGCTGTATCAAACTGTCTAAAAAATTGACTAAGACTAAGCTACCCGTAACAGTCACTCTCAAACTGAATGTTTCTAAGGAAGAAACAGTGAGTTTGGACATTAAATGACCACACTGAGACTTGGACATAGCATTGCTGAGAAAATCCGCTACATGGAATTGAGAGGGAAGATGAATGACCCTCACTGCTGTATAACTTTTTCAAGAACAAAGTCAAGATCCAATTCAAAGTTTTTAGTGCAAGAATGGAGTGTAGGAGCTTAAACAGCAACTTGTAGTTCAGTTAGAAGGGACTGAAACCACAATAGATCAATGGTTACGGCAGCAAGTCTGCGGTATTCAGCCTAAGTGCTGCTGCAACACATAACAAATTGCTTCTTAGAAGACCAGGATATCAGATTGAGCCAAAGAAAATAAAATAACCTGTAGAAGATTTCTAGTCATGAGAATGGTCAGAATCACAGAATGCTTGAAACTGCAGGTCATGAGAGACCACATGAGGCAGTCCGTGAAGATATCACAACATGAAGTTAGGTGCTTTGCATATTTCCAATGACGCTCTTCAGGAGAATACATGAATTGGCATACTTTGTAACATAGAACAATAAGCCAGGTCAAGTGATAATAACATATTGGAAAGCACCATCTATCGTTCAGTAAAGAGAAGGACTGGTGTAGTTATAATAAGCTGTAAGCTTGTTGAGGCAAATGAAATATGTTTTGGTCTGAGATAGTATTAGAACACAGGAACACCTCAATACCCTAGTGTAAAGACCCAAAGGTACTTTGTTGTGAATTTCGAAAGGAGCTGTGAGATAAATTGACAGATTTCAGAACTGGAATTTCCAGTTACAATCTTGACAACATAAAATGAATGTCATGAATGTAGAGGTGAATAGAATGAAAGAGAGGGTCACTCTTGGCTGCAATAAAGGCCAAAAAAATTAAGAGCACGACACAGTTTTTGAAAACAAGATCTAGAGACTTGTTTTAGCCTATAGATAAGAGAGCTTTCATTATACGTCAATCTTGCCTAAACAAAATCTTCTAATATTATATTTCTCAGAAACCAGATTTGATTAAATAATTTGAACACAATGACATATTCATACCCACAGAATGCGTCCAAATCTCTATGGTAACATTATTCCAGCCAACAAGATGAAGATCAGGATGATGACCTACATAATAAAACATCATTGTTAAACTTTCTAATTCTCTCATAACATCAATACATTCGGGGGGTAGAGGGGGAGAGAAGTAGAAGGCGGCAGAAAATAATACCTTCAGCTTCAGCAAGATCACCTATTACCCTGAAAAACTGCAATCCTTTGGTAAAAGTCTTCACTTTCCATGATCTCCTCAACTTCAATACACCATCCTCGTTTACCAAATCCCAATCGGCAACCTGATCACTTAATGTTAATAACAAATACATTGATACTTAAATTAACGAAAGTTGAACAAGGTGTTAAATAATGCGGCATAGCGTTGTAGCGGGGAGGTCGTAGCTGACCAAATAACGAGCTGAATAGAAGCGTTGATTAAAAAAGACCTCTAAACGTATGAATGCATTAATTTTGAGTAATTTGTATCATTTTCTGAGACATATGTATACAAAAGTACACATTATATAAAATATGTGAAATCAAATTTAAAATAACGGGTATTTCATAATCCCGTCATAGCATTTTTGAGTTGAACATTTTTAACAACACAATCAACACAAACCTGTGGAAGCAGAGTGCGTGCTTCATCCGGGGTCATGGGCTGCAAGTCCTTTGTATTGCAGGGTACACACTTCTTAGCTGACAAGTCTAAAATAAAAAATAAAAAAATTGATGATCAGAACGTGTTATTATGAAACGCCTAAAGAAGGTAGATAGAGCAGGTCATCGCACCTTTGTTGGTAGTGCAAAATGTAGCGGTTGTGAGAGGTGAAGAGACTCCGTGACATATTTCAGAATTCATTCTAAATTTAACAGAGTGAAATCAGAGCATGACGGAGACATTGTTAAAAAACGAAGAAAGAGATTCAGATGAAATTACCGTCTCCGTGTGTATGAATAATAGGTTTGGGAAAAGGGTTGCAATGATAACTTGGCGGCGGCGGCAACAGATAAAGGTAGAAGAGGGTGGCGAAGAAGAACAAGGCGATTCATTTGGTAGAAGCAGCGCAGCATAGAGGCTTAATACGAAGTGTTCACTTCTATTCTCTTACGTTTTGAGGGCGTAGGCGTTCAGAAAGCAATTAAGTTGTTTTACATTTTCTGTTTTTATTTCCTCTTTTGCCCTCTCTCAGAAGGGATAAGTAGAAAAAAAAAATAGTGAAGGAAGTACCATTTGTGTCCCCCTGAAAATATTATCTCATTGGGCTTTCTGATTATTTCAGTAACACGAGATGACAAAACTTCCAGATAGATTTTATCTCAATTCGAAGACTAAGGCCATGTTTGAACGAAGGGATAGATTTGAAAGAGTATAAAGATAGATTTGTGTGAATTTAAGGAGATAAATATTTGTGTTTTTTTGAGTTGATTTAAAGAGTAAAATGAGTAAATTTGAAGATAGGTTTTATGAAAGTTAGCAAGTGATTTGATTGATACGATGGATTAAAAAAAGTTTAATAAAGTTACAACTGAATAAATTAAAAAGTTAAAATTTAAAAATATTTTAATTATAATAATAAATAATAATTAATATTTAATATTTAATAATTAATATAATAACTATTATTAATAATGTATTATATGATAATAAAATGTGAGGACAAAAATGTAAAGTTTGATATATCACTGCAAATCATCGCATTTGTGGTGAGATTGAATTGTGATGTATTTTCTCAAATTCATCCGTGCGTTTCTTTGCTCATTTCTTCAAAAAAACAACGATTTGTATGTTAATCTGTCTCTTCAAATCAATTTAAATAAAGGTATCCATTGAAACGAACACGGCATAAGGGTATGTTCTTTTGGATAGATTTATTTGGGAGAGAGGGAGAGTAAAAGATTAAAATAATTAGAGAGTGAAATTGGTGTTGTTTTTTTTAAGAGATTTGAAGGTGATTTTTGAGTGGATTAGAGAGTGAAATTTGTGAAAATTTGTGAGTGATTTGATGGAAGTGATAGATAAAAAAAAATTTAATAAATAAAAAATAAAATTGACTGAATTACCCTTGTTAAAAATATGAAATGAATTTTAGATGAGTTAATTTTTTTAACATTATTATTCATTAATTTTGAAAAAAATAATATTTATTTTTAAATAATGCCTTTACTTTTGAAAAGAAAAATTAAATATTTAGATATTAATTATTAGTGTGAAAAAATAAAGTAATTTTTTTTTTGACATAATGAATATTTAATTTGAAAGCATTTTTTATCTTTTAAATTAGGGTTTTTTTTTTTAAAAGTGTAACTTTCACCTGCTAATCTCTTTACATGAGAGAAGATGGAAAAGAATAGCAATCCTGCATTTCCCCTCTTTCCATCGCCTACAAATCAATTAAAAGGAACGTGAACAAATATTCAAATCCTCGCTTGCTATTTTTTTCAAACAGTAAATCTGTTTAAAAGAACATGACCTAAATAATAAATAAAATGTATTTTTTTAAGCTTAAAACGAAAATTGTTATGCTATTTTAATTATTTTGGTTATAATATGAAATACGATGTTATCTTTTAGTAGAAAATGTCCTTAAAATAAATCACAGTTTATTTTAATTTTTAAAACTTTATATTGTAATTGGCGTATTTAATTTATGGTTCCATTTTTCCTCCAGAGTTGTTAGAGCTGTGTTTTTAAGGGGAAAAGAACATGACTTAAAAGATTAAGTTGGCAACGAAAAAAACCTTAAGAAATTAAAGTTTTACAACAAAATTTCCAATAACAAATTAGAAAACACTTCTGTATTTTAAGAACGCCAACGTGACTTCAGTAAAAAAAAAAATACACTTTTCTAACAATTTCTAATACTTATGTAGCCATTTATTTTAATGTCTTTCTCTCCTAATTTAATATGTTTTTATGAACTATAACCAATTGTCTTAAAAGGAATATTTTTCTAGTGTGGAATACATAATAAACGTTTCAAAAATCAGCTTTTAGAAAGTATTTTAACATTATAGATTTTCGTTTTTGGAATGTTACAAAATTAAGTGAAAACTGTCGAAATTACAAACTATTAAATCTGCTGAGAGATATAAATAATTAGTTAAAAACTTATAAAATATATTCGAAAACATATGAAAAAATAATAATTAGTTTAAAAATCATATCAATATGAATTTATGATTAAAAACAATACGAGAGGAATTTTACTATTTGTCGCATATTTCCTCCATCTATACCAGTCTTTTGTTTAGATCAACCACAGATTAAGTCTGTGTTGTTTTCAATGTTTCAATTTCATGTGCAGTGTTCAATCTTATCATATTATGTGCAGTGTAGAAGAAGTTGAGACTTAGTCAAAATAATACAACTCTGCCATGAAATTCAGCTTTGATATACCCACAAAGAAAAGAGAGAACATACTGGGTTTCAAATAAACACAGTTACACACTGCAACGAGACATAGTTATGCAGCAAATACAGGAGATAGAATATTCACATCACAATTGTGAAGATCAACAGAAACTTTGACACACAACAGTGCAACAAGAATACAGAATACATATTATTAGAGTAATTCAAGGATAAACTTCAATGAGGGATCTCATACCAAAGATGTTTGTTATCTTGTAATGACTAAATCCAGCTTCCAAGAAGAGTTTCTCCCATTCTTTTTCTTCTCTCTCCTTCCCAGTGACCACAATCATCATTATCATATCAAAAAACAGCTTTGCTTCGGTCAATTCATGATTTTCATTCTTTTGACCAACCACTATGTCTATGATAATTACTTTCCCTGCCTTCCCCTTCTTTGAAACAGCTTCTTTGCATTTCTTCAGTACCTTAACGCATTCTTCATCACTATAAGCATGCAACACTAACTGCGACAAGCATAATTAACCAAATTAAAATATCTTCAAATCCAACTTAACATAGAGTTTTGTAAAGATTAGCAAGCTGCATACATACCTTAAGAAGAACAGCATCTGCTGAAGGAATAGACTGAAACATGTCACCTCCAACAAACTTCAAACTGGTACTGTCAGACAAATTTTCAACAACATGTGGAAGATCAAGCACGGTCCATTGCAAATTAGGCAGTGATTCACAAACTATCTTACCTACACCTCCTTTACCACCACCAACATCAACCAATGAATTCAGTCCCTCAAAAGCAGATTTACAGTTTTTCATAACCAAATTCACCATCCCAGAATCACTGACCATTGCTTCATTGAAGAGGCCGTTAAACTCTTGGTTTTGACTCAAGTACTCCCAGAAACTCATCCCAAACGCAGTTTCACAGGGTGTGGTCTCATTTCTGTGAAACCACTCAGGCAATGATTCTGATGAGTGAACCAGAGCCGGATGAAACATTGCTCGAACAAAAGGAGACAAGGTTGGAACATTGTCCTTAAGGAGTAGCCTTGAAGAAGGTGTGAGATCATACCCCACTTCTTCCGTATCATCTTTCACAACCTTGGTGGTGGCAAAGAAGCCAGCATGCACCAGCACGCGCATGAGTCTGTATACATGACCAGATTTTGTTAGTTGAATCTGAAGTGCCAAGACCAACTCGGGGAGAGTAATAGGTTGGCCATTCTTGAAGATTGCGTCTGGTATTCCCAAGTGAACTGCACTTTTGAGGCACATGGAAGATACGAAACTGTAAGTATACTTGTATAAATGAGCCTGAGCCTCAAACAACTCTTCAACATCCATCTTTTCCATAATTCTTTGCTTCGCTAAATCCTTGTGCTTTTATGAGACAAGACAACCAAAGCCGACTGAAATTTGTGGTCTGAATCAATTTACTGTTGTTCTCTACTGTTCATTTATTTGACTTCTGTGACTTCTGTTCATTTATTTTCTGAGTGACTTCTGACTTTTCTATGAATGAAACAAGTGTCCTTTTTTCTGTTACCGAAAGCAACGGTGTCCATGGAAAACCTAGAATAAATAATTTCGTCCAAATTAGATTAATTACAACAAACTCCGGTCAAAATAGTTTAGTATTGGTAATAAAAAATTTCTTAATTGCGTTGACGTTAAGAAATGTATTGTTTTAGTATTGAATCGATACAGTTCATTCTGGAAAACTAAACTAAAAGTAAATATAAATATCGGTCATTTTCCTTCGCAGTTCTCAATCATGCCGGTTATTGAATATTTTATAAAGGCTTAAGAAAGCAGTTATCGGATATTTTATATAAAGCTTTGACTAAGCTGCAAATACTTTTAATGGAATCTTTATCGATTTTTTTAAGTATATTGAATATTTAAAATGTTTACATTTTTAATGTTAATTTATTTTTGTATTAATAGTGTCACATGTTATTATATTATCATATTGTTATTAATCTGTGCATTGTATTATTATTTTTGGAGATATTAATTTATACTTGTTCGATCAATTTTTGGTGAATCAAATAATAACATGAAATTTGTTTTAATAGGATTAGCGATCAATTATTTTTTGATTTAGATTATTATAGTGTTTATGATTGTCAAAACAAGCGACCATTTTGTCTCATCTTACTTTTAGTTTATGAAAAATGGAAAAAAACGAGCTAGCCCACCACCGAAAAACGAGTTAGATACTGCAACCCGTCTTGCCTCAGAGTATGTTGGTGGGTCGACAGATAGGCAAGTTGGTCCGTCACTTTTTAAAAAAAAAATTGTTTATAAAATTAATTTATATATATAAATTTGTTTATATAATATAGAAAATTTATTTATTTTTTATTTTTAAACATAATATAAATAAAAAGGCTAGCGGGCTAAGACGTCTTCGGCCTGTCAGTTTAGCATATTAGATAGACTAGATCACAACAGGTTAACGGGTTGGAAACTCCAACCCAGTTCGTCCTTTAAGTGGCGGGCTAGTTCGACGAACTTGATCCGCTTTGACATGCCTAATTTTAATTCAGAATTACATAATTAATGTAAAATTTATATATAAATTATTTATTCTGTGCATCAATTTCAAAAATATATTTAAAATTATTGAATTGTCAATTTATGTCAATATAAATAAAAGAATTATGTATTTCTTTTGAATAATCATATTTTCTTGTTTTTAGATAAATAGTGTAAATGTATATTAAATATTCTAAAAAGATATGGTGAAGATGAAGATAAGTATAGAGGAACTGCTTGAAAAAACCGAAAAAGTAAAGTGCAAAAACATAAAATACAGGAAAATAAATTACCAAAAATAAAACCGAAGTTTATATAATAAATATGCGAGAGCGAGGACCCAAATTACGATAAACATCATTAAATTAATCATTATTCTATTCACAACCTTCTGAAAATATTGTGTTGTGAATAGAATTTATCACATTTTTTTCTCTATATAAACAACCTATTTATATTTTATCCGTTTTTATGGCCTTTAAATCAGAATAAAATAAAATAATTTACAATAATTGTCTAAAAATCATTCATGCTGTGCTAGTTATGTCTAGGTTCATGTCTTGCAGCAGTTACTACATGCCTTTAACTTTCCTTTTGATCTCGTATACTTAATTTTTCAATTTTTTCTAGCAAATGTCTTCATCAATGTATTTTTTGAGCTCTCAATCATTATTCAATTTTCAATCATATGACTTTATTTTGATTCACTGTGTTTTCTTAATTTTCTCCTTTATATCTTCATCTTTGTGATGCACTTACTTTCTTTTTTATATATATATATTTACATTAGTACCTTGTTCGATCTTTCGATTTCGATATCATAAATAATTATATAATTCTAAATTAATATGTTTATGTTATTTTCATATTTTATTAGTAAATTTATCCTTTTATTGTTATTATGTAAATGATAATTGATAAATTTTGAGTGTTATTTATCTTTTATTATTTCAATAAACTTTATTTTCTTTTTTTAAGTTTTTTTATAATCAATATAATGATGTTCCTCTTGTTTTTGCGTACATATTTTTTTTTTACTATCTCTGTTCTTGAGATAATTATTTATTAGATAAACAAATTTAATATTATTTATCTTTTAAGTATTTGCTATTACTATTTTAAGTTTATCAATGAGTTTGTTCATAAATAAATATTTTTTATTAACCTTTCTTTTATATTTTTTTGATTGAGGATTTGAAAATTAAATAACATTCACTACAAAATAAGCTAAATGTGTTTTAAGACATTAAATAAAGCTTTTGCTCTGCTCATTCTTATCGCATATTTTCATGTTTTTTTTTTTCTTATCATAAGTTCACGAGGTCTATTGGTGTTATATGAAACTAATAACTAATTTGTTAGTTTATTTTTAAGAAAACCATTTATAACAAAACAAAATTCTTTAAATATATTTTTATTGACATTTTGATACATTATTACTATTATAGCGAACATTCTAAATTATGTAATTATACAAATTCTTTATAATTTAATTATTGTTGTTTTTTTATCAATTTAGTTGTTGTACTTTAATTGTAATATATATGTGTCTGTTTTGTTTTTGTCAATATACATAAGTAGTTTCTAAGATTATATAGTATTATTTTGGGAAGGTAAAGGAAGACTTATTTTTTAAGATGTTATGCTAAATCTTTTTAAGATGTTTTGTAATGTGGTTTAATTATGTACTTTTTTTCTGTATATGGGTTACAGCACTCCTTATATAAATATATTCGTTGTTAATAAAAAAATATAAATTTTTTATAATTTTGATACTCGAATATTGATTATTATTTTCACAAGGTGTTGAATACTTCATCAAATTTAAGTAAGATTTCGATTTTTAAAAGTTAAATTTATAGTCATTTTAGAATAAAAATAATAGACACTTTGACTTTTCTTAACTTCGGTCTCCCCTTAATTGGTTCTATGCGGAAGAAGAGTGTAAAAGACAAATGATGTATTGAAAAGATGGAGAGAAGAAAAGTAAAAGTCATTTTAAATACCAGAAGCCAATACAAAAATTAAAATAAATGAAATAGAAGGCGTGTATACATTAAAAAAATAAGTGTAAATAGTAAGAATGAAACGGTGTATCCGTGAACCACCTAACCAAGGCTTTGAAAAATGTTTATTTTGGGTTTAGGCCACGTTCTGTTTTTTGTACAAGCAGATATAAGTTATAACGGTGCACGAGGAGCACCCATCAGATAAATTCTGGAATAATCCCCCTCTCTTTAAGTTATTAAAATCTTAAATTATGGGTTTGTTTGATTTGGTAATGGATTAGCTTTTCATAACACTAACAAATGTGAACTCGTCACATTAGTAGAACATGCAATATTTTATGTATGACTAGATTAAATTTGTGTTCTGATTTATCCAATCGTCTCATATCTTTTAAGAATTGAGGTTAAACGTAATTTAAATATTTTTTTCTTCTTTGATTCTTCGATGTATCTTTTAAGGACAAAATTGTAATGAAACTTTATACTTTTTAAAAGAGACAATACCTTAGGAACGCATTGATTAATCCTAATGATAGTGTCGGACTTGTAGTTGAAACACCTATAAATATTGATATTTTTTATTTTTAGTATTAAAAAAATCACAATATTATTGGTTATAAGTTGGTATTAAGCTGGATTTGAGTAATATGAATAAAAAGGTGGTAGAAAAATACTATAAAAATAAAGTGTTGATTTGAGAATTTTTACAATGACCTTACCATCTTTTTATTGTATAAAGGACTCTAAGTTGCCTGACAAAACTGTGATGAAGCTCTACAATACCTTTAAAGCGCGATGATTAATCATAACGATGTTGACTTATAGTCAAAACACCCTTAAGTATTGGTACATTTTATTTTTATTACTAGAAAATTCATAATTTTATTGGTTCTAAATTGATATTCAACTAAGTTTGAGTAATATGATCAAAGAAGTGATAAAAAAATACTATAAAAATAAAGAGTTGATTTGAGATTTTTTACTATGATCATGTCTTTTTTTGATTGTACAGAGAACTTGGGTAATTATATATTACTTAAGGGTCTTTTCCAAAAAATTGTATGAAGAAATTTGTAATTTTTGTGAAAAAAATTATATAGGAAGTTGTTTTTTCTAAAATTATTGCACAAGATGGTTTGTGCGAGCAAAATTGCACTAGATGATTTAAAGTTTATTCCATAAAAAATGCATAACAAGGTTTGATATTTTTCACACAAAAAGGTTAGATGAAGGTTTATTGGTTTTGCTATAAAGATTGCTTATTGATACATGGTGTATTTTTATTATTACTCTTATTTGGGAATATAATTTCATTTTAAGAGATTACTTTTTATTGCGTTATTTGAAATAGTAAATTTTAAAATACAATATTTATATTCAGATGATGCATTTTATAATTCAAAATAAAAATGATAAATTAAAAGATAAAATTGAAAATTTTAAATATACAAAAAGTGCATGATGAAATTTTGTAAGTGCAAGGAAGAATTAATATTTATAAATGAATATATTCACAAATAAATTGTGGTAAGTTTAATCCTTATTACTAATAATTCAGAGAAATAATATAAATTTAAATAAATTTAGGAAGTAGAAAAAAAGAGATTATGGTTCAACTCCTCCACTAAAAAGAACTAATAATTAAAAACTAACAACTACTTACCAATTACTCAAAAATAAAAATAAACTCAAATAAAATATTTTTATCAACATCTCTTTTATATTAGCTTGATTGAAGAATTGATAATTAAATATTATCGAGGTCTATTGGTTTTATATGAAACTAATAATTAATTTGTTAGTTTTATGACAATTTTTTTCTTTAAATTTGTTTTAATTGATATTTTGATACATTATTACTACTGTAACGGACATTCTAAAATGTAATAATGCAAATTCTGTATAATTTTGATACTTGATTATTGATTATTGTAATAATGGAAATTAAATAACCAGAGTTTGTTTTTCAGTTTGCATTTTGCAGAGGGGTGAGGGGAAACAAAGAGTTGCGGAAGTGTGAAAATCAAGGCGATGCTGCCATTGACTTGAACACGTTGCGTTCTTGGTCTCCAAGGAAACCAGCCACCTTAAAAGAACTCCAATAATATATAGCATTTGGTGTGTGTATGATTCATCATTTGATTTGAATTGATTATATTGAAGTTGAGGAATGGTGCTCCCACTCTTGAAACTCGGAACGCTGGCCTTGAAAACCCTAAGCAAACCCGTCGCCAGTAGATTGAAGCAGCAGGCGGCTCTTCACCCCAGGTTCCGCCAACTCATCGTTAACATGGCTCAGGTTCCTTCCATTCCCTCCAAATTTAATTCTTAATGCACCTTTTCCGCTCATTCGTTCTTCATTTATTGATTTACGATTTTGGGGATCAGTCAAATCATCAAATCACCACGAAGATGCAACGGCGCATCTACGGTCACGCCACCGATGTTGAGATTCGGCCCTTGAATGAGGAAAAGGCTGTTCAGGCTGCGGTTGATCTTATCGGAGAACTCTTTGTCTTCTCGGTCAGTGATTTTAATCTTGCATTTTGCAAAACAGTTTGCAGCTATTATGATGTTGAATTTGCCCGTGGTTTTACTCTGGAAACAGAGTTTTGATCAATTTTGTTGATTACTTGTGTCGAGTTACCTCTTTTATGAAATGTCTCAGGAGTATGAATCTATTAGTATTGTTTTGTTCTGTTTTCACGAAAAAACAGAATAGTTGTTCAGTCAAGTATTGAATTATATGTTAATTATATTTCTTCCAGTTGGATCGTTATTCTTACAAAGTCATTTTAAGTTTAACTCCACCCTACAAATTGACTGAATAGTAGACGTGGGATCACCAACACCGTCTCTCTCATGATCACAGAGACATTTTGAATGTGAGAAATCCTACCAAATTGACTTAAAATATGAGATTTGAATTACTTATATACCAATACCATAATTTGTCTTATCCGTAACGAGTTCTCCAACAGTTATAAATTTGGAATTTGGAGCGTCCAATATTAGTGTGCTCATTTTCATTTGAGTTGACATTATAGGCTTTTGGAATTTGGCAAAACTATAGAATTTGATATAGGTACTATAATACTTTGTTTTGATGATCTTCAGAGGGAAAAACCAAATTATGCTATGCACAAAAGCTATAAGAACAATTGATACAAGTAGTCGATTTCAATTTAGTGGTACTTTTTTCTCAGTTGTTGGATTATATTGAGTTATGACTGTTCGCCCAAAAATAAAAGGGATCGAGTAATGTCTGTTCAATATTCAGATAAATGGTTACAGGAAGTATTCCAAAAGAAGACAAGTTGGCAGAGAGGAAGAAGAGAGGAGTTATTGATATAGGAAATTGATTACTCAAGTATTTTTTTAATGGTAATTAAACAAATATTCTTACAAATTTGAAATAAGAATGTGCTCATGATCAAAGGGCCAGATAAAATGCTTCTGAGTTGTTGTGATTTTAAAGCTAAATGTTTTCATCTTAGTTTAAAGATTCTTTCTCCAGAATTGTGCTTTGCAAACCAGAGAAGTATAGATTATGGACTTTTAAGAACACAAGACCTCTGGGGCTTGTTATTAGTTAGTTGGCTCGTTAAAACAAGCAAAGATCACGATGATAACCACTACAACAAAACAAAAAGAGACCCTGTTATTGGGAATATTTTTCCTCTCAAACGCAGGATAGGAGAATGTGAATTATTTTGTTATGTTTATACCTAAATAATATGTACTCGGTTTTGCCATTTATTGTTTGCTGATTTGGCCATGTACTATACTCATAGGTTGCAGGAGTTCTCTTGATCTTTGAGGTACAAAGAAGTTCTAGATCTGAGGCAAGGAAGGAGGAGCTACGAAAAGAAGAGCTTGGGGTAATTTCAAATAATAATCTCATGCAAATAGTTTTAACATTATGTGATTCCTTTGGTTTCAAATCTGTCAAGTTCTCTTTTTCTTAATTTAAGTTGTTATTTATTTATTTTAGTCTTTTTTTCAAATTATTTTATTCTTTTTTTTTATATGTTATTTCCTCCTATTTTTAGTTTTCTATCATGCTTCCTAAGTTCATATGCTAAACATATTGCATGTATTATCTGCTCCCTTTTTCCAATATAAAGGAGGATTTTATACCAATACCATATCATCTTGTGATACTATAGTTCTTTGCTTGATCACGGTTTTTACTGAAATCAAACGACTTGATCAAAATTGAATACATGATTAATTTCTTCTTGTGGTGTTACTATTATTGGAGAATTATTCCCACTTTATGCTGAAGATTTTAAAAAGAATCTAGTGGCTTGTGTATTCTCGTGTTTAGTTTTAACTTGTAATAATTAATCTTTCAGGTAAACAACTAACAAAATTGCTGGTAGTTCAGACCTAACTGTTTTACAGCTTTACTTATATAACCTAGGTAGGAGCAGCTGAACTGTTTCACCAGTATCACTGTGAGTCATAAGAAAAGTTCTAGAGGGCTGAGCGGAACCTATGATAGGTTATTATACACAGGATTTCATATTTGAAGATTTCTAGAGACACAATTTCAAACTTTCCATTTTTTGATTGATTCAAATCCTACATTTTTCGGTTGGTGCGTTGATTCCTTATTACATCATTCTTGCCCAAAGGTTTCCATAATGTTTCGTGATGAGTATTTTATTTAAAAACTTTATTTGGCATGGCTAAGTCGACAGTCATTCTAATTAGTAAACTTGAGAATGATGTACATAAGTGGCTTGTAGTAGGCCTTTTTGTGAAAACTCTAAAAGAGGACAATATCAAGGTTTTTGTCAATGTGTTGTATGTTGGAGTGGATATTGTTAAGAGTCTGAGTTGTATAAAACAAGGATAGTTTTTTGGCTAAGCAGTTTATTTATTTTAATAAATAAAACCACACTAAACAACTCATTGTATTCACCGTCATTGGTCCCAATTCAGGCTAACTGGGAGAAGTTATTTAATAGTCAAAATTTCATATTTAAAATTCTCACAACGTTTGCTTTACTTTAGGCTGTGAGGCAAAAAAATGAGGACTTGGCAGAAGAAGTGGAACTTCTTAAGCAAAGAATTCAAGAACTGGAACAGATGGCCAGGGGACGAGGATTGACTGGCATTTTAAACCTCAGACAAGGTAATAAAGAAAATGGAAAGGCGGAGAAAACTGCTTGAGCTGATGAGCTGATAAACAGTATAATTGTTTATGACATTTTTTCATTCGTCTTCGCGATGAATGTCAGGCTTAATCTCTGATTCATTTGAGAGTCTCTTCAAGAGTAACCTATTTTTTACACATTCATTTGCTTTTAGTGTAAGATTTTAATTATCTTTCTGCGTTAGGGATAACTCGCACATTGAAATTGTATTGCCCCAAATAAGTGGCATCGACTGTATAATTCATTGAGGAGGCTAAAGAGGTGACGCTATCAATTGAGCATAAAATGCGTCATCTCAAATATACCTTTTTCCTTCTCAAGTCCACTTGTTATTATTCTTTAAAAAGAAAAGAACATTCGTTTTTCATGAATTCACTTTCTCTCTCTTTCACCACAAATGATCAATTGACCTTGCAGCTGTGGTGTGTTTGGATTTATCTGCAAAATGACAAGGACCTCATGTCCTGATTAGTTTAAACATGCTGTAGAATTTATTTCAGCAATTGATATGTGTTTGAGTATGAAGTTTGGTGACAAGATACCCATCCACCGCATTTTATCGTCAAATTGATTGCTAGCACAACCACCCACCCCACTATACCCTCTTCTATCTATGTTTGGATTGGGAAAATACCGGGTTATGGACATGACATGTGGATGGATGGTCCGACCGAATGATAAACCATGGGATGCAGGTGGATATGGTATCCATTCAGCAGTGCCCCTGTAAAGCTCTTCCATTAAGAGAGGCATCAAAACAGGAATATGTTGGACGGTAGTGGAGGAACACTTTATTCTTTCCTTACCCTCGTTTCTTTCATCCATTCACCCAATAGAAGATTTTCGTCTTAATTTGTTTTATTTGCCAACAAAAGAGGAATCTCTGTTTTCTCTTTATTTTTTTGTACAGTTTATCATTATTTCCTTCATTTCTTCTCTCCCTTTTTTATACCATATCCTTGAAACAAATAGTTGCAGGAAAAAAAAGACCATTATGTAAAACCAATGGGGAAATTTGAATAAAGAATAAAAGGGAAAACTTGTTTGGTGAGCTAATTCCCTTTTCATTAAATTAGACCAAAAGTCCTTATATTCTTCATATGTTAATTATTATTGTTGTACAGAAAAAGAAGTTTGGTTTTCGTTTTTGCAATGTTTTTCATGACTCGTAACTAAGAAATAAAGCAATATGTCCATCCTTTAATCGGAAGAAGAAACGTTGGCAAAATTATCAACTTTGTAACAATCAATTGATGGACCACTTTTTGTGTGATCTATTCGAGCTATACTCGGTAAGTGACAATATTGGGGTAGTTATGGGACAACGACATCCTGTATAGCAAATGGGACAGATCGAGTAGTAGTTTTCTTGTACTTTAATAGTTGGATAAATATTTGTCTTGTATTTATTTTTTTTGGGTATTTATTATGTGGGTATCCACATAATTTTTTAATATCCACGAATATTTACAAAAAAATAAAAATAAAAATTTAACAACATAATTTAATGATAAATTCAAATAAAATACACTACATAACATTCATAAATTTTAAACAAAATTCAAATAATCCATTTAAATAGTATTGAATGACAATTTATAAAGAAATGATTTTATTTTTGAAGTAATTGATAAAAAAATAACTCATTCATAATTAATATGTTAATAATTTAATTATTTTTTTAATTTAAATTAGAGTATAGTGGATACGGGGTATCACGGATGGGATACTATGATACCCGTACCCACCCTGTTAATATGCGGATATAAAAAATATCCGTACTCATTATATGCGATATACATTTATAATATCTATTTTTTATCCGTTACCAGTTTTATCCGCGAATATTCGCAGGTACGAATTTTGTTGATATCCCTAATTGCAAGAGAAAAATATTTTTTTGTACTTTTAAAAGGCCTTTTTAATTTTACGGTAAGTATTATGTTTTATATAAATTTTTGGCAAGATGTGTTTTACGTTTTTATGAAATTTCAAATAAATCAAATACGTTATCCAATTGTTTTTTTTTTATTATATCCGTTACTTTAAAATTTTAGCATATTTTTTTAGGACGGAAAGTTGATGATGACTTTAACATGTAAATTTCATTATTAAAGTGAATTTGGTTAGAAGTTAAGACGGTTATTCATGTAAATTTTAATATATTATTATTATTAAAATTATCAAAAAAATGTGTAATTTTTTGTGGAATCTAAAAATATATTTAATGTTTAGAAGGACAACAATAGTACATTTTTTTTTAGATAAGGTATTTAATATTTTAATAATTTTACATGGATCCAAAACTTTATTATCCTAAATTTTGTGCCTCTTTTGTTATGTTATTTTTTGTGATAATTGATAGCGTTTTACTTATTAATAAATTTTTAAATATATGTAATATAATAGTACTTGTCAATAACTATTATGACCATTTTACACCAAATTATTAGCCTAGTTCCATTAGAACAATTGAAATATATTAAAAATATACCACAATGTAAATATGTTTACCATATCTTTCTAAAAAAGATATACCGTAATGTGAGTAAAAGATTTGCAAATTATATTTTTGAACCCAGCTCATAGATTGAAAAATTTATGACTTTGTAAATATGGAAACTACAAATAAAATAATGGAGGTTATAACCGTTATTTCGGGTAAGACATTGGGTATATTTAATATTATTTATGCAGCAACATATATTCTTCAATCTTCAAGTCACTGTAACTGCAATGTCTCTATGCTTTTTTCTGTTCTGTGGTTGTCCCCTTTCACACGCTGATCTCACCTGTTGAGAGAGGGAGGGAAGGGGAGTTTCTCTCTCTTCTCCCTTTCCATCTCTTTATATGAGTTTCTCACCTTAAATCTTATTCTGAAGCTAGAGAGTATTGAACCTTCTAAGTTCTATCTTTAATAGAAAATTTGGAGTCTCAGGTGAGTGTGCATGAATTTCTTTTTCTGAATCGGGTCTGGGTCTCTTGGTTAAAAACTGCGATCATGACTTTGGTCGGTTTTGCTTTCCAGCATTAGTTGTGTACTCGTGTTCATTCGTGTTTTATGATGCCTTGTTCAATGTTTTTTATTGGTTAATCTTTTTTTATTTCCTTATTTCATTTTGTTCAAGTTGTTTCTAGATAATTTTGATCTGTATTTCTGCTTTTGTTTTATCAGAATACGAGCTCGTGATCCTGCCATTTTGTTTTTGGTTAATAAATTGAAAATGGGGGGTGAATCTTTTACTATGATTTGACTTAACTTTGTGATGTGGATGTTAGAATCTTGGTTTTAGAATCTCTGGACTTTTGGGGTGGGGTGTGTGAGCTGGAATATGCTCCTGATCAATGACAGTGATCATGATAAACTTTTTAATCTTCTCTCTTTCTCCGAGTTTTTATGTGGTGGACTGAAACTTGGTTATATTGGTGATCTTAGAGGTTTTATAGGAAAAAGGACTTGAAGTTTTTGTGATGAAGAAAATTTCCAAGAGCAGCTGCAAGTCCGCATCACACAGACTCTTTAAAGACAAGGCAAGGAACCATGTTGATGATCTACAGGTCATGTTCTTGGATCTGCAGTTTGCAAGAAAGGAGAGCCGCACGATTGATGTGGCACTCCTTGAGGAGCAAGTCCATCAAATGCTTCGTGAGTGGAAGGCTGAGCTCAATGAGCCTTCTCCAGCTTCTTCTCTGCAGCAAGTAAGTTTTTCCAATTGTGAATTTGTGGCTGACACATATGAACTTTGAATGACAATATTTCTGGTGAGGAATGATACGAGTTTTTGTATGGTTAACTATAGGGTGGTAGTCTTGGTTCATTCTCGACCGATGTCTATAGGCTATTGCAGCTCTGTGAGGAGGAAGACGATGCTACTAGTCCATTAGTTGCACCTAAGTCTGAACCTAATGATCAAACTATGCAGGCTGAAGCTAGGGTCATAGTGCAAGAGGTCTGTGTCCTCTTCCTTTTGTGATTATTCATCCTTTTGGGCCATAATTCATCTATTTTGAGCCTTATTTAAAATTTGTAGATACAATAATGTGTACTTCAGAATGGTTGGTATCTTCTAATGCAAACTAAAAATTAAAGATAAAATAATTTTGGATATCGGCCATGATTGTCATGAATTTCTTGGTTTAACTGAAATCAGGGCCACCATGAACAAGAATTTCTATTACTTAAAGAATGCAAACACTCAGCAGTAGGAGTTCCCAACATGGCAGTAAACAACTTGGACGGACCTGGTTTAGAATTTCATCAATTTGAATTCAGTAAGGACTTGGATCACAGTTTTTATGCTGGTACAGGATTTTGTGAGGAAGGTGGTGTTCCTCATATATCTAGCTATCTTCCAAGTGCGTGTCCTCCTCCTTCTGCTTTCCTAGGTCCAAAATGCGCACTTTGGGACTGTCCAAGACCTGTTCAAGGGTTGGAGTGGTGTCAAGATTATTGCAGTAGCTTTCATGCTGCTCTTGCTTTAAACGAAGGACCACCAGGCATGACCCCAGTTCTAAGACCTGGGGGAATTGGACTCAAGGATAACTTACTTTTTGCTGCTCTTAGTGCAAAGGCACACGGAAAAGTTGTTGGCATCCCTGAATGTGAGGGAGCAGCAACTGCCAAATCTCCATGGAATGCACCTGGTAATTTAAACTTGATGTCTCATTATCACATAAAAACTATATTTTTATGTACTTTGTGTGATCTATGACACTGTAAAATAAAAGTTGAGAATAACATTGTTGTTGTTCAAGTACTTAAATAATGTCTCATTCGCTTGCAGAACTGTTTGATATTTGTGTTCTGGAGGGTGAGACTATTAGGGAGTGGCTTTTCTTTGATAAGCCTAGAAGGGCTTTTGAGAGTGGGAACAGAAAGCAGAGGTCACTGCCGGATTATAGCGGGCGTGGATGGCATGAATCTAGAAAGCAAGTGATGAATGAGTTTGGAGGGCTGAAGAGATCTTATTACATGGATCCTCAACCTCTGAACCTTTTTGAATGGCACCTTTACGAGTATGAAATTAGCAAGTGTGATGCATGTGCCTTATATCGGTTAGAACTGAAGCTTGTTGATGGGAAAAAGAGCTCAAAGACAAAGATCATAACAGGTGATTCGGTTGCTGATCTGCAGAAGCACATGGGAAGCCTCTCTGCTGAGTTTCACTCTGATAGTAACAAACGTTCTGCCAAAGGTAGTAGAACAAAGCTTGGCATAGGAGGTGGTGTTTATTCAGCTTCTAACAGACCTGCTCTACTAAATGCACCTTATCAATACGGCTTAACTGCACCATATGACTTTGTTGTTGACAACACAAGTGACTATATGTGACATCATTAATCTTGCATAACTTTCCCTTTTTCGTCTTAGGAACAACAAGACAAGGTGGTTTTTTTTCCTTGTCAAAACATTGTGAATAGTTCATTCTCACAGGAGTACTGCATTATAGAGGTGCTGGATACAAAATTCTAACTTGGGAAGATCACCAACAATTGGTGAGTGTTAGAAATCATCAGCACAACGTTGCAGTAATTCAGTATGCAGGAGTTAGATGCAGTCTGCAGGACAGACTTTCTAGGGAACATGACATTGGCTATGTAATAATGTTTCTGTCCCTTGATGAAAATCTGATCTTTAACTCAGAAAGGGAAAATAAATCTTAAAAAATCGACATAGATAATCATCTGCTTTGTTTTATATTTCCTTTCATTGGTAAAAAGGGACTTCTATCTACATACAGAATTGGCATCTGATATGGTGGTGATTGTTGCAAATATAGTAATTATATTTTTAGTTCCTCAGATTCATTTATTTTTATTCTTATAATGTTGGTTATTAACTGTTTAGTAGGATTCATCTATCTATGTATTTGTTGGAAGTGCACTTTACCAGCATGCTCAAAATTATTTAGGGATTTAGGTTGGTCTTCCTTTGGGATAAGCACAATACGAGTCTCCAGAAGTAATAGCTACTGAAATACTTTTATCTTAATAATTATTTTCACTTCAATTGCAGATATAAAAAGGTAATATTTTTTTAATGTGCATTGACGATAAAAATAATTAAACCAAACATCTTACCTGAACTTGAAAAACCTTACTGAAAGAATCGTTTTTGGGTGAGCTGATATATCACTCTCTTCAAACATTTCAAGATATATAAGAATGATCACTACATTATTTTAAGTTTTTTATTTTATCTTGCTTATTTTCTTTTATACTTTTATGATCTTTATTACAATTTAAATGCAATATATAGATTTATATTGACTATATCAAGATAATTCATTTCTTATTTGAAATTTAATACAATATCTACAAATTTTATATTGACCTCAAAATCTAGTTTAATTAGTTATTATACTAAAATAATAAGGAATGTAAATTTTATTTTAATTGTCACAGTAACCTTTGATCACTAAAATTACCATAATTGAGTTATAAATATCATTTTTGAATTAAACAAGCATCATTAGTTAGATAACATTTCGAGTTATAAATTTCATGAAGATCAATTTTTCTAATATAGTACAAAATCATGTTTAAATATATCTTAACCTTTAGAAGCGTAATACATTCTCTAAGGTGAATCCTACACCCATGTTAGAAGATACAGCCATAAAAACGACCTCTAGTAAAATTTATCCCTAATAAGTGAACGCTCTACTTATACAAGCCCTAATTAATGTATTCAATTAATTCTCAACATCAAACCTCCACGCACAATTACAATTTAATGAAATATGACCAACTCTTGGTGTCCGAGTCCATAAAATACAAAAAACAAAAATTGATTAAAAGAATTCTTATTTTTTTACCATTTATGAAGCCTTTTTAACTCGAGTTTGCTTTCAATATGGCACTAGCAATATCTATAATATTACATTATAAACGTTGTCCCCAATAAAAGAAAACAACTGCTCTATTGGAGGAAATATTACTAAATTATACCACCCCGTAGCATTAACCATCGTAGAGTATGAACTCTGCCACGATATTTTAATGTGATTCTCTAATTTATCTCCAATTCTAATTAATTAGCAATATCCCCACGACAATCTCACCAAGCTCCAGTGAATCTCACATCAGATTCTTGAAAAATGCTTACTAGTTTTAAGTTAACATTGCTACTCATCTATTGAAGTAAAAATAGTACCAGTTGGAGCAAGATGGATATCAATAAGAAATGGGTGAGTAGGAATTGATTTAACTTTTATTGAATCCAAATCCAAGTCTATCAAGCTATATATTAGCCCCAAATCTCCCAAGTCATTACAAAGGGCCTAAAATACACGCTTGCAACCACCATACATACTGCTACAATAGTTCAATCCTTATCTTTATATATTACAAACCATTTTCCAATCAAGGTGCCTTCATCTAAATATGACAATTATTCCCATGTTCTTGAACATACTATTACATAACTCAGTTATTACATACACCTTATAGTTATGCGATCTGAACATAGCTATGCATCATCATCCACGGTGTTCACCCTTTCACATTCATCAATCCACTCACTGTATCTGCATAGTTGGAAACAAGATACTTGAGTCAGGAATGACACTGTACACAGGAATGGAGATATGAGAAATGTTTCCCGCATATTAATTTAACTTACATGTCTATTGGCTCTGATAAAGCTGCAAACACAAGAAAAGAATAGTTATTAACTATATTTTTAATGTGTGTGCTCTCAGCAGATACATACAATTGTGTCAACATTCCAAAGAAAGGGCCACGCATTTTTTTTATTTTTAATTGAGTATGAAGAGGAAAGTACACTTCATTTTCTTTCGAAGAATATTACATGCGGAGTTAAAATTATGCAGGATGTTCTGCCAAACACTACCAAAAATGATAATTCCCAGGAATAAATTTATTTTCTTCTCTTCTTGCATTTAAAGAATGTGATGAGGTAAGAGGTCTTAAAAACTAGGTAGCACACGCCTGAACTACATCACCAATGTGAAATTGCATTTTATAAATACCACCTAGTTAATTTTCCATATCCAATGCAAGACATCATCAATGTCATTAAATCCAAACACGGACCATTGATACAAACCTGTGATGGTAGTGCTAAAGCTCTCTTGGCATATCCCACAAGTAGCTTCCCCTATCAGGTTCTTCATGTCACTGACAAAAGAAATCCAAAAATGAGCTTCAAACCAAGTAAGATCCATCTATATCATGGTCATATCCCTTACAAGTAATCAAGAAGTGCTTACATGCGGCATTCAACGCTGCTGCCATGATTGCAGAAAGGGCAGCAGAAGACAGTATCAAGCTTATCCATTCGTTTCTTTGGAGCGGGCTTTGCCTTTGCTTTCCTTTTTCCCATAGCTTAACCCTGCTTTAAAAACAAAAAACACTGAAATAGATTCCACAATTTGAAAATAAATGTATGACTCATTAGAAAAAAACAACAACAAACCCCTAAAACAGTTAAACTTCCCCAGCAATAAACCCAAGCAGCCAATCCTTTTTCCTGTTTTTCAAGGTCAAACACATCTGAAATCTAGATTATAAACCTACAGATAAAATTGATTGTGATTTTTGTCAAAAATTTTGGATGAACAACAATTATAAAGAAACATGCTAAAATTTTAAAATTTAAAAAAAATGAAATTAAGCAGACGCATTAAAAATAACAAAAAAAAAAAACTAATACTATTCTCCGTTGAATCGACGACATAAAATCTTACGGTTAAGAAATAGGTTTACATTGAATTTTAGAAAATTTTGGTTACCGAAAAGAAAGGAAACACAAAAATCTTATGTCCTATAAGTTTGCTATGCGGTCAAAAGACATAAAGAGAAAAGGAAAATCAAACCACGTAAAAGACTTAGCAAACAAAATAAAATTGAAGGAATAAGAAAGAACAAAGAAATACCTTGACCGAACCCTAGATAGAGAAAGAGGGGCGCTGAGATATGTGTGTAATAATATTAGCCGAGAGACAGAACTATGGTGAAAGAGGAGAAAAAATAAACTCCAAATTCAATGAACCTTTTTTTCTTTAAGTATATATATTAACATTAGTCGGTTCCCTACAGCTGTGTTTTTCTTCTGTCTATACAACTTTTTTTTTGTTTTCATTCTAATTAAACAAATTCTCTAGGTCTGAAAAATTCTATTACAGATCTCTTTTATATCATCACAGTTATTACAAATACTATTATTGATCATAATTATTGTTAAATGTTCCTCAGATTTAGTTGGTCACTTCTATAATTGTTGTTATTATGGTAAATAATACCATTTATACTTTTACTATTATTTCTATTATGTTGTCATTATTAGCAACATACATGTTCATGTTATTATTATAAATTAGTGAAAATAGGTGACTTTGTGTTTACTTTTTTATTATGATAATAAAATTGGTAAAATTATTATTATTATAAAATTAAATATAAATATTTTTTATATTTTTATTGTAATATTTATATTTTAGGTATAATTAAAAAATTTATCAAATTTAAAAAAATAAAATTGAAAAAATAGTTAACTTTAAAGGAATAGTTACTTAAACAAAGTTTTACTCAAGTTTTATAAAACATTTATGTTATTTTAAAAGAGTTTTTAGAAATATTAAAATTGAAAAATAAATAAAAACACTAAAAAAAATTCTTTATACATATGTATAAATAAAAATATATCTATAAAATTTAATATAAACATAATTATAAAAGTTAAAGGATAAATTTAGTAATATATATATATATATATATATATATATATATATAAAAAAAAA
>Ga0209589_1003954_pt1 | contig 25762 bp, 15 predicted proteins | sample CowpeawhiteBW_FD_187525 | JGI IMG/M metagenome (GOLD analysis project Ga0209589, IMG submission 187525) | Root nodule microbial communities of legume samples collected from California USA - Cow pea white BW (SPAdes) (version 2) | ecosystem: Host-associated > Plants > Roots > Nodule | place: USA...
ATATATATATATATATATATATATATATATATATATATATATATATATATATATATATATATATATATATATATATATATATATATATATTTTTCCTCTTCTTCTACTTTGTCATCATCGAGTGGATTTTTCGATTGCTCAAAAATTAATTTATTACTTTTAAGGACACTTTTTCCATTGGTCAATTTTATTGTTTTTAAACTAGACTTGGCGTCTGTCTAGAATAATTCATTTTCAAATACTTTATGATTATTAAATTATCATGTGAGAGAGGAAATGTGTATGATGTGTATGAAGGTGGTTTTGTTTTATCCATGTAGATTTAAATAATAATGGAATGGAACTGTTCCACTATTATTTGTTTTTCTTTTGCCTGCTCGGAACACAACCAACTTTGCTTTTCTAAATTTTCTAAATCATGAACCCTTTATATAAAAAAGTAAAATAAAATTATGATGTCGTATTTTGTCTGTAGCCAGATTTATTTTAAAAATACATGTTTGGATAAGTTTGATGACTGGTATATGTGAATAGGCTTCTTTTATTTGTTTTGTTTAGTGTAGAAAAAAGAGGTTCAGAAAAAGACTCATTTCACTATTATAAAAACGCCGTCCTTTTTAGCTTTAGGCTGTGCTGTGCTATTGAGTTATTGCAATTCAATCATGTGTTAGAATGATATGGAATTAAACTTTTGCATGTTTCGGTAAGATTTAATATAATTTGGGTATTATATTTGTAGAATGATTTACTATTTTATTTATATTAATTTATCATTTAATGTGATATTTGTAGAATAATAAATTAATACCTGCCTTGTTTAAATAATGAAAAGAAAAAAATATAAAAATTACATTAAATAAAAGATAAACGAGATAAAAATTGAATCAATATTACAAATATAAGATTAACGATAATAATTAAACCTTCGAATAAATAAAGAAAAATTTATTTATAATCCAATCACGTCTTAGTGTTGTCTTTGTCTTTGGTATACATCCTTGGAATCAAGAAATGTCTAGAGGAGTTTATAATCGACGAAAATAACAAAAAGGCAAATTCCGCTTATGAGATATGGATAAAAGATGTTCATTTTTATCATCTACTCCCTTTACTAATTGACTAATTGGCTTGCGCATGATTATTTTTTGCATAGTTCATATAATTTTGATTTTGTAAAATTTATTAAAATTACGTAGAAAATTATTTTTGACTATTTCTTTGTTTTAATTTTTATTAGATATCGAATTCAAATGTAGAACGTTAACATCTAGCATATTAGTTATAGATTTAGAATTGTCAATATTTAATAGTTAAATATCTATGATGGATACGCTCGCATAATGAAAGTTGTTAGAAATGAGATAAAAAATGCAGCGATCACACAATTATGGGATTGAAGGTCTGAAATTTTAAAAATTTCATCATTTACTGTATGTTTTTTATTTTCTTACATTTTTTGACCAAATCTTTTGTACTTTACAGATTTATTTGAGGTACTCGTAATTCTTAAAAAATTATAAGAATTTTTGTGGTGTTTTTTATATTATATAGAGATTTTTTATAGAAGTTAAATTTTGGCTTAAAAAAACAAAGCAAAAAAATACATTTGTTGTCTCTGAAAAAATATAAATTTATATATATTATTTATGCATTTATGTCTAATATTTTACCAGACATCAGACTTTTACATCTCTCACAATTACGTCTAACTTAAATTGAATATAAACAGTGTAAAATATCGTACATAAAAAAATCTTTTTCTGTGATAATGACGAAATAAAAATATGAAAGTTGAAAGTAACATTAGTGAAAATGAGAAAATTTGAGTTACATACCAAAAAAAAAAAACTACAATAATTATAATTTAAAATTGTATGTTAAAAGTAATATCTTACTTAAAAAGCGATAAGTGTCTTTATATATCCTACTTTTGCTTCCTCTTTCATTCCAGTTGTTTATACATATATGCGAAAGAAAGCATAAACCTGATTCAATCCAATGCATTGCATAGTGATGATTGAAGGAAAGGAAACACTTTTTCCCTGAATGTTTCGAAGCAGAGAAAGAGAAAATCTTTGATGGTCAGAGCAATAAGCGCAAAAACAAAAGTGAGCGTGAATTCACTGTCCCTCATTTTTGTGCCACTATTATCACCATTTACAATCATTAATATCCCTTCATAATATTCCACTCTCTACACACTATACACAAAACAAAACATCAACAACCTTGGATTCAGTTTTCTCGAGTGTGTTAAACAAAGGTTTCCGAATTTATGGTAATGCTCCTAGTTTTTTTTCTGTACCTTATTTTACTTATGTTGTTCATCTCAGATAAGGTTTGAATTGAATGTTACTATAACAACCTTTAGAATGAAAAAAGTGTTGGACCTTTTTACTTATTCAAGTCCGTTATTGGACCCAGACTCTTCCCTTTTACATCATTACAAAATCTTCGTGAAGTCAAGATTCTAATCCTATCACCTTTACCTTTTATTCTTTGAAACTTTTGAATAGAATAACATCTTTATCCTCTGCTCTTTGTCCCCCTCAATTCTCTATTCAAGGACAAAATTTGTTTCTACCACCATTTCTTACCACAAAATTCATCTTCTTTAATTAAGTTAAGGTCAAAAAATATTTCATGGATCATTCATTAATCTCTTGTCGTCACATTGAAAACAATGTCCTAATTTTTTGTTAAAATTCCTTCTTCGGATTTTCCAAAACAAGACATTTTGTACCATGCCGTGATTGTAATGAGATTGGTCTTTTCTCCACAAAATTAATTTTTTAAATTTACTTTATTGATCCATAAAAATCGTTTTGTTTAGTTTCTCTAATGTAACAAAAACACATATAGAACTTATTGTTTTCGCTATTTTTCTAACTGAACTGTAGACACATTGTTATTTTCTTTTTTTTTTGTTTCACATGTTATATATCGTGGTCTTTTTTTTTAGTGATGATCACAACAATGGAGATTAATTCAAATAGAACTTTGGACACTTTAGTACATAAATTGTTATTAAAAAAAAGTAAATTCCACATGCTGATAAGAGAGAAGAAAACAAAATGAGTAAAATTGTCATTGAATTTAAAAAAATAAAAAAATTCCAATGGTGTAAAATAACTTTTCCAAAGTGAGATACTTGTTTCAATGTTCCATGCTCACCTTTGTCCCGATGTATTGGCCAAATTGGATGAATCTAATAACAGGACCTCATACGCATACAATCTCGAATCTTCTTCTTCAACATTATCATAATTCAATTTTTTATTGTTATATATCAATTCTTTTTTTATTCGTTTGTCGAGACAAATCTTGGGCCACTTTATAGTACAATACAAGGATACAATAATTTTATAAGTAATAATATTAAGTATAGTTGAATTAATTAATTTTATATATTTAAGTTAAACATTGATCTTTATTTTAATTAAATGAAATTCACTCGACAAGAAAATTTGATATTTTTGACACTTAAAATTTGTCTGTAGTGCTTAAAATTTATCAATAAATCAAAATTAATGACGATCTGGTGACAATCAAAAATTCGTTGATAAAAATTTTGTTCAAAATCTTTATCAAAAGATAAGAAAATTTGTTGTTAATAACCGATGAACAAAATTATGTGGATAATTTTTCATTGGTACATACAGATGAATATAATATGTTGATAAATATTTGTCGGTAATTATTGACGAATTTTTTTCATCAATAAAATTTGTCGGTTAATATTGCAATTTGATTCTTCTTTTCCTTCTTCTTCCTTTTATTTTTCCTCTTCTTTGTCCTCCTCCTATCTTACTCCTCTTCCTCCAACAAAGCTACCACCATCGTCGTTTTCTCCTTCGCCAACTCCTTTCCCTTCTCTTCTCATTCTCTTCTCTCACTTTTCCTTTTTCTCCTTCGTTGTGACCACCAACTTCACCATTGTCATCCTTATGATGCAATTGTCGCACTGCTATCGTATTGCCTTACCACCACCACAGTTGTTGTCGCTTAACCGCTACACCACCTCTGACACCTCTCATTCTCCTCCTCCATACTCTTATTCCTTCTCTTACTACTACTATTATTTATCTTCTTTTTTCTCACACATCTTAAATTAATTTGTAAATATGTTTCGTGAGATTTGATGAGAAATTTAGCGTCCAATTTATTGACAAGATTTATCGCAAAATAGTCAAAACCTAAAGAAAAATATAACGTCATTTTACCAATTGAATTTTGAAAAAATTCGCCAACAATAATAATTCTACATTTGCTACAAATTTGATTGACAAATATTTCCATAAGTAATTCACCAATTTACAGACAGATTTCTTTATGTAATAAATTTTTAGTAAATTCTATTTTACCAACAAATATATCATCGTCAATAAATTTTTATCAATAATTAAATAATTTGTTATAATGTAACTCACTTGAACTCCAAATAATATTTTCATCATTTCTTTCATATGCGCATGTCTAATATAGTCTTTTTTATCTTAATTCTTTGTTTTAAGAAACTTATAGTTTAAGAAGAACATCAACACCTATTAACTTTGAGGCAATCCATTTAATTGACATTATTCCTGAGTTCTCCGTTATTTCAGAGTATAATCAAATTTTTTAATAAAGAAAGAAGGCATGCATGCAGGTTGTGAATGAGAGGATGAAAATGAAGTCATTCTATAATATTTCAATAGATTTGCTTTGTGAGTTGTACAATTTTACCTCAATATTAAGACTTCTTTAAAATTTTAACATCAATTCAAGGTTCTTATCTAATCCACTTGTTTATATTTCATTCATGTTGACAAGAATATATATTTTCTAAATAAAACTATTTTATTTTTACGATAAATCTTCTTTTTTATATTCAATAAAAAAATCTTATAAAATTCATCTTAAGGTGGCTAAAAAAAGAAAAGGTAAAATGGTATGACAGTGTAACATTTTTTTAGGTTATCCGGTTGATATATTTATTGATTAGTATTGGGAGTATCGAATTGAAAAGAGTAAAAGGGCAAAAAGAAAAGGTACAGAATGGAAAATAGTGAAAGTAACAGAGAAAGTACGTCAGAAAGTTACCATTCAAGCAGCTTTAGATCCTATATAAATCTTCAGGTATACTATACATACACTATACGTACCGTAGCATACCAGTATCTGTACTCACACTCTATAAATAACTACGCACCATTCGTCCCTTTATTACTCATGTTTCTATAATTTTAACCATTTTTTTCTTTACGTACTAATTATATGAATTTCAAACATTTGTTTCTTTCCTTTTTTTACATCAAATGAGAGAATTTTTTAATACTTTGTATTTATTATTTTCATTTTTTTTTTCATTCAAACGAAGGGTAGACCTCTGTGTTATTGTCAACAAATATTCTTATGAAAATATATTTGGTTTTAAAGGAATATGAATGATGTTGTATGATTTATGTAGTCGATGTCTAATGGAATAAAATGTTGCTGTAATATTTTATTGTAAATATACTCTAACTTTAGAATTGGCATTCGTGATAAAATATTTGATAAAAAAAACTCACGATAGAAAAATATATAGATATTACTTACAGTAATCAAATTGAACTGAGTGATTACAGTGTTTCAATTAAAAATTAATTCCTCAAACATGGTGCAATTGGAAATCGATTTTCTACCTAGTTTTTTTTTATTCTAAGATTTTCTTTTATTATACAAACATCATTAACCTTTTATTTTATCCTACCAGTGTTATATTTTTTAATTCTACAATTTTATTTGATTTGGAAAAGAAAGGGAGAGGAGAAAAAACAAAAGAAGATGGAAGGTAAAAGAATGATTTTATGCTGTTTAGTAAAAATGAAAAATAAAATATTATTATTATCTACTTGTTTAAAAATATAATAAGCGACGCTAATAAAAACTACAATTTTATAAAAATAAGAACAATTTAATATTTTAGTTGCTAAATATTATTTTCTTGCATTTTTTTTACTAAAAATAGATATACTGTGAGAGACGTCCCTGCATGGGCCTTTTGCCAATTGCCTCCCTGGTGACGGCACATATAAATATTTTTATTGAAATTTATTTTTAATTGTTTTTATTTTGTTCCTTTGTTTTTCTTGATTACTAAACATATGTTAATAATATATTGAATAAGATTTTAATTCTTGTAAAGTAATATAAAGTAAAAGTATATTAATCTTAATCCCTATGAAATAAATAAATTTGTTTATAATGCTTGTAAAATATTTTTAAAATTCTTCTAAACCTAAAAATGTCATTTTATCTTTTAAATTGACTTTAAAATAGAGAAATAACAATTATTTTAGCTATTGTATCTCAATACACGTAAAACTATTAACTATTATTTGAAATGATCGATTAAATTTTCATCATATAGTGAAGATTTAAGATTCAAATTTGTAAAGTTTAGATCATAGACAATAAATATGTTTCTTTAGAAAAAAGAAAATATGAAAATCTAGTTGTTTGTTTATATTATGTTTAAGTATTGTCATGCTTAAATAATGATATTTATTAATGAATGGAGACATAAAATGAATAAATATACAATGATTCATTACAGGTAGTACGTGATGAATGGTAAGATCTGGGTTCAAGAATCACGGAAATGAATTAAATTGATTGTAAACTGGTTTTATTGGGTTAATATATTAACAAAATTCCTTAATTTTATTGAATTGATTAACAATTTTCTTTAGTAATAATTTGATACAAAGAAAAAATATAATAATTTATATATGTTATATTCAAAATCATATAATTGAAATGTAATGAAGGTGTCATTAAGCTATTAATCAACTACTAATTACGGAGGTAAACTTTATAAGTTTGGTAGGTGCTTGATTTAAAGGACTTGATTATCTCAGGTATTTGTTGGAATAGTAAAAATTGAAGGTTTAATTATTTTGAATGAAGGAGAAAACTGAATTAGAATGAGAGCATTAGATTTGGAATCACGGGTGTGGAAAGTAAGAAAAGAAAAATGTGAATGTAAAGTTGATTATTGTGTGGAAAGGAAAGTACGATATTGGATAGGGTAAAGTGCAGTGATGTGTGTAAAGTGTTTATCTTTTGATGTGGCCATCAAATCGTTGGTTTGATTTGAAAAGAATCAAAATATGATCACTGGAGTTTTGACCACCCAATCACAGATGCATCTCGTGATCATGCTGAGACCACCTTCCATAGTCATGGGAGATCCAACCTGGAACCAACTCTCCAAAACTCTAATAAACAAATTAACTATTTCCAATACCCTTCTTCTTCTTTTTTTCAATTATTGATATTTACATTATTAGTTCAGTTCTTACAATCCAATTCTAACCAGATTCTCCATTTCTTTAATCCAGTAATATTCTTTTCTAGTACACTCCTTTTGTTTTTTTATTTCGAGGAATGATAAATAGAAAAAGGGTAGAAATAAAAGTAGGTAAAAAAATAAACTAAAAAAATGTACATCTTTTATTAGAGTAAATATGTGAGAGAAATATTAAGATTATTCTTTTATAATTTTTTACAATTTAAATGACTACATAGATAAAGAGAGATTAAGGGTCTCTAGATCTCAATATATTATTTCATTAGATATATTAAGGCTAGAATTAGATACCTCAATAATCTTAGACGTAAATGATTGACACTAGACGTTATACCTATTGACACGTATAATGTTGTAGCTAGGGTGTTAAATATCCCATTAGGAGAGTATTTTGGCAAGAATGAAACTCAAAAGGAATTGACAGGGTCTGCAAAACGAAAAATTTTACCAATGCTTGACCTGTCGCAAATCCTCTTGAAAGGAGGGATGCCTTTGGGAACGCAAACCCAAATGGTATATGACTGTCGTTAGCTTGTGCCATAAGGTATTGGGTTAAGTCCTGCAACAAGGACAACCTCGTGTTTAGTTTTTGATATTGAGTTTGGAATCCTTAACAGACTACCGGTGATAAGCCAGAGGATGACGTCAAGTCATCATATCCCTTATGTCCTGGGTGACACATGTGTTATAATTGACTCGTTCAGACCTCAAATCTTCTAGTAGTTCAATAAACTCATTTATCTTCCTATTACTTGATGTGTTGATCTAATGACTTTCTTTGATAATCAATGGAGTTAGATGACATACGTACTATAATGAACTTGTTCATACCTCAAATCTTCAAACAATTCAATAAACTCATTTATCTTTTTACTACTTGATGTGTTAGTCTAGTAACTTAGAGAATAAGTGAAGTTAACAAATTTTCATTAAACCATAAATATTTATTTAATATCTACGTACACAATTTACCTATCATTCTAGGTAATTTACTTAAATTTTTTTATTAAAAGAAGACTTGAACACCTATAAGGTAAAAAAAAAAAATTGCTTAAATGGAATAGTTCTCTAATACTTCAACTAATACATAAAAAAATATTAACAATAAAATTGATTAAGGACTAAAAATTTAAATATTACTTATTCAAATTGTGAATTATAAAGACACACCGAGTACACAAAACAATTGTAATAATATATTTCTCGACAATTGAATGTAGGCATGTTTCCTGATGCCTCCGTAAAACAAACCGAATAGTTAATTATAAAAAGTGACCAAAAAGTCTCACAAACATAAAGGGAATAGGATGTTTTTTTGTTATAAGGAAGTGTGCATAATTGTTCAAACATTAGAGGTCACAGGTTGAGGATCTTATATTTGTATCTTTTGTTTTTAAACAACTTCACAATCCCCATCTAATCTCATTATATGCATCCAAGTCAATATCTAAAATGTTAATAATCTTATTCCACTATTTTAATTTATTTGATTATCTTATTTTAATTATAAAAATTATATTTTATCTTCCAATCTATATAAGAACTATCCAAGTCAAACAGGAAAAAAAAAACATATTTTAAAGTCCACATATCTTAGATCACTAATGATAAATTTATTTTGATTACATAATCATTAAATAAGATAGTTAATGTTTGTTAATGTTTGTTAAAGATATAAATATTTCAAAATGTCACATCATTCTAAATCAAATAAACTAATGAAGATAGTTAATGTTTGTTGTAATTGTGTTGACAGTACATAGTACATCGTAAAAGAAATATAAAATTAATAATTAAAAGAAAAAAAGTATTTAATGTAGGGATAATATTTAGCTGTGTGGTGTGTGAATAAATAAAAAAATTAAATGCTGAGAAGGGTTGGTGGGTGTTAGAGGTGTGAGTGGTGGTGGAAGAGGTGAGAGGCAAATGGTAAAGATGAAGAAGAGGAACATTTAAGTCCAAAAAAGTGCAGGCATGCAAGATTCTGGTCTTAAATTCTTAATCACGTGGGCAAACAGAACAACACCACTCTTCTTTGTTGTTGTTGTTTGTTTCCATCGAAATTGAAAACATTAAAGAGAGAGAAAAAGAAACATAACATGTAATACAAGGATGTCTTGAAGGAAGTGCCAAAGTGAGGCAATGGAAGCCATGGATAGCAGAAAGGAAAGCAGAGGTGGGTGGCTGGCAAGCAGCTATGGCTATGGCAGAAGAAGGCAGGCAAAAGCAGCTGCCATAGCAGCAGAAGGAGAGACTAGGCACTAGAGAGCAGTAGTAGAGCTGTCAGCTTCTGTCTCTTTTTTCTCTTCCTTCTTCTCAAATATTTATTTCTCTATTATTTTTACTTTTATTTAATATACTTTAAAATAAGTTCCGATTTCACGATTTACCGGAACAAGTCGTTAGTTGAGGGTAAAAAAAGTTGAAGGAAAATTGTCGGATCTCACGGTAGAAATATTGTTGTTTTGGAACATTTAAGTTTTGTCACAGTTTTATTTTTAAAAAAGTTTCGGAAGATGAAAGGAGGTAGGAGTAGTTAAACTTCTCTTAACATCGACTCTTAAAATGAGGTGAAACTTATTAGGTGTACTGGAATATAAGTTAAATATATTTTTAATTTTAATTTTTTCATTAAATGTTTTATGAAATTTAAAATTCATATAATCAGATTCATGCATTTGTGTATAAAGAATGGACAAAAAGTTCTACCTGAGATGCTTATGTTATGATTCTTGTGCCTGTGCATAAGAGAAACCTTTAACTTACAAAACGGGTACATGACAAAACCACTTTCAAAGTATTATCTGTAAATGAAAATTTTAAGATTTATTTTTTACCTTTGTGTATGTATGAATGTAAAGTATGAAATGTTTTGATAACCACATAGTCATTTTCACCAGTTCTACGCACAATGATAAGTTTTTGTCATTTAGCGGTAATAGCCTAGCTAAAACTAGAATATTGTTGTACTATGATTTTCCATAAGTTACGTGAACAACACTCTTTTATTTTGTCATCAGTTTATTAGTCAATGTAGTGATAGTAGCATACCCAACACTTTACTTTAATATATATATATATATATATATATATATATATATATATATATATATATATATAATATAAAGTAAGCACTACAACTTCTACATGGTACACGGAAACACAGCACTACTTTTTGTTTTTTTCAAGAATAAAATAATTTTAAAATATTACACAGGATTAAAGTATGATTAAATATGAAACAGAAAAGAAAAAGAGATGATTGTACTGTTGGGGTTTAAAAAGTTATAATCTTTGTACTTAAGAAGAAAGTATTAATTGGGAGGGAAATTTATAGTACTTGGTTTGTTGTTAGGAAGAGAAAATAAAAAAAAAAAAGACAGTTACATAAATTGTTGATAGTATTGAATTGAATTCATGTTACAGGGTGAGGTACATCAAGTACAATGTTTACATGCACTATGAACATTCAAAATCAGAACAGACTACAGACCAACACAGATATCATATTGCAGTCCATTCACAGACAAAAGCTGAAGTCAAAGTAGAAATGGTCAAAGCAACTCAAAATATATTATTGTCTTTCCTTCTCAATATTTTTAAATTTAAATAAACTTTTATACTTTTAATTCAATTCTCAATAAAAAAAATTATTTTTCATGTTTTTTATTTATTTTTTTGCATTGCTTAATATCACCAACACCTGTTATTATTCACATCTTTTAAAAATAATAGCAAAATACTTTCATGTTCTTCTTCACTAAACCTGTCCTGTGCAGTAAAATGGACAAAACATTTATGCAGAAAATTTCAGATAAATGAAATTAAATGAAAGAAAAGAAAAGGTACACAAAAAAAGTAATTAAATTTTAGTCCTAAGATATTTCTTTTTGTTTATCACATGTCACACCTTCTCAGTGAATAAGGTTGTCACTGCTGCACTTGGACATTGATCACCATGTTTTTTATTTCAGTGGTGTGCACATAATAGTATAGTTTTTTTTTGCAATCCATTATGACTAAACATTCTAGTAATATTTGGGGAATGGTGAATTACTTATTAAAATTGTTGTTTCTATCATGTTATAAAATTATTGTATTCTAGACACATTTAGATATATCAATATTCAATAATATGTATTATACCTTAGAGAAAAAAAATCATAAGAGAGTGTTATACCATGTGAAATATTAGATACATGATTTGTTAAATGAATTAATACAATTTACAATTTTTTTTTAATTTGTGGAACTACTTACTTATCATGGAAGATCTTTCATGGATATATTGAAGTACAAATTTATTTAATATATTAATCAATATACCAATGTTTAAGAAGGATAACCAATTGAAAAAAAAAAGTAAAAAAACACAATTAGCTATCATTCTCAAGTATTTTTAATTTTTTTAATATATAATAAATATGCGATTAAATTAATATAATATTATAAATTGAGGAGAAAAAAAAACTAGTTTCATATACATTTATTGTAGATTTTCTAACTCTTAGAATAATAAAATGATCAACAACTTCATTACTTGTTTAGTGATAAATTTGATATTTGGATTACTTAATTATAAAATAATATATTATAAACAAAAAAAAAGATTAAATTTGGATTAGAGAAAAGGTGTGACAAAAAGATATACGAAGGGTTTTTAAAAGAACAACAATTAAGAATCTTCTTTCTTTAATCCATTTTTAAAAACTTGGGCCAACTAAGAGGGGCCACTTTTGTTTCTTTTTTCTATTTTGAATTTTCTAATATTTAATTTATATTTTTACTCTAAAAAAATACTTAAAAAATATCCTTTAAATCATTTTTCTAAAATACTTTTTAATTCATTAAGTTTTTAAGTCAAATTTTTAATTTTACCCCTTTTTATTTAATACTATTTTTTTTATAAAGTTTCTGAAATAAATTTTATTTACCCACAAAATTGGACATTGACACATGTTCTTCTATGTGTGGGTAAAAATATATTTAATTATGAACAAGAATAAAAAAAAATATTTATCATAAGTGAAAGATAAAATAAACTAAAAAAAACAGACAAATTTAACAATGAAAAAGTAGAAAAATCATATATAACAAATAAATCACACTATTAAAATGAAAACTTGGGATAATAATAAAATATTATATTTATATGATAGTAATAAATATAATAAAAAAATAAAATATATACACCTTTTTAAGGTATAATGTATACTAATATATAAGAGATTTTTTTTAATTTAGGACACATATTTCGTTCTTATTTTTGTCTTTGAGTATTTATTTTAATGTTTTTTTTTTAATTTTACTGTTTTTTCTGACTTGCTTAAGTGATTTTTTTAAAATTTAACTGTTTAATTTAATTTTATAAATATTGTCTATCACCTAAATTATTTAATTTTATAAATATTATCAAAACAAAATTTAATTTTAGGATATTATTTCAAACTTAACTATGTGCTCTCATTGTTATTTTTATATATTAATTAAATATTTTTTTTAAACCAGCAATATAATTAGCTCAACCAATTAGAAAAAAATAATAATAGCACAACATCAATTAACAAATATCTGGCCTCAAAATATAATTTTTTAAAAATTGCAAAAGCACAAGTAAATTTCTTATCTCTTTTCATCCTCCGGAAGGGAGTATCAAATGATTGTTGAGACGGTGAAATTTATGTCTTAAATATATTTACTCAACTGTAAACAAAATAAAATTTCAATGAATTTCATAATTATTACTAAAAACACTCGTATATTTTACATTTTTTTTGCATTTTTCTAACTACTTATATTTAAAATTAGCTAACAATAGATTCTTTTACCTTGCTTGCTAAACTTATATATATATTCTATAACACATTATAATTATTATAATTATGGTGCAATGTTTAATGTGAATTTACTATCTCATAAATGCATTCATCTTAGTATGGTCACAGTACAGAATTGTATTGAGTTGAGAACAAAACAAATTATGTTTTCTTATTATTCCTTATATAAATATTAATATATTGCAAGTTAAAGTTTTGGAAGGAATTATCTAATTTATCCAAAAAAAAAAAAGTTGATAAAATAGTTAAAACTGGTTAAAAAAACTGTGATATTTATTTAAAAAAAAAAAGTTATTTAATCATTTAAAAAGAAAGATTATTATCTAATTATTTATTTTATTACATAAATAAGTTATTTTGTATTTATTGAAAATTAAGTTAATTAATTAAAATATTACACTATATTATGTTAATTAATTTCAATTTGTTATTGGTTTGTGTCTTCAGGTTCATGCTATTAGTTTTGAAAAGTTCTGTTCTCTTACAAATAAAATGGCAAATGATTGTTGGACGGGAATACTGGATCGCTGAAATGGGCCCATATTTTGAAACAAGTTAAGTGAGGCTGCTTGCTTATGTCTGGACTTTTTTGAAATACTTATTCCCACCCTTCTTTAAAAAAAAAAATTATGAAATGAAATTTTGAGGATTTTGAGATGTCTAAAATGAAAAAAAAAGAGAGAGATGGTGATCAAATTTGATAAAATATCTATTAAAAACATTTTACTACTAATTATAATTATTTATAAATTTTGTAAAATAACTTTTTTTTCACACGTTTCAATATCAATCATCTTAGTTTTCAAATAGTTCACCGAGGATAAATTTCTATTTAGTGACAGTTAAAAAAGAAAAATCAAAATGGCTAAGTGTGTTATCCACATTATAGTTTTGGTAAGGATATATTGATCCTTATTTTCATTTTGTTTTGCAAATTTAGTTTTAATATTATTATTTTTAATTAGGTCTCAATATTCATTAATGTTATTTAATTTAATCAATTTTTGCTAATGTCGTTTAAATAATTAACGGTAATGAACTGTGACGGTCACATGTCATTTCGTATTTCTTTTTTTAAATATCCACGTATCAATTCAGCAGTGTGTTACATATCAGAGTCAATGTCTTATATTTGTTATTTTTATTCAATTTAGTACTATTTTTTTTAAATGGAACAATTTTGTCCCTCCTTAGATTGATATCAAATGTAATTTTTATATAAATGTTATAATGATGTTTTTATTAAAATTTACATTTTTATTAAATATTCTGATTTATAGTTACAATTAGTTTAAAATATTCACCTTTAAAAGAATGATTGTTAATAATACAATTGTGAGTGTAAATGTCACATTAGATAGAGATGAAAAAGTTAAATATTTTAAAGAAAAAAACCCCTATTCCATTATTTTAAAGTTTTTGATTAAAAATAGTGCCAATCTCTTAAATAAGCTAGACTCGTGTCTTATATATATTTTATTTTCTTAATACTCATGAAATGTTAATAGAATAGAAAGAAGAAAGTTGAATTCTTGATTGAATTGAAATCGATAATGAGTCGCAGGTTACCAAGCTTTTGTTAATGGACTTTTATGCAAACACATACTTTTCTTATTTGTGGGTAAAAATATCTAACTATAATTATCAACTAACGTTGACAATAAATATTTATCATCACAAGTGAAAGATAAAATAAACTTAACAAACACAAATTTAATAATGAAAGGTAGAAAAAATATGTAAAAAAAAAATCATTACTCATAAATCAAAGAAGTACGTATGATTTTTTTGGTAGAAAGTTTGAAAAAGAAGACATATACATACACTCTTTCAATAAGGTGATTACTAAATAAAAAAAAATGATATATTTAAACCATCTCCTAAATAAAAGGAAATGATTTTTAAGAAAGGTAATTACTAAAAGCCAATAAAATACTCACAAACAATGAACTATAAGTGAATTCACTTACATAATAAAAATGTAATACTTAACTAAAATCGAAAAGCTTTTATGATCAACTGCTATTTGGAAAAAAAAAAGGGTTTTTAGCATCATATACAGACACAAATTAACTTATTTTTTAAAATATTTTTAAAAGCTAAATTACCTAATTTTAAACTAATTATTTTTTAATCTGTAACAATCTGGCCATGGTGTCTTTGAGGGTTCTCCTATTTCTTTCCATCTTTTTTTTTTCTTAATCAAACACTGTTAAGAAGAAACATAAAGTAGAGAAGAAACATTTATTGAATTGATTAAATAAACTTTACAGAGTTATTGCTCAAAACAGGTCTCATCTTCCGCTATTATTTACAAGCTACTGCCTAAACATTTACGATGAAACATTGAAACATAAAGAAAGCCTACACTAGGCGTGGAAAGCAGAGCTTGATAAACTCTCCGGCGGTCACAATGAGCTCTTCAGACACCATTTGCATTTGGAACAGAACATCATCTGATTCTGGGTTTGGATTTTTAGATCACAGTTCCACTAGGAATTAAAGCATCCTTGATTACTGTCACAATCCCACTTTTAATGAAATACCCATCTGTTTCCCTTGCAGCTTCTTGGATATTGTCAGCGTTTAAAATCTAACCATTGGAACCAAAACTCAGAAATCACAATATTTAACCACAATCATCAGATTACATATTTAATTAAGAGTCTGACACACAGGTTGTAAATAAATACACAATCATTTACTGGAATTATGAACTATAGGACAAAATCAATTATTTGTAACTGTTAATAAGTTTTGTCAGTGTTTTTTTATATTTTTCTTCAATCTTAGTTAGAGTTAAGACTGTTAAAACCTTAACTGTGGAGGTTATTTAGACGAAACTTCATTTTTAATTTAGAAACAATACCTAAATCACCTAAGCTACTACCCTCACCTTCACATTGTCCCCGATTCGAGCATTCTTGTCGATAATTGCCCTTTTGATATGAGTGTTCTTGCCAATACCAATTGGAACACTGCCTTTAGCAGCCAGAAACCTCTTATCAGCATCAGTCTGGTATACAACAATCAGAAAACCAATTTTCCAGTTAGAAACTTAAAATAGATGAATAAGTGTTTCAAGCACTTTCATACGTGAAACCTTCACTGTTAAAACTTGGAAATAAATACTAGGTGTATCTGTCAAAGTTACTTTACCACATTATATTACCTCATAATAATCTGCCCCCATTAATAGCGTGTCTTCAATAATTGCTCCTTCTGATATGCAAGATCGCAACCCAACTACAGAGTGGTGAATTTTGCAGTTCTATGGAACAAAATATGGAATACAAGGTTAGTTTCCTATAAAAAAATCAGTCCTGTTATATTTGACATCTTTGTTAAGAATTATACAAATCTCAAACATGGAAGATATAAGTATAGCGTGAAGGTTCTAAAAGACTTACCTTAATCACACATCCTTCACCTATAACACTATCAGTGACATCAGCATCAAGCATCTTAGATGGAGGCAAATATCGTGGTTGGGTGTAGATTGGAGACGAACGATCATAGAAGCTGCATGCGATCAATATACCAAAAAACATAAACACATCAAGATCATAACCACAAAACACTATCATTGAAATACATTTCTCAATATGAAATGGCTTATATAGTTCACCTGAAGTCAGGCACAGGCTTTTTGGTGATTCCCAGATTTGCATTATAGAAAGCCTCAATTGTACCAATGTCTTCCCAGTAGCCATCATACAAGTAAGCTTGCACCTGTGAATACACAAACATGTCATGCAATATTCTCAACAAATACACGAAAATGGCAAAAAAATCTTCTTAATATTAAACAGATGGAAGGAACACATACTCTCAATCCAATGGAAGTTGCACCAGGAATCACTTCACTCCCAAAGTCATTTGCACCAGGAAACTTCTCACGGAGCAGGTCTAACATCACATTTTTGCTAACAACATAAATACCCATGCTAGCAATGAAAGGCATTTCCTTTGCTCTCTCGTCATCAAGACCCAAAATAGTAGTATCAACCTAGTACAGAAAAAAAAATGTCAGAGGCCTTTGTAAACGATGTTCTGGCAATTATTTCCAAACATTTCCAGGTAAATACAACACATAACGTGTGTTACATTATAGGGGGTTACCTTCATTGCTTTCAATTGTTCTCCTTTGGGCTTTTCGGCGAATTCAATTATACGCCCCTCTTCATCGATCTTCATCAGACCAAATGCAGTGGCACGCTTCTCATCCATCGGCAAGGCAGCGACAGTGATATCAGCATCACTCTCCCTGTGAGCTTGGATAAATTTCTCATAATCCATTCGATACAAATGATCACCAGCCAGAACCAAAAACTCCAAAACATTGTGCTCTTCAAAAAGCCATAAATACTGCCTCACAGCATCTGCAGTACCCTGCAATGATCCAATCAAGTATGTTAAATGATTAAATCAAGGGATAGTTCAGGTCATAAAAGGAATGCCAAAAATCAAAGTTGAGGCACTGAGACAGCGTTATTACCTGGAACCAATTAGGATTCTCAGGACTCTGCTGAGCAGCAAGAACCTCAACAAAACCCTCATTTTTGTAGCCTCCCATGTTGCTTGCATAAGCACGAGAAAGGTGTCGATTCAGGGACGCAGAATTGAATTGAGTGAGAACATAGATCTTGGACACATTGCTATTCAAGCAGTTGCTAACAGGGATATCAATCAGCCTATAGTTTGCTCCAAGAGGAACAGCTGGCTTTGCCCTCTTCTTGGTCAGTGGGTAAAGACGAGTCCCAGCACCACCTCCAAGTATAATGCCAAGCACACTCTACAAAATTATCATCAACAAAACATTTTTAGTTCCAATTATAATCATAATCATAATCATTAACCAACCCACATCCAATTCAGACACCACAGGATCAAGATCAACTACCATGATCCAAAAAAATCACATTTTTCAACTTGATCCAAAAGACCCTCTTCCCCCATCACCCAAACAAACACACGGTGGTCGATTTTCTCATATTTCACTAATTTCAAGTGTAAAAATGAAAGAAAAACAAAGTAGTGAAGAAAGAGGTAAACTTACTCTGCTAGCATCGGGATCAAGGCAGGTCTGGGAGTTTTGCGAATCAGAAACCGCCTTGGGAGAAACAATAACTGGATTACGAACTCTTCTTGGTGCAACTGAAACTGAATCGGTGGAAATCTTTTCTCCACAGAGTTGTGATGCGGAGAATGAGAGGCTCCGTGGGACGCTTTTCCTTCCCCCATTGGAAGAAGAGGAGGCAGAAGCAGAACATGGTACATTCAGAGAACCTATAGCCGCCATAGATGCCATCACTCTCTGTGAGTGTGAGTGTTGAAAGAATCAAAAGAAGAGAGAGTGAGAGAGAGTATGTGGTTGAGAACAGGTGAGTGAATGAGTCTCTTATATGGAAGAAGAGATATTATTACAAATTTGATTGATATTTTTTAATTTAATATTAAAATGTGTTATAGGGAGGAAAATAACGACAAAGAAGAAGATCATAGGATAAACATTCAATGTAGTGGAACGAATTATAAGGTGAGAGTGAAGAGGTTTTTTGTTTTAGGAAATGAAACGAGGAATTTGAACCGTTCTTTCGATATGAAGGAGAAGGAAGTGACAGGCTGGCAAGTTGAAGGAGCACCGTTGAAGATGAAACTTGGCTCACAGAGAGACACTTCAAATCTCATCTCCATGCATTTGTCTCCTTTCTCTATATTTCTGCGCTATTTTGTAGTTTTTGTTGTCAATTTCTTCTGATTTTTTTCTTTTCTTCCATCACTACGTTCCACTACTTGCGTAAACCCGGTAAATCCTACTACTACTATTCCGTCAAATGTAAAAAAATCTTCACCAAAAATCAGATTCGATTATAAAAATTAGGTGATTGAAAGTAATAATTGTGAATAATCCATGTAAAATTTAGGTAATATAGTAAATACAATTTAAGAGTATTGTAGAAATATAGATGGTAAAAGATGATTGAAACTAGTAGTGTTTTGAAAAACAAATTGAAAGAAGTCGAAATCTAGAATAAATACCATGAAGTAAAGATAAATTAAAGTAAAATATTTTGAAGAATTTAGATAATTATAATGTAAATGAAAGATAAAAACTTTTACAAACTATAGTCGACAATTATTAATTCTAAGGGATGCATGGCTATTTGATCCCTATTTTATGACATAGTTATAATGTACAAATGACGTGGCATCCAAATTCTTAAATCTTTCATGTATGTCCAATCCTTCATTTTGTTTTTCTTTAGTGTTATTATTTGTTTTTATTGATGTTGTGGCATTTTAATGCTACGTTTGGAATTGAATTTAATTTTATTAGTTAAAGTCCAGATTCGGAAATATAGGATGAAAAAGATGGAATTTATTATAAAAATAAAAAGTTAGTTGGAGTGTTTTTACCATAATTTGAGTATCTGTGTACGTTGAGTTTAGTATTTAGAATTTAGGATTTAGAGTTTAGGATTTAGAATTTAGGAGTGTGTTTTTTTTTTTATGATTTTCAAATTGTATATTAAATTTTTCTTTGTGATAATATACAAGGTTACTTGGTCTAATAGACAAATTTATAAGTTTTGCTGCTTATATATTATTATTAGGGATGGCAATTAGGGCCTGGCCCGCGGGCCCAGCCCGCAGGCCTGCATAAAAAACGCGGGGCGGGCCAGGATAGTGAGCCCGCATAGGCTCCCGGTCCGCAAGCCCGCATAAAATTAAAAAAAAGAAAAAAAACTTGCACTTGTGTATATTAATTACTTCTTTTATGAACTCTTGCATTAACATTTCAAATTCTTGTATAATTGGAAAAGACAAGTATTATGTAATTCTTAATGTGCTAAAATTTAAAGAATACATTGTGTATGTCATAGTATGAATATGATGAAAATGTTGAATTATCAATTTATCATCTAATTCCCCAAAGTCTTTACTTAATTTTGTGAACTTCTTAAAGTTTCCCAATTTTTAAACATTGAAAGTTTTATCATAAAAAAAATAAATAAATAAATTAAAAAAAAAAGCGGGTCGGCCCGCGAGCCAACGTATATGCGGGGCGGACCAGAGTATGCGGCCCGCATAAAATGTGCGTGGCGGGGCGGGCCGGCCCGCGGTGTGCGGGCCTTATGCGGGGCGGGCCTAAACGGGGCGGGCCGGCCCGCATTGCCACCCCTAATTTCGACATCTCCAAAATAATTTGTCTTTGTTTTTCACAGTAGATGCCTTTAGGAGCAACAATCTTTCCCCACAGCCACAGACTTTGGATGACATTTCTGAAGATGACACACATCTTTGTGATATTTTGGAACCAGTATTCCTCTACGTACATGGAAAGCCTTTGCTACCACTCTTCATCAGTGAAGAATGCAGTAAAAATGTCAATGTTGTTGCCAAACTTTGCCTGCACCAACACGTTATGCACCACTTTCTCACCACCACGAAGCCCCAATTCTGAAATTTAAATTTTAGGGTTTCAAACTTCTCCCAACCCCTCTTTTATTTCATTCTCTTCATCTTTAATTAACACGTGCACAAAACATAAAATTTATTACACAGCTTAAAACGGGATCCAGACGTGGCAGTCCGTTTACCAAGTGTCAAACACAACTAATGGCATTCAAAAACAAGGATCATTTCCAATCGTTTCAAAACATGAGGGACCAAATTGGAACAAACGTTAGTTGAGGGACTAAAAACAAAATCGCACAATACTTGAAAGACGAAAAACATAATTAACCCAAAATGAAAAATCAACACGAGGGTGGAAGTTAACTAACTACCTAACTACATCTTTTACAAAGAATAAATGTTTACTTTTGTTTGATTTTAAATCTTGTTATGCTAATAGGGCATATCAACACTAAAGATTGAAAGTGAACTCTATAGATAACATTATTATTGAAGTTAACTAAATGTCGAGCAAAATAATATTAATAAAGTTGAAAATAAAATCCCTTAAAACAATATTGTAGAGTTAACTATTTTGATTTTTCTATATAACTTCCCAAAAAGATTTGGAAACTTTATAAATTTTATGGAATTTTTTTCTCTTATTAAAGTGGTGGTTCTTTATTCTCATTCAGAAAAAGAAAACATTATAAAAAATATTTAAAAATTAAAAACTTATTTTCATGTCATTCTCCAAGAAAGTAAAAGGCACTATGACACAAAGATGAATCATAGGAAGGTTGTAATTCAATTGTTATTCTTAGAAAAAATATATTGACAGTATCTATAAACACCATCTACTTTATAATTATTTTTCTCAATAAAATATTATATTACAAAAAAAAAATTATTTTATATAGTTAAGTGAATATATAAAATCAGTTAAAAATTGAATGTAAAAAAAAAACAACGGAAAAGAATATTACTTATATTCTAAATACTATGTTCTAAATACTATGTTTTGAGGCAGAAACAGAAATTGTTACTGTAGCCGGATCATTTCATGGTTTACTATTTGTGAATTATGACATAACTTACATAAATGATGACATTTTAGATAATTTTTTTATAAAATATAATATAAAATTTATATCAAAATTTATTTGAAATTTCATTTATAAAATATAATATAAAATTTTATATCCAAATTCATCAAATTTATTTAGAATATTAAACTCAACTTCAAAGGAGCCTAGGCAAATCCATCAAAACATTAAAATTCGAAATCAAAGTTATAAAGCCGAAGATGATGCTTCATAACGAGAATTTGCATTAAAAAGGATGAGTTCGTATATATACACGTGATAGCTGATATTTACCCACCTCTCCTATGGCCTTCACCATTCTATAAAACCAACTTAAATACCAACTAATTCTCCAAAATTGGATTAAAGAATGAAAAACAATGTTAGAAGAAACCTATAAACCCCAATTTGGGCCTTCTATACCTTTTCAAGTTTCTTTCTAAACCACTCTGATAATCTCCTGATCTTGCTCAACAGCTGAAAATTTTTTGTAATTGTAAAGTAGTCTTCGGCATTTGATAACATTACCATTATATCATGCTTCACACCTTCCACAGTACGATAGTAGTCATTCTCCAACCTTGACTGGATCAATTCAGGATAGAGTGGGACGGGAAACCTGTAAAACAAATCCAAAAATGACAAATTTTAACTCACAGGTTTAACCTAATTGCTACAACAAGACTGTATACAAAACGACAGGCACATCAATCCTCTGTGTTTCCCTAAACAGAAACTTTAGTACCTGTTTGCAAACTCTAATTTCTCAGCTACTTTGTTCAATGCGTGGATATCAAATTTCTCCTGAATTGAGGGAAATACAAACAATGAGAAACGTTCCACCCACCACCCTTTAAATAAAAATTAGAACTTTGCATCTTGCAAGTATGAATAAGCCTAATTCAGTGAAAGAACATAGTCTAATAAAGTTTTATATTTACTTACCCTGCGGTCTAATTTAGTGAAGTAGGAAAGCAGCTTATCTCTGATTGTGTGATCAATGTGGGGATGCTTCCATTGATTCTCAGGATCAGGATCACGTAGTTCCCATGGACTATGCAGATGATTCTCGGTTGGATCATTCTTGTACTGGATCTGATACCTTTCCCAAGGACTATCAGGGAAGTTATGAGACTTGGCCTGCACTGAAATAATTCTACCATCCCACCAGTTTCCACCATCCCCGTCTCCATTTCTCCACCAGACCTTGCATTTATCTCTTGAAGACCAATTTCTCTTCATGGCAGTATCATACCATGTTTTCTCAACAACAAAATCAGAGAAGTCATTCAATTCAGGTAGGGTTAATTTAAACATTTTGCCATGCACGTGTGAAGAAGGATCCACAAATTTAAGTTTAAGTTTACAACAGCTCTCCCCGGAGCCTGGGAGCTCTGCGTACTCAAGCTCTTCAACCTTGCAAATTTCAGAAAAGCCTAGTCCTAGAAATGATCTCCATGGACCTGATTCAGATGATGCACATGACTCTAAGTACTCTTGATGTCCCTGGCAATCAAATATCAAGAAGATGAATTAGGAAGCAGATTACAAAACCAACAACATAAGGATAAGAGCATAAACTAGGAAACAGATTAGGGAAACTTGACTTCCAAGAGTCTATGAACTATTTATTACAAACCATAAGTGAAGAGAATGTAAATTACCTGTCTAAAGTACACAACTTCATCACCAAGTTGAGGAATATATCGGTAACTATCGTCATGCATTAACAGCATCAGCCATGACGAATTTTTGACATGATGATTTGACACCCTTCGAGTTAAAGAACCACCAGGATTACTGGAAATATGTTCATCACGTCTATGTCTGGAAGTCCTAGTTCTACGATGAAGTTGATCAGACACTTTGGTAGAACAGTCTTCCCAATCAGATTTCCCCCTCGAACTTTGACCCCCATGAATTTTAAACCTTCTGTTTGAAGTGCTTGGCTCCTCAGAAGTTGACTTTATCCTTACAGATCGTGATCGACGTATAGGATCACTCAAAACATCAGACAAAACAATTCCTAAACCATGTTGATTGCTGAAAACAGAATTATGTTCTTCAATATCACAATCAAAAGATTCAAAACCATCTTGATTGACTTTCCCTTTATGCGACTTATCCCTTTCATGGACGAAATCTCTTCTCTTGTCAGAATATGAATGCAGTAGCTGTGTAGTACTAAATTTTCTGTCTTCTTCTCCTTCCGGTACAAGATTAGGACCTGTAATAGAGGAATTTCCAGATATAACAATACCTCTAGCACCAGTTGAATCTGCCTTAGAACTAACAAATTTTAGTTTGCAAGGACCTTCGGTTTCCGATGAAATCTGTTTCTTTTTAATAATTAGCTTGGTTGATTTCACAGGTGCTTTCATTTTCAGGTCACCAGAGTGGCTTGAGTGAACAGCTTCATTGTTTTCTAGCGAGTCCTCTGCACGTTTGCCAGACCCAGACTGGCATTTATTAACACCATTGAACTTCTCATAACCAGATGTCCAGAAGGCATCAGCATTTGGCTGAGCATTTCCAGACAACAAAGGTTCGGGTGAGGAAAATTTAAGTGCATCTTCAAAACCAGTCAGCCCTTTATTAATCATACTACGGGCAGTCTCTAACTTGCCAATCATATGTTCTGATCTCCTGCAAAACAAGGTAGTGAAAAACATTGGATTCTGAAGACATTGCCAAATATAGAAAACGAAGCAGTATCATAAACATTTTTTTTACATTTATCTTTACTTACCCATTGGCATCGTGTTCGAGATGGTCATCATTTTCAGCATCAGTCAGCAAAGCATCCCTTGATCTTGACGGTTCATATGTGTGTGTCTCCACCTTTCTGCACTGATCTGTGTTTTCCTCAACATATCTAGATGGATCCAGATTATTTGTAGCATTCTCAGTTTGAATTTTATCATCATTTTCATCTCCATTGTGCCTTTGGGGAAGTTCAGAATTAGTTGCAGTCATAGAAGATAGCACAGAGTCCAAATATTTTGAATCTGGAAAAGTTTTATGATGGCTTTCTTGGGGTTGAGGTCTAGAAGACTGACATACCATATTATCCTCAGTCTCACAAGTAGGTTTTGTGTCCTCTGTGGGCACACTCTTCTTAGAATCACGAAGTGAAAACTTAAGTACCAGCCTTGGTCTAGTTTCAACATTTGACTGGGATTCAGAGCATACAGGAGGCTTGGACACATTTGCAAACTTTTTTAACTGAGACTTTTTAAATTCATCATGCTTCACGTCCATTTCCCTCTCAGGATCACTAAAATCGTCTGGATCTTGGAAACTGTCTGATGATTCATCATTGGAATCATTATCTTCTTCATCAGTGGATGTTTCATCAATTTGAGAGAACATATGGCGAGCATTATGTGCAGCAACTCTCTGGGGTCTTGATGTCTTCGCTTTTGAAGATTTCCTTTTTGATGATTTTGAACTGCCCTTGGATTTCTTACTGGGTCTGTTACTTCCAGAAGTATTACCATTACACTCGTCCAAATTCCTTTTTCTAACGCGCCTTCCAGAGGAAGTCGTTACCTCAACCTGAGAAACATTAAGATTAGATAATTTGTAATTAATTATTGATCAAACAAAAAAGAAGACACTTACTCCAACGTTATGTTTTTTCCTTCTTGATCTTCTAAGGCCGTCCCTATTACTAGAGTCATCTTCGCTGCACTCTAGATCACTAGAAGAAATGACACTCCCTTGTGCAGCTGCACTAGAAGTATCATCATTCACATTGTATTCAGAATCAGTATCCTCACTTACAATTATCTCATATTCTGGTTCCCATAACGGGGCATCTAAGAAATCTAGTTGTGGCTCAACCATTCCATCCAAATCTACCAAAGGTATGACTGGGTAGTCTTGACCTTGGCCAACACTAAAATCTGGGCCGACAGCATATTTTATCATCGAAGGCCGCCATTCAATGCCAAGAGCACCAAGTCGACGTTGCTGAAATTGACTCTGATAAGGTTCTGGATATGGCACCATGCCTGTTATAAAAGAAAAATTGTAAGAAATTAGCATCCTATTAAACATAAGAATTACGTAGTAAGCCATAACATACTAGAATTAAAAAA
>Ga0209589_1003959_pt1 | contig 25746 bp, 18 predicted proteins | sample CowpeawhiteBW_FD_187525 | JGI IMG/M metagenome (GOLD analysis project Ga0209589, IMG submission 187525) | Root nodule microbial communities of legume samples collected from California USA - Cow pea white BW (SPAdes) (version 2) | ecosystem: Host-associated > Plants > Roots > Nodule | place: USA...
CATCCATTACGAAAGTTGATGCAACAGGCTTGCTGGATTCCTTGATTATGTCAATCAGATCAGGAAATCTTGAAGTTGTTTCATCCCCATTTCTTGAAAAAACACAAATTGATCCATCAACTAATTTGTGAATTTGAGCCCGCTGACCATCATACCTGGGATTCAATTAAACTCAATTTAACAAGTGATGTGAAATAAAAAGGAAATTCATCTTGAACAAGAGACAAGTAATGCCGAAGTGGATGTTTACCCTGAATAATATCACCATTTTGAAAGGTATTAATAAACACCCAAGATCACTATCTATCCAACAAATTTTTCAAGTTTCACATAAAACTGATTATACATGAAGAAATCTGACATTTTGCACCTACTACTACCTCTCTTTTGTACAATAGTGCAAGTAATCTCTGCACTACTACAGATATTTTAGAAAACTTTGTAAAAGATAGAAATCAGATTAGAATTTCAAATTTTGAAACTTAGAATATTAAAAATTTCAAATGTTCAATTTTGATACTAAAAGATGTTTTCTTTTTCTTTTTAATAGTCAACTTGGAAAAAACTTTAGAATTAACAGTCAAGGAAACTTAACAGCACATTGTCCCATAAGTTTTATAGCATTGACATACAAATTTGACAAATGAAGTGATGTAGAATTGCGGATAAAATTACTATTTTAATATGCACATGCTCTAACAAGCAACCTGTTGTGATTGAAACTTCATATGACCCAGCTAATATATCCCACCAAAATATTAAATGACAACTTGCTTCTTCATGTTCATCGTTGAATGCAATGAGATGTCAAAAGAGAAGTGAACATAAAAGGAAACAACTAACTAATTAAGGAATAGGGCATACTTATATTCACATGTAAATGCTTTATTTTCAAATAGCTTCAGTGCTTGAGGAATACCATTGGTGATCCTATGAAGAAATGGAAAATAAAAGAATCAATTGGGAGTTAATAAAATCCGTGAGGACTTGTGAAGACTACTGAAGTTGAGAAAAGGTTCTAGAAACTTGAAATCAAATCATCAAGGTTTCAGGAAAGGGCCAATATATGGAATAGTGTATACTTTGCTAGCATAGGCTTAATAGGGATGCCTGGAACCATCGATAAACTTGAAACCAAAAAATCAATGCCTTTGTTCATGAGAGATGGAACTATTAGATCCTGCATAAGTAGATGACAACGAAATTTTTTAACATCATGAGACTGCTTTAATGGTTAGAGTCAAAACTAAGCAGATTATCCTTCATGAATCAACCTTAAAACAAACAAATATGAATTACAGACAATCAAGAAAAAATCAGAACAACTTCGACAAAGTTATTGGAACCAAAAGACGAAGTCCTGATAAAATTGTATATCAAGCATTATCAGTATTTGATCATATTAATCAATGCAGTAGATACAAATTTATAAAGCCTATACTTTCTCACTTTCAACAACAGCTGCTCAGAAACAAGAAAATATTTAGTGCCAAGCTTCCTATCTCCTACCATATGAGAGTAGAGTACTATAGAGTCTTAACAACAGCCTAATGAATGCAATAATGCTGTGGTCTCAATCAGAAAATCTACCTCAACGCAAGACTCACAATTCAAATATACAATACTTACCAGATTTGGCAGTATGTTATATGCTTCAACAACTTCCATAGAAAGAACCTGGGGAGTGAGGAAAACTATTTAGTGACAGATATAAATTGTCACTTCTACTATTAGACTGTAACAAAACAAGCCCCATGAACCTTATTGACCTGTAACAAATTGTTAGTGTTAAATCCAATTAAGAATTGCAGCCCAAATAAATACACAACCTTGCATGTATCATCATCTTTTCACACAGTTTCACAAAACTTGTTATGGAAAATAGTTATTCTCAGTAAGTTGGTTTTTTCTAACTCAATCATACAAAGCCAGCTAGTAGGTCAGGTTTACATTCTACTTATATATTATGATTTAGCCATATTCCTTTTTAATATGGGATCTTCAACACACCAATTCACGCTGAGAAATGAACATCTCAAACGTAGAATTAGATATTTGTGGATAGTCTGACAGCAACTCCACAATGGATGATACAATAGGTCCAATAAATCTCATAGGATAAGCTTGAAATAGCTCTGATACCATCTTATTAAGTGTGTTCATGTCTAACTCAACCACAAAATCCAGTTTGCAAAGTGAAGTTTGCACCACCTTATATATTATGATTTGATCATATTCTTAGTCGATATAAGACCTCCAACCGTTATAACTTATATGTGACAGATTTTAAAAAAACATTAAAGGGGTAAAAGATTGAAGGGTAAGACTTCCAAGTTTGAGCCAAGAGAAATGATAGATAAAAGAAAAGGAATCATGAATGCTAGAATTGAAAGCAAGCTTATAATTACTAAATCATTAAAGTTACATTGAAATTTGAAAATTACTATACTGCCATTTTTGCATAATTTACAAGCTAATTACATGACACATAGACCTCTTGGCTCTCACAAATCTAGGTTCACTATGATTTGATGAAAACCACTACAAGTTTTACAGGATTTAGCTGGAATGTAAAAGACAAAGGTCTTGTGAAGATGCACTATTTATGCTTTTACTTTGTCAGAGCATAATGCTCGAACATTTAAGAAGTTTCTGTTCTCCAATTTCCCATCAGACTGAAATGCTGGGGTTGAAATTTAGTGTCTAAGAATGTCATTTTGTCTAACGGTTCCAGCATTTACCTTCGAAATAACATTCTCTTCAGCTTCAGCTACTTCAGAACAAGTAAAGAACTAAATAGAAAGAATGTGAGGCATTGGCAAGCTTTATACAACTGATATACTTTCAGTTTGTTCATTGGGTATTTTCTTTTCTCTTCCCTATGGAGAATTTATCCTAGTGCAGCAGTAAAGTTGCACCTTGATGACCAATTGATCATGATTCAAATATGAAAAACCCTCTATGCATATATAAGGATAAGAGTATGTATGGTGACCCTCCCTAATATCACTACTTAGTGAGTAGCCTGCACGTTAGCTAATTTTCTGTGGAGGATATGCTATCCTCGGCCACTGCACTTTTTTCTCTCCCTCTTATCCGAGAATATTTTTTCTATTGTATTAATACTGAGTAATGTAAATGAAATTTTTGGTTGTTTCTTTGCTAGACATTCAGGGGTTTAAAGCAACAATCATATTGATGATGTCTGTTGAATTTGGAAGGAGGGCGTTTAGAAAGATAGGGAACCTAATCTGATAGAAGGGAAAGCTTTTATTCTTGTAGAATGTAATGTATAGATCTTGCATATAGTCCATGTACATAGACTCTTCAGGAATTACTGGAGATTATTCCCTAGGATTATAACACGTGAGGCAAGGTAACTTAGCATTGGATGGTTGAACTACTTCTAACAAGTCCTTGTATTGTATGTTACTCATGTTTTTTACTGAATGTATTTTTGGATAAGGTTATCTTGTATACTAACATAATCTTATCTCCTATTATCGTATTAAACGGAAGTTCCTCTACATATAAAATGGCTGATGAAAACTAATTATTATGAAAAAATAATATCAACCATTAAAAAGCAAATTGGGAAACAAAATAGCACATAAATACATTAACTTGGACATAGGTAAAAGAAGATGACTGCAGAATGCACCTGAAGTTTCTCCTTCAAATTTTCTGCAGTTCCTCCTTGGTGAAAAGTAGGGCTAGAATTCATAGCAACAGCATGAGCCAATGCAGGCAAAACAGTTCTAAGCATGGCCCCTATCCTTAAGTTCCTGACCTACACATGAAGCAGAGTTCAAACTTGGACTGAAGCAAACACGGATACAGAATAGGGTAAGCTTCCCTCCCACCAAACTTCTATTCAGCAAAAAAAAAATTAAGATATTTACCAAGGTTCGAACAAGAAACTTCATCTCCTTCTCTCGGCAGGAGTGCATGAGATGAACAATGATTCCTTTCTTGCGAGATATACTTCCACTGCCTGTTTGTACACTGATGAACACTACATGAGATAATGTAGAGCAGAACTAAAAGTTTACCTAACTAAAGAGCACTACAAACATTTGAAATTACATATGACCCTAAGCCTAGCACCGACTTTAACTAAACATTTGAAGAACAGACAATTGGAAGGTATAATATCCGTTGTGTGATCTTAGCTCATCATACGAAACAGAAAGGCTGTTGTTAATACCTTATCTTTTGTAGTGCAGAGAAAACATCCTTAATTAGAAGTGGTGTTGGTGGTGCAAGAAATCTCTGTGTTTGACGACATTCTTGAGCAACATCACCTTTAAGTTTAACCATTGCAGGTTATTTCAGTTATTCAAAATCCTCATAGATGGAACAGGTTTAGTAGTAAACAGTAAAAAAACTATGAAAACAATTATCCAACCGAGATCACCAAATTTGTTATACATCTCCCGTATTTTCAAACGACTTGTTCCACATGCCTCTTCAATTGCTGCAGTGACTAAACTTCCACCAATATTTAGTTCCTGACATTAATTGTAAGGAACTTTGTTAGTGCATAATAACACTCTTATTGCAATACTCTACACTTCTGTTCTCATTCAAACTTAAACAAGTAACAACCAGAAACAGTAATGTTGTTTGCAGATAGGTATTTTTATTGTATGAATAAAGTGATATTTGAATTGGCCGATAGATATTAGTGGTCAATTTTAATCAAGAACTTAGAGATACTATTCGCTTCAAGGGGGGAAGAAAACCCATGCAGAGTGACATAGTGGACCCCGCTTCCTTCATGCTCACATGTTTGTGTTCCATTTTGCCCCATACCCTCCTCCATAGTTCTCTATTTATTCTTACAACTACATCTTCAAGCCACGCATATCTTTGTATCAGCAAACAACCGATTTATGTTATTGAATTAATTAATCTTAAAAATAAATAAATAGAGGCCCGAAGTGCCTCTTTTCCCCTCTTTTATCATAAAACAACAAATAAATAACTAGGGTGTTGAAATCATGGTTACACTCCTTGTTGTTATCCAAAAAAATTGAAGACAAAGGAATAGAAATTCAAAGAAAAACTAGAGATACAAAATGGCCAGTTTTGATACAAACAGTCGCCCTCAAGCAACAATGAAGGACAAAAATGCCATATATAACAAAGTGTCAATGTGTTCACCAAGGAAATTAGGTCCTAATCTTAAAAAATTGATACAGCACATATAAAAGAGCAAAGGAAAGGATAAATGTTTTACTTTGATTTATTCATTTATTTTTCAAATTACCCAACTGCCGTTTCATTCTCATCAATGAACTGCCCTTTCATTCTCATAAATGATAAAGATTATAAGCCCAAATTGTCAAGACCAGGAAACCTACCTTATTTTCATGGTCTGCAGCAATTTTGTTTGTGCATAGATACACTGCAGGAAGCACATCCGCCGGAGATAAAGCCAACAAACTGTGTGATAGAAACATCGCATGCAAACAATGTTCTTTAATTAGCCAATTAGGGGAAAAACTATTTCATTATTCCACAAAAAGGAGTGGCAATGGATACAAAGAGTGTGACGAGTAACAAGTGAACCTTCTAAACATATTGCATAACAGTGAAGTAGCTTTAATCTTTCCTCTCTCACCCTCTAGCAGGTTGAAGGTTCGTGCAATATGTAAATATGGTGCTGGCTGTCCATCTCTCCAACATGCTGCTCATTTATGTCCATTGTATACATAGGTTACAAGACAGAACATGAATATACAAAGTAAAAAATAGAAGTAAAAGCATGGGGCTGAAAATCTTCTAAACCAGTATATCCAGTGGAATAAAAACTAAAACAAACCATGTTCTATAGGGTTGTATTTCTCTGGTGGTAGAGATAGTTGAGTAGCATCTACATTATCTTTTAACACTTTCTGCCCAGAAATATCAGGCATAATTCTTATTTCCTCTGATGCATGTTTCTTTACTAATGGTTTATCAATTTTTCTCTCCTCTTGAACTGATAATTCATTTTCGCTAAGATTTCCAGAATTACAGTAATATATATCAAGTGCTTTATTGACATCTCCTTTTGTCTTCTTAATTATAGTCATGGCATGGTTCTTTAATGACTCATTGCCATTTATTATCTGCAAAAATTGATCAATTTCATCCTTGTACATTTGTCCAACATCAGTTGGTAACAAGTCTTCAACTTCAGAGCTTTGCTCAAGCTTTGGTTCAGAATTATCAGATTGAGTACCACCAGGAATCTCAGGTGTTACTTTCCTGAAGAATCTTGTAAGCGTGGACTGCTTTGAACCACTTGGTTCAGATTTTGCTTTGACTTTGCCTTTTTTGTTTGGCTTACTGTCACTACTTCTCTTCCTTTTGGCAGGAGAAATGGGACTGGGTACTTTATGCCTCAGGATAGTTGATTTAGAGTCTTGACTAGAAAAAATGTCAATATTTTTCCTAGTGCTGTTTGCATTATTAAGGCTAGGTTTTGCAAGTGAATCAGTGTCATTTAATGTGCAGCACTTGGATGTTGAAACAGGAGTTTGACAGGAAATCACTTGCTCATGAAATTCAGTTTCACGTTCATAGAAATTAGAAACAGCTTCAACGACATTGCTCCCAGATATGCTGATCATATCCAGCATCTGGTCTCGGGTGACCCATGTGGGCAAACAACAGCTAAGTTCTCCAATTATTTTCTCTTTTTCTTCGTCGCTCAGCAAAGTAGGATCTTCAGTACAAGTATCTCCCACAAAAGAAGGCAAACCCACAGCCACATCTGGATCAATACTCTTATCACTTTTTATCTCCTCCAATGGAATGACTTCTTTGTCCATGCCTTGACCAGGTTCCAGAACATCACTAACACCCTTCTCAGCCTTGAAACCCACTTCACCAAGGCCGCCACAAAAGCCCCTTAAAAACTCATGCTTGTTAGCAGTCTCATCGACCAACCCAGCAAAATGCTTCCTAATTTTGTCAGCATGTTTACTGTCACTCTTCTCAATATCCAAACCCACAGTCGGAACAACACGCTTTGGCTTCAAAAACTTCACATACTCCCTGAGCTCGTCATAGTTCGAGTGCTCACTATAGGGCACAAGATGAATCTGAAATGCATCCTTGGACTTGACTGCAAACCTACTGCGCTTCACCTCATAGGTCCAGCCGGTAGGAACAAAGCCCACAACCCTGGAGTAGGAACCCCCTCTCTCAGCCATAACCTCCTTCATCTTAACAAAATTAGGCCTAAAGTATGGCCAAGTCTCCCCCAACACATTCCATCCAACAACATGGATATTACTCTCCAACCCATTCTCAGTAAACTCACCGCTCTCCCCATACCCAAGAACCCTCAAAACCTCCATCTTCCTAGCATCAACATGTATCTTCCTCTTAAACCTACGTGCAAGCTCAAGCAAAATCTTCTCCTTCCCAATAACATAAGTAGCAACAAGAAACAGAACTTTATCATTACTATCACCACACTCACGCTCAATCCTCTCCACAACACTGGCAACGTAATCAATGGATTCCTCTTGCGAGGGAAAAACGAACTTAGGGTTACAATATGTGGTGTCGAGAAAAACCGCATCGGCACCGACGAAGGAGGCGAGGGCGGGCTCCGAAACCATAGAGCTAGAAAAGCGGAAGTCGCCGGTGTGAACGTACCTTAGGGTGGCGGTGCCATCGGCGCTGGGGATGGCGAAGAGAAACTGTACGGCGCCGGGGCAGTGGTTGGCGTCGAGGAGGGTGACTTGGGCGCCATCAATGCGAAGCGGTTGGCGGAGGGGGAGAGGGACGACGAGGGCGGCGGGGACGTGGAGGATGTTGCGGAGGAGAGAGGCGGTGGTGGCGGAGCAGAAGATGACGCCGTGGGACCAGGAGGCGGAGAGGCCGGTGTAGTGGTCGGAGTGGAAGTGGGAGAGGAAGTAGGAGTGGGAGTAGGGGCCGGCGTGGCGGAAGGCGTCGACGAGGAAGCGTGTGTGAGGGATAAGTTTGGAGTGAGGGAGGGAGGAGGGGAGTGGGGGGAGGGAGGTGGAGGTGGAGGTGGAGGCTGGAGGAGGAAGCTCGGGTTGGAGGGTTTTGAGGGCTGTGAGGAACAGCTGGGTGGAGTCTAGGGTTTCAGAATCCATGAAAGTTGGAAGAGTAATCAATCACATTGGGAGAAAAAATGGGAATGGAAGAAGAAAGAGGATCCTCGGGTCTGGAATCTGAAATGGAATGGTATTTTCTTTCAAAACTAGTTTCAGGTGCTTATGAGATACAGTGACTGTGTCTGGCGCCAAAACTAACATGCAAGTTATGAGGACGTCCACATTTTGTTGCTTTCAGGTTCATAGTCTAATTTTTAGGTTCGGAGGCGAAAATTTTCCAGTTTCAGGCATAATTTTATTTTTGACATGAAAGGATGCTTGGAGATTCACTTTGGAGATTCACTTATAAGAGGGAACTATATTAGTGGCATGTAATAGAATAATCTAATTGAGAATTTTTTTTTATAGCTAGTTTAAATGTAATCCATTGATATAGTGACCGATTTCACAACATATTCACTTTATTAAAAAACTTAGAATGTTATGATTTATTGAACCGTTAACAAGAGACTTAAGATTATGATTAACTTAAATTATCTCACAATTTATCATGTGGATGGATTCATACATTTTATCAAGTAACAGCTATAGCTTTCCAGACTTATTTTTCTTTATAAATTTGTTCCTACCGGGATAATCCAAAAGTTAAAGTGATCTAAGCATATAGCCTCGACGCTGGAGCTAAAGATTAAATTTTTACCCTTTGATTCTTCAGAGGCATGGCATCACAGTTAGTCTTTAATGTACACACAATTAAAATCTGAAAGAAAATAAACACAGCCAAATTTAACCTTATATAATCTGAATAATCTTTTACTGGCAAGTCTTTACAAAGAAATTTCGGAAATATTGGTATGCTACGGGAAAAGCAAACAAATTAAATATTTTCAGACTCTGTAGGAAACAGATGGCAAAAAATAAAATATTTTCAGACACTGTAGGGAAGGGCAACAAAGCAAAAATTAAAAGAAAAAAGGAAAATATTAAACAAAACGGGTAGGGGGCTCAAGAAGCACCCTCGGTAGAGTACATATATCGGATTACGCAGACTTTGCACTCGCAGGCAGTTGTCAGTGACGGCAAAATTTACTCTACAAAATGCTGACTATACTACAGATTAGACTTGTCATTTCTTTTGCCTTCTCTTGACTCGTCCTTCCGTTGAAAGGAACTTCTTTGTCTTTGCTATGCCACTTTTCTGCCATTCAAAAACATTTCCATAAACCTTACAGTTTCAAATTTTCAAATTAAACTGTCACTGGTGTTCTTTACCTTCTTTCTGAATCTCTTTTTATGCTGCTTCTGCGCTTCGTGATTCTTCTCAGCGTTATCCTAAAAATATCATAAATGATTAAGTTTGCCAAGCATGTTCAATTCAATAACAAGTAGTTTTTTATTTAGCTGAGTTGCATTAGACTGCGATTGAGCTGTTGAAGAACCAACCTCGGAATCTATAGATGGTACATCTGCTATCTCTTGATTCTCAATCTCACCATCACTGTTGAGCATAACCTTCAGTCTACCCTCACTGAGTAGTTTTACAGATCGAGCATGTCTCTGCAATAATTACAAAATCATCATTTCATCAATAAGAAGCCTTACAAAATGACAAGAAAAAGTTGCTACATGTCCTCTCGAAGTTGATCATATTGTCGAGAGTTGAATGAAATGCTAGTTTTACCCTCTTTCTGGCTCATGGCTAATCCCTATCTCACAGGGTATTAAACCTGTGACTTAGGTAATGATTATTATTACAGTTAACCGGATACTGTTGTGCATCCACAAATAATTATTATTTAGTGAGTAGTGGCATGATGGGAAATTTCTCCACCTAGGTGGTTTAGTTTGGAATGAACTATTAATCTGAGTAAACACAAACTAAAAGCCAGTCCTCCACCTACAGGGGAACAACCTTTGACATTACCACATGTATAAAGTTTGTTTTTGGTATATATTAGACCAGAGCAAAAAATTGCCGGTTTTAGGGGATAAAAGTAATCCATCTCTCCTTGATTGAACTTATTATGGCATCGTGGCTAAGAAATAGAAGGGAAGGAGATTAGATTATTTTGTCTTTCCAGTGCTTCATTAGAATGCCATCTCTTTTTCTCCGGTGTAGAAAAACAAATATTTCAACCGATAAAAAATAAATACTCTAATAAATTACACTTGCATTCATCACATCCTTTGATGAAAATTCCCCACCTTTTTGACCCGGTTCTATACTGTCAGTCACTTAAAGGAGTCCCGTGATAATTTCCCTTACCAACTAACATTTATCCTCATTGTATTATAATATTAATCTAAACTTGTTACCGTCAATATAGTTCAACATCCTTTTTATTGGATATACACTCAATGGTGAACGAGCTCTGCTTTTACAAGGATTGTATAAAAAAATGTAGCAATGTAGGATCCCAAAGTGTGCCGGCTCTATCCTAGAGTATGTAATTAACCGTGAACTTATTGTTGTTTCCTTTCCCAGGTCAAAGCAGAGCTCCCTTAACCAATTTCCAGTCAAATGTATGCAATAATTTAATATATACAGCAAATGACAAAGAAAAAATAGATAGAAGTTTATGAATCTTTTCTCAAAAATAAAGTACTATGAATAGTAAGTATAAGCTGCTTCTTAAGCATAATAAGCCAACAAAAGAAAAAACATGTTACCTTTGATTGCAGATGATCCCTCAAAGTGCCTTCAGATAAACAGGTAATTCGGGGACATATCTTGCACTTAAATACTGATTTGTGTTTTAAAACATAAGCTGGCATATCTGCCTGTACGGTTTCCTTTTCAGCAATCACATTAGACTTTTCAGTGTCAGGTTTACTCAGGAACTCCTTGTTAAAAGGCATGTCTCTTTCATTTATAGCTCCACCATCATCTTCACTGAATAGCACACCTGATGTTTTACGCCAATGTTAAAACAATCATGAAAGGATTCTTTCCCAAGGAACAGAGCAATGGAAGTTACAGAAATAACCAATACAATGAATGCTATTATCCCATAAATAGACATTTACTTGACATACAAAAGTAAAATAACAAAAGAAGTTTGAACAGTACAAAATCTCAACTTAAATCTCAAGTAGACAGCACAAATCAAACCCTAGTGGCAAACTAGATCTTCTGCATAAAGGTTTTTTCTTGAGTACATATCCCTTAAAAGTTGTTCATTGAATTTGATATTGTGAAAAGGAAAACAAACACAAGGTCAAAGCCTAAGATAAGATGTCAGGAGCCAAGATAATAAATGAGAAAGAATTTTATTGAATAAGAGGAAAACATTTCCTCCCTGGGTTTCCCCTTCCACAAAGAGTCAATTTACAATGTCAATAAATCTGAATCTATCTACTCCTTCCTCCCTTGTTTACATCCAACTAACACCTCTAACTAAATACCTCATTAATATTTAACTACCTTAATTAACTTCATCTTCTCCTAACATCCTAACAAATAGTTGTTACCATTATTCCGTTCATAGTATCGAAACATAAATAAGTTGAAAGAGTACATTAGCATGACTTATTTCCACTGATAGAACACAATTCTGTGTTAGAATGTGTATTCAACCAAACCTACCTGTTGAGTCGACATCAACATCATTCGCAGAGCTATCCTCACTTGCATACCCTGAATATGCCAACAACAAACAAAAAAAAAAATGTGTCAAGAACAGCGACTGACATTAACAAAAGGCAAACACTGTTATAATAAAAACTAATACATGTCGCTCTATCAGTGAACTCTTCGATTCCGTAATCAAAAAGTAACACCAGCTAATGCAATTCTACGTATCTCGTTGGTGTTAATACTACTAAACACATTTTACTGGTGGAAACAAAAATTAGTTAACAAAGTATCAATAAACCAACCAGAAGAAGTTGAACCGGCTTCATCACCGTTCGGTTTTGCTTCTACTGTAGCATCATCCTCTGAAGACTCTTCTTCAGTAGCTTCTGCTTCCGCTTCAAGCTCGGAGTCCGAAGAAGAAGACGACGGATCCGAGACATCTTTATCACCGTGGTCGAGCTTGAAGAACCTCCTCTTTATCATTTTTTTTTATTCTGTAAACAAAACTACTAAACCAATCAGCTCGTTCACACTGTAAAAACACTTCACCGATAACAAACGCAAGCAATAGTGCATAGATGAGTGAATGACGAAGCTGCTACAGAGAGACAGAGCTTACACGTACTTGGCAGCGACGGCGAGAATGCGAAGAGACGAGAGAAACGCGTTGGCAAGTGGCGAAACGGCGAAACCAATGGCATAGGTCCGAAAGTTTGAAACCGGGTTTGAAAGGAATAATGGGCCTAGAACTTGATATCCTTTTGGGCCTTGTAGACCCATACTCATGAGATCACATCTACTTTTCGCACTTCCTCTTTCTCCTTCTGCAGCCCATCTTTTTATATATTTTTTGTTGACAGTTTGACCCCTATCGAATTTGTGAAAGTCATGACCAAGTGATTATGGCCAAATCCTTGATACTTAGTAATCTTAGGAGAATATAATCATTTTTCTACTTTTTGATTGATCAAAATTATACGAGAAATCATAATTGCCTTGATTAATGATTACAAAATAAATAAATGAAATTAGATTTGAGTAATCTTGTTTAGTTTAAGATTAACTCTAATTTAGATTACAAATCAAACTGGATTGTTTAAGGAATAATCTAGTTTCAGAGAGTTTAAATTACTATGGTTCAAATTCGTTATTCCATTTAATATTAAAAAGGTTGAATAAAAAATACATGTGATAGTTACGGCTTAGTGAAAGAATGGACGAAAAGTATAATTAATATATTAAAGCTTTATATTTATGAAAAATATATACTTGTTAGTTGTATAAAAGTTATAAAATAATTTGGTTCTGTAATATGATTATTATGCGATTAATTGCAATCGGTGGAGTTTGGCTTTACGTGAAAACAGAAAATTAGTGTTAATGAGAGGTCAACCCAAACGATTTTTGAGTGTTTAGTGATCTGTGAAATAATAATCCGAAAGTGAGGTTTGGGATGAGCAATTAGACAAAGAATCCTAAAAATAAAGAAAAAAAAACCAGGTAATTAATTTATTATTGAGATTTTGTAACATTGAATCTCTATGTTATCAATTAAAATAATGTATGAGAATATTCAGAAAACTATTTCTTAATCTGACACGTTTTTTGTTTACCAAAAGGTATTTTATGCTCATTTATTACAAATAATTTAACCACAACTTATATAAATAATAATAATAATTTATAATTGTAATTTTATTTAATTTAATCCGAGATTTTGTTGGAATTTAAAAAATGGCTAAAATTGGTCCCACAAAAGAATAATATAAATTCCATATATATATTATATATATATATATATGAAATGAAAATGGCTATCGAGGTAGCTGAAGGTCCTATCAGTTGCTATTAATTCGTGTACATCATAAACATAAAGGGTTGTTCACATACACAAGTCATGTCCATTCATATAATATATATATATATATATATATATATATATATATATTATTTTTAGCCAACTTAATATACATCAATTATAGTGTTCAAATGTTCTAAATTTTGAATATTAAAAATATTAAATGTTTACGATTAAAACTCATTTATGCACGTTGTAGGTGTTGTTAAAAATATCTGCATTTATGGGCACGGATTCTGTTTACTAATTTTATATGCTGATTTGTTTCAGAATATCTTGATATACATCAATTATAGCGTTCAAATTATCTGCATTATGGGCACGCATACTTATTTTATAGGCATGGTTTGTGTTGTTTATTAGATTTTAGAAATATGATTCACTGAGAGGGAAAGTGGATTCAAAATTTTTTATTGAATTTTTTGACGTTTTCCGTTAAACATTAAAGGTATTAAAAGTATAGTACTTTCATTTTTAAGTTTTTTTCTAAATATTTTAAAAAATTTAAAATTAGTGTTTATTATTAGTGTACAACCAGTTTTTAATTTTTGAGTAAGAATTTTATTCTTACCTTAAAACAAGACTTTCAAAATATCTCAAATAGGAAAGAGAGGACAAAAGTGGAGGCAAAGGGTTGAAAGTGTGGATATATATATATATATATATATATATATATATATATATATATATATATATATATATATATATATATATGTGTGTGTGTGAGTGTGGGAAAGTTGATGATGAAAAAGGAAGTGATGGAGAAAGAAAGAGGTTCATGGAAGAGAGGAATGAGGGAGGAGATGAAGAAGGTGAGAAGAATAGCAGCTCCAATGGTGGTTGCAAGTGTGTTGCAGTATCTTGTGCCAGTGGTGTCTCTCATAATGGTTGGTCATCTCAACCAGCTTTCTCTTTCAAGTGTTGCAATTGCAACCTCTCTCACCAATGTTTCTGGCTTCAGTGTTTTGGTAAGTACCTTTTGTTACTTCATCAAGGGTTTTCACGGCTATCAATCCATTTCTTAGAAGAACAATGATATTTTGACTACTAAATTTTGACAACTTTTTTTTATAACATGATGTGTTATTTTTTAAGTAGTTTTTGAATATTGAGAATAAAAAAAAAATAGAAAACCATTTAAAAGATAACACCTAAGATTATAAGAAAAACTTGTCAAAATTTAATAGTCAAAAAATCATTTTTCTTCTGAGAATTATGTATATATATTTGCATGATCTACACCATAAGGGACAAAAAAAAATAAATGTGTTGTAATTGTAACCCATACCTTTTATTTCTTTTTCATTATTAACTCGACAATTAATCTGTTTCTTTTCTCTTCGATCTCTCAAACTCATCCATAACTCATTATTGAACTCTTAAAATACATAAAAGAGTTGAAAATTATTAATTTGTTTGTTTCTACGAATTATTTTGTCAAAATTTAGTTTTTTTTCTACCAATTATTTTGTCAAATTTTAGTTTTGAAGTAGTGTTTTCAATTTGAATGATTTAGCACTTTATTAGAAAAAATTATTTTGGATACCATTTTAAAAGACCAGCAAAAATATGTATTTCAAAATTAGAAAGACTAAAAGAATATTTATTTTAAAATGAAAATAAAATATAGATATTTTAGGAAATAAAAACAGACTTCACTTTTTAATACTTTAATATGTTTACCATCTTATGATCAAGAAATGTCTTTTTGAAGAATTTATAAAATGTTTATCTGTAAAAATGTAGTATAATGTGTTTATAAATCAGTATTAGTTTATTCCTGTTAACTTTTCAGTAAATAATAGTTCATATAATTTATATTAAACCAATTTTTAGTTTTTATAATAAACATTTATTTAATAACTAAATAATCAAATTGTTTATCTGATTGCATTCTAATAATTGGCGTTAGTTACGAATAAATAAAAACCTTGTCTTATTAGTAATTGGCGTTAGCTACAAATAAATAAATAAATTAATCATTATTTTTTCCAATTCAAATAATAATAAACGTTTTCTTTAAAAAAAAATTAACTGCCCTTCAAATTTTAATTTTAGATACGTCTACTCCTTTTATTTTTTACTTTAATAAGTTAAATTATTTCCTTAGATCTAAATACCTTTTTCGTTCCCATCGTTGATTGCTCTAAATACCTTTTTCGTTCCCATCTTTGTTGATTGCGGATGATCCTCATTTTGACAAAATATTTAGAATGATCCTTATTTTTACCGAATGTTTAAAATAGTCCTCATTTTCATAATTTGTGTTTTATTTGGTCTTTTTCTGTGACACTGTTTAAATCAGTAACAGAACACTATACAGGTGACACTGTTGGTATTATGTTGTATTGGAGTGTGTTAGATGTACTCTATAGGTGATCCGATTTGAACGGTATCACAAAAAAAATCAAATAAAACATAAATTATGAAAATGAGGACGAGTTTAAACATTTGATAAAAATAAAAAATAAGAACCATTTTAAATATTCTGTCAAAATGAGAATCATCCACAACAACAAATATTACGAAAATAGGAACGAAAAAGATATTTAAGTCATTTCTTTATAATACAATAAGTGGATCTCAAGCAAAATCTGAAGACTAAATTGTCTGCAGTATAATCATGCGCACGAGTTGTTTGATAATTTGTCTGAATATTGCAGTCAGGGATGGCCGGTGGATTGGAAACTTTATGTGGGCAAGCATTTGGAGCAGAACAATATGAAAAATTTGGACTATACACTTACACTGCCATTATATCCCTTTCTTTGGTTTCTCTCCCAATCACTATTCTGTGGATTTTCATGGACAAAATATTGATCCTCTTACACCAAGACCCAGTAATAGCCCTCCATGCTCGTAAATATGCCCTTTGGCTCATACCTGCTTTGTTTGGTTCTGCAATCCTCAAACCCCTCACACGATTTTTCCAGACCCAGAGTTTGATTTTTCCCATGATTCTCAGCTCTGCTCTAGTTCTGTGCTTCCACGTAGTAACATGTTGGATTCTGGTGTTTAAATTGGAGTTGGGATATGTTGGCGCCGCAATATCCTTCAGCTTCTGCGTTTGGTTGAATGTGATGGTGCTGTTGTCCTTTGTGAGGTTTTCCTCAGCTTGTGACAAAACACGCATCCCTTTCTCCAACAAAGCTTTGCTTGGCGTTGGAGAGTATTTTCGCTTTGCTGTCCCTTCAGCAGTCATGGTTTGGTAACTGGTTTTCATGTTTCAATTATATGAATTATCCATACATTTTCTTAAAATTGATTTTGTTTTTTTCCAGCACATTCATTATCTTGATGTCTTGATTACAGTCTTAAATGGTGGGCCTGCGAGATACTTGTTCTGCTGGCTGGAGTTTTTCCTAACCCAAAGTTGGAGACATCAGTTCTGTCTATATGGTATAGTTTTCAATTTGATGTATATTTCAGAAAAGAAACCATGATTGTTTAGATGAAACAACGAAGTAAATTAACTGCTCTAACTTGATTTCTTTTATAATGTTGTAAGCTTGACAATCTCCACATTGCATTTCACCATACCCTATGGCTTTGGGGCTGCTGTTAGGTCTGTTTCTCACTTCATCAAATCATAATGTTGACATGCAGTGAAAGCATAGTAACAAAAAAGTGACACAATTAATTGTGTTGTGTGTGACAGCACTAGAGTTTCGAATGAACTAGGAGCAGGGAATTCAGAAGCAGTTCGAATGGCTGTTTCTGCAACGATGTTGATTGCAGTGACAGAAGGTCTCATAGTATGTGCAGTGCTATACAGTTGCAGATATGTGTTGGGTTATGCCTATAGCGATGATCATGTGGTTGTTCATTACGTGGCTGTTATGACCCCTCTTCTTTGTCTCTCCATTTTTACTGACAGTTTACAATCAGTTCTTTCAGGTTAGTTATGCATCATTGAGTACTGATATATTTTAGGTCATATCCATTAACTTAGTTAGTGCATGTTTGATTCTATGTCAATGATGTAAAATCGGTTAGAATTGATTTTCTTACACAGAATCGATATGATTAATTTTTAAGTAAAACATTCATATTGAATGTTGTTTCTGCGTTGGAGAATTGATTCCGACGTCGAACAAAAACACTATTGCTAGAAATTTGTATATTCTTCTGCTAACCTGCTACAATGATCCTATTTCAAAAAAAAAAAAATTAGGTGTTGCTAGAGGAAGTGGGTGGCAACATCTTGGAGCCTATGTGAATCTTGGAGCATTTTATCTGGTTGGAATTCCTGTGGGTGCCCTACTTGGTTTTGTTGCACATTACAGAGCAAAGGGGCTTTGGATTGGAATAGTCACTGGCTCCATTCTTCAATCCTTTCTCCTTTCTCTTATCACTGCTCTTACAAACTGGAAAAAACAGGTTCACAATTCACAAATTTCATACTTCCCTTAACTAGATCCAATTATGTTTTTTATTTTGCATTGTAGAAACACAAATTTTAAATGTTTGTTTTGCAGGCAATGATGGCAAGGGAGAGAATATTTGAAGCCACACCACCCTACCAAAATGGATCAAATCGCACCACCAGTGCTTAATTATGGTTTTCCCAAAGAGATGTTCCAACATCGGAGAGACAGAGAAATAATTGAGCGAAAATTTATGTAATGTGACAAGAAAAAATAGAGAAAGATGAAATATGGAACGTGTTAAACGAGTTTTTGGGTGTAATAAAGTATCTATAACTCTGTGTATCATTGTTTTTTTTTTCTTTTTTTTGAAAAAAAAGAGTAGAGTAGGATAAAATTTAGATGTAATTCTTTTAATGTTACACTTTATTTAGAATTGGAGTTTAGTTCGGTTTTCTGTGTATTAGAAATTTATATTAAAGGTTAACATATATTTTTAAAATTGAATTTTAGCGGAAAGTAACATAAAAAAAATACAGAAAACAGTATCTAAATTTTTTACAAATTAAATTATTCATAACACGAAAAGACTGAGTATCGTTTTCCAAAAATATTGTGCGTGGTTAGTTAATTATTTATCTTTACTCATTTAGACTAATGAATATAAACATGGTAAAGTACTGAATTAAAGCTAATATTACGTGATCGGAAGAAAGATTTACCAAGGTTAGATTTAAAATAAAATGTAAAGTGCTAAATTAGAAGCATAAACATAAATATAAACAAAGTAATTTTTCAACTTGTCCATTGATTAATATTTTACAAGAAATATTAATTACCTTGATTAATGGTTACAAAAGGAAGAAATAAATTATTGAGTAATCTAATTTAGATTACAAATCAAATATATCCATTACTATAAATTCTCATCTTATATCGAATTATTTTTACAAATTTGTTAAAAAAATTTACAAGAAAATACTTTTTTCTGTTATTTTTATTAAGAATCTTAATTCACAGGTAATTTTTCGTGGGTAATATTTCCTACAAAATTATAAAATTTGTAAGTATTTTTTACAAAATTTGTAGTGAAAAGTGTTTTATACAAAATATTTTACCAAAAATATGACAACAATTTCTTACAAATATTTTCTAATAACAAAATTTAAAAAATTTTAAGACAAAATTGAGATAAAATTTAAGTTTTTTAATAATGGCCGAAATACCTTAGGTTAGGATACATTAATGTTCCATTTAATCTTAAACAAAAGGTTAAAATACCTTTTTGGTCTCAATTTTTGTCAATTTTTTTCAAATAAGTCCTAATTTTAGTTTTGTGTTCAAATAGGTCTCAATTTTCGTCAATTTTTTTCAATTGGGTCCTTTTTTGCTAACACTGTTTAAATAATTAACGGCCATGAAAAGTGACTGCCACGTGTCACTTCGTGGTTTTTTTGAATTTTTTTAAAAAAAATTTAAATATACATGTGTCAATGCAATAGCGTGCCATGTGTCACTTTGTGATTTTTTTATATTTTTTTAGTTTATTTTTATTTATTTTTTAAAATTTTAAATGTCCACATGTCAACCTAGTAGCGTGCCATGTGTCAAAGTCAATGTTTCATATTCAATTTGGTCTCTCTCCAAATTCAAATCAAATTTAATTTTTATATTACAATTCACATTTTTTATTAAATATTTTTATATAATATATTAAAATTCATATCATTATAACTTTGATATAAAAATTAAATTTGGTCACATCTAGTATAGGAACCAAATTAGTTAATGTTAACAAAAACTGGAACTAAATTAAACAAAAATAACAAATATAGGAACCAAATTGAATATAGAACATCGACTTTGACACGTGACACGCTATTCGGTTGACATATGGACATTTAAAAATTAAAAAAAAATAAAAAAAAAAGTCAAAAAAACTCCGAAGTGACACGTGACACGCTATTGGGTTGACATGTGTACATTTAATTTAAAAAAAAAATTTAAAAAAAAAACCACGAAGCGACACATGGCAGTCATTGTTCATGGCCATTAATGATTTAAAAGGTATTAGCAAAAGATGACCTAATTGAACAAAATTGACAAAAATCGAAACCTATTTGAACACAAAACCAAAATTAAGACTTATTTGAAAAAACTTAACGAAAATTGGGAAAAAAAAAATTTAACCTAAACAAAATTAATAAAACATGCATACAATTACTACTTAGTGAAAAAGTGGAGAAACAATATACTTAATATATTAAGGAAGTTTTAAGCTTTTTATTTATGAAAATATTACGATTAATTTTTGGACACTCAAATTTTTCTTTCTGATTTGGTTATCTTTCCATCTTTCTTCTAATGACTTCGACAACTATTTCATCGCCTAATCATAGACACCCACCCAGAAAGCACATATCTCTGCAAATCAAACTCAAATACAAAAAGGAAACAGCAAAGTTGTGAATGTAGGAATAATTCCAAAACCCTGTGGGAAAAAAAAAAACTTTATACTATAATTCTTTGTGAAAAGAAATATGTTTAAACAAAAATATATTTTATAAAAGGAAAGATGTTTGTGATTAAATAAGTGATGTGAGTACATCAGAGGCAACAGACATTGACCATTTGACTTCATGAGGAGCTTAGTAGATAACTTTGTTAACTTTTCTTATTCATGGAGCTAAGACTCTAAGATATGTAGGCTGCTTGGTTTTTCTCAACCCTCTGACACGACAAATCAGAAAAAGAAGAAAGAAAAAAACATAATCAAAGACCAAACCTAAACCCCAATCGAAATCCATGCAAAACACTTTAACATGACATGTGGTTCTCTTGTTGAAACGTACATGTTTCCTTTTATGATGTGTTTTGGTTGGTTTTTATTAGTAATATTCTTCTGTTCTATGAAGAAAATATACATCAAAAGTTCAGTAACAGTCTTCATGCATATATAGTTGCTCATGATAATAGTACGAAAGAAAAAGAAAGAGTAGCTCCATAGATTTGTTCTATGGTATTATGGTATATGTTAACGTCACATGTCAGCTTCTATATCAATAAAATATAGGTATATTGCGCTTCATTTTCCTTGTTATTAAACTTTTCTATTATTCTATTAGAATTTTTCTAGCTCACGTATTTATATTGACTCATCATTTTCAGCAGAATATATTATTTAATCAAGTATTTTTATAACACGTTTTCTCTTTATTATTATAATCTATATACGTTTATTTTCTTTTCTGTCTGTAAACATTATGCAAATACAATTTTTAGCAGGATCAGATATAGAGTTTAACCATTATATATTATGTATTTGACACTCCAGTGATATAAGTAGTGACAAAATTCTAGTAGAAATACGTAAAAAAAAAGTACTTATAAAATGACGTGACCCAATTAGCAGAAAATGTAGACGCAGCTATATTTGGTAGCTGTAATCAATTTGTATTGGATTTGTCTTGCTTTGTGTGGGGAACTTTATTACTTGTTCTATAGGATGAACTTTTGATATTACTATATTTGTGTTTCATCTGTTCCATGAGCGTTTTTGTTTTGTAGAGAAACGATGGATATGGAGGAATCAACGAGACTGATAAGAAAGAGTGAAGTTGCAGCATTAGAGGATTCATTTTTGGTGGAGCTGAAAAGGGTATGGTCCATGGCAGCTCCAATGGTGGCTGCGACTGCGTCTCAGAATGCTCTGGAAGTTGTGTCGCTGATGATGGTGGGACATCTTGGGATTCTTGTCTCCTTTTCTGGGGTTGCCATTGCCACTTCTTTTGCTGAAGTTACCGGCTTCTGTGTTATCGTAAATTCTTCTTTCATTTTTTTTCATCTTCAATGATATTTTTGATAACTTTAACATTAGTTGGTTCACTTTGTCTTAGTTAACTATGAATCATGTTTTACTTAGTACTGTAACCAATGCAAGATTTCTCCTCAAATATAATATAACATTGCTTCAGCTGTTTCATGCTTGATTTAGCTTAGAAAACTTTACTTAGGATCTGCAAAAACGACTGAATTGAAAGTCCCTTTTATTCAAATTTGTAGTTCAGCCTTAATCACTTTAAAATTGCGTGTATAGTTCTGCATCAATTTCTACTCTGAATTCCTGACGACTCTTACTAGATTGTAAATGGGTTGCAGTTGGGAATGGCTGGTGCCTTGGAAACTTTATGTGGCCAAACCTATGGTGCAGAAGAATTTGGAGAGATTGGAAAGTACACTTGCTGTGCTATTGTCACTATGCTTCTGGTTTGTCTTCCCATAACTCTGCTGTGGATTTTCGTGGATAAAATCCTTCTACTATTTGGTCAAGACCCTGAAATTTGCCGTGTAGCTCACCAATACTGCATATGTCTCATCCCTGGACTTTATGGTTTTGCTGTTCTTCAATGTCAGATTCGCTACTTCCAGACTCAGAGCATTATCTTTCCCATGCTCTTCAGCTCAATTGCTGTTCTGTGTTTGCATATTCCTATTTGTTGGGGTTTGGTATTCAAATTGGGATTAGGGCATGTTGGAGCAGCATATTCTATTGCAATTTCATATTGGTTAAATGTGATTGGGCTTGGGATTTATATGAAGTACTCACCAGCATGTCAGAACACCAAGGTTGTGTTTTCTTTAAATGCTTTACTCAGCATTCCAGAGTTCTGTCGATTTGCTGTTCCTTCTGGACTGATGTTTTGGTAATGTATTATGAAATTGCAGTGTTTTCTTTTTTTCAGTTTACTGTTTCCTTTCAATCTTCTATTTGATCGTATTTACTGTTTCATTGTTCATAGTTTTGAAATGTGGTCATTTGAGCTACTTACCTTAGTTGCTGGACTTTTACCTAATCCACAACTCCAGACCTCAATTCTTTCTATCTGGTGAGAGTAATACCTTTTTATTAGTTATGAAAGAGCATTACTTGTTCAAATAACTCATCAGAGGTTTTTCTAATGTTTCAATTTTTTTTCAGCCTTAACACAACCACGATGCACTACATCATTCCGTATGCAGTCGGTGCCTCTGCAAGGTTTGGTCCAAATCTATTTCTTCACTTCTATACACAAGATCAATGAATCTGCACAGTTGTAATGATCTTTGAATTTTGCTTTATAGTACTCGCATTTCCAATGAATTAGGAGCAGGGAATCCAAACGCAGCACAATGCATTGTTCGTGTCGTTGTGATTCTTGCAATTGTGGATGGGGTTTTTGTCAGCACTTTGTTCTTTTGTTTTAGGCATGTATTAGGATATGCTTATAGCAATGACGAGGAAGTTGTATATTATGTTGAAGACATTGTTCCCATTCTCTGTGGGTCCTTCACTGCTGATAGTCTAGTAGGAGCCCTTTCTGGTATGTCTGTATTTTCTGAAATGGTTTTGTTCTTCTAGCTTATACCGAATCACCAGCATCTTCAATGAAACAAAATTATGATAAGATAAAAATGGATTTGTTTGTGCAGGGGTTGCAAGAGGTGGAGGGTTTCAGCAAATAGGGGCTTATGTGAACCTTGGAGCCTATTATCTTGTGGGAATTCCTTTGGCATTGTTGTTGGGTTTTGTCCTACACTTCAATTCCAAAGGACTCTGGATGGGAAGTCTTACAGGATCTGTTCTACAAGTCATTATCCTGGCTGGTGTAACTGCCACGACAGATTGGCAGAAAGAGGTAGGGAGTTTTACATCGGTTAAATCCGAAATCATAGATTCTGATACCACTTGTTAGGTTTATAGAAGAGATTTTACTGAAAAGATACAAACACCAATGAAACCTAAACATAACCACGTAAAATATTGACATCACTTTCGATCTAAAACTGTAAGACAATGAATTTATAGATTTTTATTTTTATATAATGTTTTACTTTCTCATTTTTAACCAATATAGAACTTAGACCAATACTTAGATTCCTACAGTGTAACTTAATTGAAAAAAATGGGCAAAGTGAAATTTTGAGGTCTTGTCTATTATTGAAACTTTGAACACCGAAAATAATTGTCTGAGTCAGTAGTTTTTTCTTCCCAAAGTTTGACTTTTCTTTTGCTTGCTGAATTAAATGGATGTGTTTTAATGGAGGAGGCTCTAAATCATTGTAATTCGTGTTTATTGCAGGCAACAAAAGCAAGGGAGAGAATATTTGAGAAGTCAAATGAAGCTCACAGTGGATTAGTATGAAAATTTTAAACATAGTAGAAGAGTAAAATAAATAGTAAAAGAAAAAAGGAAGGTACCTGGTTTTTTCACATTTTGGTTTTGCAATCGGTTCTATTTCGGTGAAGTAAACAGACAAAAGTTACTTTGTATTTTACATATATATATTTTTGTGTGTATGAGATTGATTTTGAAACCATCAATAAATTATATATGGCAATGGCATGCTGCAGATATATGTCACTGGAAAAGTTATTTTTTGACCAAGTTTTGTTAAAAAAGTTTTGAAAATCCATTCGTGATAACATTTCGACAGATGAAATAAATGTTTGATATAATTTGAAAATAAAAAAAACATATTTAATGTGTGTTGAAAAATAAATTCTGTTAAATTTTATAAAAGAAAAATTGTCAAAATATCGGTGCATGTAACTAAAGGCATGTTCTTACTGCTTTTTAATCTCCAAAACAATTATATATATATATATGATGGCCAACATTTTATCTGTGTTGTATATATTAAAAAATTTAAGAATAAAAATGGAGTTACTAGATTTGTATACCTTCACAAGTGATCTTCAAAACAATAGTGTTTAATATTGTAAGTTTAGAATACTTTATTTTTTTTTTAAATAGTAGTAGAGAATGCTTCGTCGATTTTTTTTTTATACAATTTTTAAAAAGTGAAAATAAAAAAATATAAATATTTATACACAAATTTAAATTAACTTACATTGCGGCTAAAACATAAAAATTAAGAAAAGTTATATGAAATAACTTTTACAAATAAGCTAATACGTGAATTAAATTTAATTTATTAAAAGTTTAATTATTTTAATTTATTGAACATTTTACTTATTTCAATTTATTGAAGAGGTGATTTATTTTCTTTTTCTTAAAAAAAAATATGATAAAGATTATGTCATTGAGCAGTCCAGTTAATAAATATGGTAGGAGTGCGATTACATCCAAGGTTTTCTTACATATATTTTAAAAATAATAACTAATTTTTTTTACTAACAATTAAATAATCTACATTATAGTCTTATAACATATGTCTTCGCAGTAAATTAAAATAAAATTATAATTATTTTATTGTATTGAAAAGAGAAACATGCTAAATTTAAATAGAGGAAGTATATCTCGTGACAATATGGTTCTAATTAGTCTCTTAATATGGCTGTCAATAAAAAATATTATAATTAATCCACGTGTAATTTGGATTAAAAAAATTGTCAATTAATAATTAAACTAAGTTTTATTGACTTAATTTGCGAATTAAACATGTTTAAATTTGGTTTCTCGACCATTTACTATATAACTTTTATATATATTGAAACTCAAATAAATTAGTTCATATATATTGGAACGATCTTTAATAATTAACTCATATTGTAAATGAAATCATTAAGCTAAACATAATATATTTTACTGAATCAATCCATTTATCTGTAATGACTTACTCATATTATAAATCTTTCAACATAACAGAGAGAAGATAAGTATAAGAGAAATATTAGATCATTATCTGATTTTCAATGAACCACGGTGTTCAATAATAAAATTTTAGAATACCCTTAAAAATATTTCATAAAGTATTAATAGATAATGCTGCTATATTACTTCGTAAGCATTTTAAAAGATATATATATATATATATATATATATATATATATATATATATATATATATATATATATATATA
>Ga0209589_1003964_pt1 | contig 25732 bp, 13 predicted proteins | sample CowpeawhiteBW_FD_187525 | JGI IMG/M metagenome (GOLD analysis project Ga0209589, IMG submission 187525) | Root nodule microbial communities of legume samples collected from California USA - Cow pea white BW (SPAdes) (version 2) | ecosystem: Host-associated > Plants > Roots > Nodule | place: USA...
ATCTTCTTTAGCCACCTATTAATTTATGGTCTGATTTACTTCATCTGCAAAATAAATAACTTTTTGGTTTTGTTTTAGTTGACTAGTAAACAGCTCCCAATCAGACCAGGCTTGATTTAAACTAACTCTTTAGGTAAGCTCTCAGCCAAGCTGAGTTAGTTGCTTTAAATGGGCGTCCCTACCCCCCCAAATCGAGCTTTGAGTTCCTTTTGTTTTACGTTGTGAAATTGGCAATTCATGAACACTCAAAGACAAGAAAAAATAATACAAATGACAAGTTTATATAAATAACAAGTTTATAATCCGTGATCTTTACTCTTATGTTAAATCAACGACCTTCATCAACTCCCAATGAATAACTAGGTGTGAAAACTTACTTATCATATGCATGTGATGTTTCAACAAAATAAAATAGTAAAATCAAATACAAACTTACAATATATCTTATAAGTCAAGAATAAAGCTTGACTATCTTTCGACTTATCATTCTTCATTAAGGCTTTTTGATAAATAAAGAAAGTAATTGAATAATTGAACTAGTTAAACTAATTATGAGCCCTCAATGCTTAACTATGAGCCCCTTAGTGCTTAACTGTGAGCCTTCAGCACTTTGATTTCTATCAAGGCCGAATAATAATATGATCTTAGCAATCTTTTTAACGACAAATCAAACCTCTTAATTTTACAAATGGTCAATATAACTTTGCATTCATCCAAGGGTAAAAAGTAAATAAATAAATCAAATATGCTAGGCTAATCAGTGAACACTCAACGTATGAATGTGATTATAATATGAACATAACAAATTTGTAAGAACAATGGCTCCAAGCCAAGTTGAAATCAGTCACATTACATTCTTGCTCCTAGCTGAGCTCAAATCATAATCTGTAGTATATTTAGTCAGGTTACATGCCTATTCCCAACCAAGCTCGAATTATAGTCTGTAGTATATTTAGTCAGGTTACATGCATGTTCCCACACGAGCTGGAATCATAGTTTGTAGTATTTTTTAGTCAGGTTACATGCCTGTTCCCAACCGAGCTGGAATCATAGTTTGTAGTATTTTTTAATTAGGTTACATGCCTTCTCCAAACCAAGCTAGAATCGTCATGTTTAATATTTTTTAGTTAGGTTACATGTCTACTCCCAACCAAGTTGGAATCATCGTGTGTAGTACTTTTTAGTTAGGTTATATGTCATCTTTTGATCGAGCTGGAATCATCATCTATAGTATTTTTTAGCCAAGTTACATGTTTATTCTCAATTGAGTTAGAATTGTAAGATTCTAGTATTTTTTAGTCAGGTTACTATCTGATCCCAATCGAGCTAGAATATCGCTTTAAGCGAGCATCCCCCCAGCCAAGCTTGGAGTTAGTTGATTTAAATCAGAGGAATGAATATAACTACCAAATCAAGGTTAATTTACATAACATGTACATCTATAACTCAAAATATACATAACAATCACTACAAAAATATATATTTTTAGTAGGGGTTTAATAGCATAGGTTATAATAACCCCTAGTAAAAACTAGTAAAAAGTAGACATTGTAGAGGTTTTAGAGACCCTCGGTAAGTAACATAAGTTTTTTTATGAAACCCCATACAAATTATTATCTATCTTATTTTATTTTCTTTGCAACTTTTAAAATTTTTAATTTGGCCAGGGACTTTTACTTTTTCTCTTTTTCTTTATTGGTGTGTTGAGAAGACGGATAATCAGGTTCGTGCTTATTAGTGTTTGCTCATGGGAAAATGCGTACCTCTCATTCATGTCTCTGATTTCATCTTTCTGCGTTCACTCTCTCAATTTCGATCAAGGTAAACTGCGTTCGCTCAAGGTGCTGATCTCGCTCGTGCCCTAGAAGGAAGGCGTTGGTACTTTCAATTTCAACGTTCTTCCTGAAATTAGGTAATAAACCTCGTTCTCGTTGCTTTCAATTTCATAATCGCAATTTCGATTTCATCTCCATGCTTTCATTTTTGTTTCAGTTTAATTTCGTCTCTTTGATTTCATAATGCATGTCATTGTTCACGCTGCGTGTTTGAAGCTCAAGCACTACAAAAAATTTATTTTTTATTAGCGGTGTAATTTTAGCATTTATATTAAACCGCTATAAAATAAGAATGTTTCTGTCAATTATTTTACCCGTCGCAAATTTTACATTAGTTAAATTTTTTTATTTTAATTATTAGGTGTGAGGTTACTCGAGTGACTTTACTTATGGAATGTCTTTCAAATAGGTTTGGGAATTTCGACGAGGGAATGAGATTTCATATCGCTCAATGTTGCAAACAATATCAAACCAAAATTCAAATTGGTTGTAGAGTACTTATTGCACAACAATTCAGTGGTTTGTAATTTTTTTCATGTTTTCCTCTTTTGGCAATTTTCATTCTTCTTTTCTTCTGATCTTTGTTCTCTCTAGTTTTTAATTTTCAGGGTTGTTCTCGTCTTCTTCGTTTGCTTCTTTATTCTCGCTCCCAAATTTCATTTACAATATTCGTTTTTAGATTTCATACAATTATCAATATAATTTTGATCTCTTTTTCGGTCTCCTTTTTTCTTGAAGCAATATGGTCTTTCTTCTTCTTAGTAAAACGGTAGGAGTATTTTCCAATCATACTTTGATTTATAGGTTTGAAACTTGTTATTCTATTGATTTTCCATATTTTTTCCACCCTAACCTTAACCATTATTAGGTGTAGTTGTGATTAAAATGAAAGAGTTCTTTAAGTATAATTTATGGTAGAAGTTACTCCTCACACTTTAGGAGAAAATTTTCTGTTTATTATATTTTTCTCTTATTCTGTTGTTTGATATAGTTACTATTCTTTTCAATATTATTTGGTTCAATTTTGATTTCTGGTATTGATAATCTTGATTTTTGAAAAGTATACGTGTGTATATATTATTATTATTTTTTTTATCTCTCAGTAGTCAAATTTTATAGAATTGTTACCGTTCTGGTTGAAAAGAATGCTAGGATTTTTGGATTTTGGTTGTTACCATTCTGATTGAATTGAATACCAAAATTTTAGCTAAAAACTAGTTAGTTAGTGAGTGTGATTTCAAACACACATATACACCTAATTATCCTTCGATGTTATTTCATATAGGATATGGTAGGCTTTGTGATGCTTTGGTTTCAAACTAGTTTGAAACTGTTTGACCACTGAACTAGTTAGTGTTTGATGTGTCAAAGCAATAGAAAAAGGCTGACCATCAAAATGGAAATCAGCAAACTGGTTTGAGAAATCCCGTACTTAATGGTCTCATTTCCCTGCTGCCCACTTCATTTTAACCTAGAAAATGAATAATTGTTTTTGTATTTGTACCTCATGGCTCAAAGTCCATGTATTTGTTTACAGTCTGGGATGCTAATGGCTCACATTTCCAAACCCATAAGATTTTAATGAAATAGCAATTGGGGATCTTCAGGTCAGAAAATATATGAAACCAACCTTTATTCCATTTATTTTGATTTAGATGTTTAGTCATACATTGTTTTGTTCACATTTCTTATTATGATCGAACATTGTTTTTAGTTCATTTGATGTATACTCATTCTAAATAATTGAATTAATTTCTAATTCCTAAATGGAAGTAAAATCTGTGCATTCCATACAATTAATATGTTATGATAGTCGTTCACTTTAACTAGGAATTACAAATTTTTTTCACACGTGTTGAAAGAAAAAGTAATCAATGCTTGAAAGAAAAGTGATTAGTTTTATCTACACCTTCGATTCAAATTGGTATTCTATGTTTTTTTTAGAATAAACTTTAGACAGAACGACTTGCCGAATGAAATCAGTGTTACACCTTTATATACAATTGATCAATTACCTTTCTTTTTTTACTGAAAGAATAATCTAAATAGAAAAAAAATTAAAGTCAGAAATACTTGTTTTGGTTGGCCTATTTTTTATTATTTATATTATTCTTTTATCAATTCTTACAACAGATGAACAATCTACTTTGAAAAGGAAATGATTATAATAAGTCTTGAGGGATAATATTCTCATTCGTTGTCACTTAGTTTTAAACTTTTGGTCAAATAAATTTCTATTATGACACTTTTTGTTCCACTAGATCAGTGAATTATTGTTAGGGATTCTAAAGTTCATGTGAGTTGATACATTTTTAGGCATTAAAGTGAGGTTTGACAATGAACCTGAGTTTAAGCTGAGGGCACAACTTTTAGTGGTTCAACTTCAGGTATTAATAGTTTTCCTTCTTTGTATTGTTTGCTTGTAAGATCTTAATGACTTTAATTTTAAATTTAACATGTCCTAGTTTTGGCTTCAAAGTGGAGAAGAGGTTTATTGACACTGGTGGCTTTCAGAAGCATTAGAAATTTTAAGTTTTAGCACTTACAGATTGTTCATAGGCATGGACATGACTAGCAAACACAACATCAACCTTGTGCTCCACCTACATTCATATTATAGAAGATATTATTGATTCACCTACATTCATAGGTACTATATTGTTATTACTCTGACATTTTGTCAATTTCTTTTGTTATTCTCCCGTGTGCTTTCAGTTTACTAATTTTCCCTCTCTGCTCGTGAGATTTCATGAGAAAGATAAGAGTTTTTTCAAATCCTTGATATTTGATTGTGCTCAATTCTTACAAAGTTTTTTCGCCAGTTACCACTAGTTATTTACATGAGTTTTGATGACAAATAATCTTAACCATCTATGTACAATTATATGATGATACAGAGTAATTTATAACTCTAAATAATGATTATAATGTGTCTTTAGATGGCGTTCCAAAAGAAGGACTTCAAATATAAAAGGTACTTTTAAGGATCAGTGTTCTGAATTTGATGACAAAAATAGTAAGTTCTTTAATTTTTTTTTGGATTCTAAGCTTTGTATTGCTTGTGTTTAGCATACTATTCGGGGATTATTTACATGCTATCTCTTGTCAGTTTAAAAATGAGTTTGCATTTTGGAAGTTAATATTACCTGTAGGTGATGAAAGTGTTCTTTATCTTTGAATGTGGAATGACAGGTGAAGTTTGCATTAGAAAATCCTGGAACATAACTTTTTTCGGATGATATCTTACCACTCCATCCACGTTTGAAGGGTAGAAAGATATGGAAGGAGGTTCATGATTTGTAATTTTAACCATCACAAATGTTCACTTTTTTTTTTTTGTAGTGAAGGTAATAACACCGTTCTTCTTGCTTTCAGTTTTAGTTTCACCCTGTTATTGGTTAAATTTAATCATCCTGTAAAATGTTTTCCTTCATTTTGGTGTGCTATCAAGGTTCAACGGTTGAGGCTCCTTAGGTATTACCATCATTCAACTCGAATTTATTTTGTTAAGTTCACTCTGGTAATTTCTCATTAACTCCCAACCTTGTATCTTTATCTAACTCAACTCTAGTTTACTTAGCTATTTATGTGTTATGTATCCTTTTCATGATTATGAAAATGATGAAGCTGAAAAATCTAGCCAAATTGATTATGATGATGATGTAATAGACAGGTAATAAAAAGCTTTCATTCTTGGTGTAAAATATGTTAAATTTTAAGAATTTAATTTCATGTTCCTCTTTATAATAGATTGTTGAATCGTGATGAAGTTACAAGTGAAGAGACTGCTTTGAATAGTGAAGATGAAGATGTATTTCTAAAGGCTTTTAAGGTTTATTCTATCATATATTTTCACATATGCATTAAAGAGTGAGCTGAAGTTGTGTACAAAATGCTTTAACGTGTCTGATTGTAAGCTAAAGCTTGAGCACCTGTTGTTGGCTATCTAAAGGACTGAATTAACCTGTTATTATCAGTTGTCATGAACAGTTCTAAGAGGTTTGTAGGTTAGTTCGTAGAAGCCTATATACAGGTTAGTGTTGAGCACATGAGGGAGGTTTTTCATTCACTTATACTTTTTCTCTGGAGTAGCTCTTTGGTGCTTAAAATTAGAGTGAGTTTAACGATTTTAGCTTCAGTTGCTGCAATAAGAATTTCCACGTCAACAACCACAACATTAATCTGGATAACACCTTCCTGTACTGTTGGTAAAAGCATACATATGTTTGTTTTGAAAATCCACTCAAATATTGTAGGTGAAGATGCTAACATTGTTGGTAGTGTTTATCAGTACCAGACCACTAGAGGTTCATGCTTCATGATGGCAAAAGAAGCTTGCTCTCGAGGTATGCTCGTACTAGAGTTTTTTCTTGGTAGTGTTTATCATATAAGAATTGTACTTCTTCAATCATCGACTATGAGAATTTCGGCAGTGCTCATCATCCTAAAAAACCATGTAAGTTGAGCTGTAATAGTGAAAATTATGCTCATTGTAGGTAATTAAACTCTTTTAGATATTTTTTAACTTTTATTTCCTTTTCTTCTACAGACCAAATATGATTCTGCCACAAAACTATCTGAGTTTACAGAGTCTCCATTATTTGCATGAATTAAGTTTCTATGATCCATGAGGAAAAGAAAAACCCTGAACATGCAATACTACAACAGTCTAGGAAGCTAATTCATAAACCATGTTTGGGTTCGCATAAAGAGCATGGTCACACTAATGTCCAAGAACAGTATAAGAGAAAACCAGGGAGGTATCTGGAAAGGTTATTGTTAGGAGTTGTAAGAGATGTGTGAAGTTGTTCCTGTTTTTCCTTCATCAAAATCCAACATAGTAAGAGAGAGATACTTGAAAGGTGAACATATTCTAAAAATAAATTATATTTATTAATAGTTTGTAATTTTTTTTAGCCCTTATTAATTGATGTTATCTGTTAGTTTAATTATTACTATCATATACTTGTAATAAATTACAAGGCTTTAATCTATTTTGAAACATAAACAATCTTAGTGTATGGTTTATATATCCTTTAATTATTAATGAAAAAAGTTAGTATATATAACTTGGGCGTTGCAATGTACTGTAGATCTTGGGAACACCAACCAGAGAAGAAATAAAGTGCTTGAATCCAAATTGCGAAAGAAATTATGAACCTTGTTGAGATACAAGGTATCTTATTAAGGAAAGTGTTTGTAATGAACAAATTATATCAAACACCACATTAGAAGGATGTTATTTAATTTTTTTTATGTATACTTTTTTATTAAAGCAACTAACACTGTAATAATGACTTATTAATTTTAATTTTTACGCTTTGTTATTTACATTGTTTGATATTAAAATTGTAGTCTTTGTTCTTTGCTCCTTTTATAAATATTATTTGTAAATTATAAATACCAAAAATCTAAAATTGTTGCCTTTTATAATTTTGCTTTTATTTTAGGATTTATGTATTATTAAAAAATACTAAAAAAACAAAAAAGGGAACTCCAATGAAAATTATTTAGAGTTGATTGATGACAAATGGGGATTTAAACCACTGACAACAATGAGAGTTTCAAACCACAAAAAATGCAGTAGTGGGGGTTTTTAACCCTAGGCAATAGCAGGGGTTTCAAAAACCCCAAGCAGTAGTAGGGGTTTGAAAACCCTAGGGAGCAATGAGGGTTCCAGAAACCCCAAGCAGTAGCGGGGTTCCACAAACCCCAAGCAGTAGCGGGGGTTCCAAAAACCCTAGGCAGTACCAGGGGTTTTGTAAACCTCCAGTAAGTTGCACTTTTTCAGGGGTTGATAAAAACCTCCATTAATCTGTTAGCCACGCTAGTTCTTCCAGGAAAATTTCAAACCCCTGGTAAATCCATTAGTAGGGGTTAAAACCCCCAGAAACGCCAAATATAACTCCCACTAAAATTAATTTTTTTTTTAGTGAATGGCATTAATTATTAAAATAAATTTATTTATAGTTCAAGATATTATTTAAATTTTTATTTTTATAAATATTTAACTTTAATTAAATAATTTTCATATGTAGAAAATCATATCAAATAAAGAATTAAATGAAATAATTTTTATAAAATATCATTTTAATAGTTAAGCTTGTTAAAATATTTAATTTTGTTAGAATAAAATTGTAAAATATTTAAGTTTGTTAAAATAAAATATCAATGTAAAATATTTATGTTTGTTTTAATAAAATATCACTGTAACATATTTAAGTTTGTTAGAATAAAATATCATTGTAAATATTTAAGTTTGTTAGAATGAAATATCACTCTAAATATTTAAGTCTATTAGAACAAAATATCACTGTAAAATATTTAAGTTTGTTAGAATAAAATATCATTGTAAAATGTTTAAGTTTATTAGAATAAAATATCTCTTTAAACTATTTAAGTTTATTAGATTAAAATATCAATGTAAATATTTAAATTTTTTCGAATAATTTATCACTGTAAAATAGTTGAGTTAGTTAAAATTATATTACGTATATTAATATCTAGGTTTCGTAAAATATACATTATCGAAATGTCGAAGTTTCTCTTCTTGTTCGTCGTGTTGAGCCAAAACATGAGGAGCGCCTCTAGGAGCGAGTTGTTCTTGTATGATTAACCCCCGACTATCATGATCTTCATGAATTCTCACGGTTTTGAATCCATTGTTTCAACTCCTTGTTTGCTTTTCACAGTTGTTCTTGCTCGCATTAGCATCCACCATCCTTTGTTGCGACTTCTACGCTTTTTTACGCAAACACTCATGTTCGGCTTGGGCAACATTAAACTGAGCACGAGCCTCCTTGGATCGTTGACAAATATCATCATTATCGCACCACAACTCCTGAATGGTCTGCAAGATTTGTTGATGTTATTCCTCATGGTAGTGAGTTTTTAATCATGAGTGGGGTTGGGATCAAGTTTTACCGACTTCTCCTGTGTGTGCCAATTTGTTTCAATAAAAAATTATAGGCCTTAAACCGAAAATAAAAGATGTAGAAAAATCTCTTGACTCAAATAAATAACACCAAGGCCAAAATAATTTTGTCCCTTGGTCATGGGAGTTAGTACTTTATTTAGGGTTAAATATGATTTTGTCCCCTTAACTTTCGGTGAAAATTGAAATTAGTCCCTCTTTAAAACTTTGGCTCAATTTAGTTCCTCAACTTTAGAAATACATGGATTAAGTTCTTTTAACCAAATTTTATTAAGTTTATTTTTAACCAAATTTTATTAAGTTTATTTGACGTTTCAAACACATTTCTTGGTAACATTTAAATTGTTTACATCATTTGAAACATTTTCACTTCAATCTTAGCTGAGAATCGCATTTGAAACGTCAAATAAGCCTAATAAATTTTGGTTAAAAGTACCAAATTCATGCATTTCTAAAGATGGAGAACTATATTGGTCCAAAATTTCAAAGAAGGACTAATTCCAATTTTCACTGAAAGTTAAGAGATCAAAAACATATTAACTTTTTATTTATAAGCAAAACAATTACAAATCGTCTATTCTTCGAGATATTATAGAATATTTCAGTTACAAAGGATAATAACAAAAAATTATAAAGATTACAAAGATAAAAACCACATATTAAATCTCTTTTATGGTAGTATCTGTTAATAAAACTTAAACTAAATATATGATGAACATAGGCCCAATTTCTAGACCCATAAACTTTAGGTCAATTTTTTTCACATGAAATATCCCTCTTTGAGTATCAGGTAGGGGCCCGGATGACCAAGACTGTACAAGTAACTATATAGACTTTAAAGCCAAACAAAGTAAAAAGGTGCCATAGATCTCGATTTCAAATTCAATTTCAAATTTTAAATTTCAAATTCTAAGATTCGTCTAATAAGTAGATCTATGTATGGACAAACTCATGTATTTTGTATTCCTAAATGCATTTAATCAACATATGAACAAACTCTTTAATGCATATTATTATACTCGTCTGGTTAGAGGTTAGAGTATATAGAGAGTCATTTAATGTGTTATTAGACTCAATTAAAAGTATTCACTCAATTTTATTATATTAATTAAAATATTTATGTGATTAAAAGTAAAATATTCACTCATGTAATGTTTTAAGAAAACTATAATATATATATATATATATATATATATATATATATATATATATATATATATATATATATATATATATATATATATGACTAGTTTGTTGGTGATGAAAAATTGCAATTCATATGATTGAATTTTTTTCATTCCACCATGTTATCTATACTTAAGATAAATAAGTAATACAATAAACTTTAAAGTAAAAACCAATTATTTCATTTTGACATAAGCGCAAAATTTACTATTTAAAATATTGTATAATCATTAATTTTAGACACCATTACAAACTAAGTTGAAATTTACATATTGATGTGAAAATAAAAAGTCATTTCTTAGCTAAGTCATATGACTTAAGACAAAGAGATTTGTAAGTCCATGAGGTAAGATGGAATTGTTTAAGTTGAAATATGTTGGGAGATTGAGTCGACTAGGCTTAGCCAACATATAATATATTAAGAAGTAAATAAAATTGTGAAATAAATTAAATTAAAAAAATAATCTTTTAACAAAAGAAATAAAGAAAATTATATATATATATATATATATATATATATATATTGTAACGTCCCATTTAATTATTAAGCGAAATTAAAAGAAACATCACACAAAATAGTAATGTCTTGGGGTCCTTAACATAACCCCTACAAACTGGACACACCACGATGCCAACAGAAACCAGATAAAAGTCTAACAAAATGAGAGTAGAATAGTAAAGCATAGAGCAATACATGGGTCGTAGCCCTAAAGAAAACCCATGAAGAAAAGAAACATAAAGTCCAACCCAGATGGCTAAGTAGCGGAATCGCCATTTCCTTGCTAACCGTGGGAACCTCGCCCATCTGCTCCCATCAATTTAAATTGATGATCATCGCAAGAAAGAATAGCCACATACAAGACAACCATACAACAAACAGGGTAAGCTAGAGCCAATAACATTTTCATCATACAGTCAAATATACTTTCACCATCCAATATCCATACAACAACCAAGCATGTTATGACTTTTCAATCAATACACTACGACTCGACTCGACTCATCTGGATACGTATAACCGGGTCGGATTCAGCGGATGCTTGCACTTGTGGTGGATACCTCTGCTCACCCCCGAGCTGCTCACCCTCGAGCTATGTGTTACAAGTGTTACGATGGATCAATTTTCCCTCACCACAAGGTTATCCCTTAATGAATTTCAGGCCTCCTGCTACTCTCACCACAGGAGTCAGTTTGGTCTAGGTGAGACTAACTGACTCCTTAGAGTGTCAGGATGCAACCTTACCTTGAATCCTTACCTAGTTATACAGATGGGGCACCACTATGGACACCCACTAACAGGGGCCATGAAATTACGTCCCGACCACTAAAGCACGACCCTGGGAATCCCACCTAGAGAATCCCAAGGAATTACGCACTGACATAGACCAAACTTCCTTAATCAACCAAACAGATTCAGCATGCATACACACAAATATATACATACATCTCATACAATTTCTCATGATTCATCGCCTTCGTATTCTCAACCAAGTCATACAAACTCCTTATTCTCGAACCTAGAATATGGAACTCCATCTCATATCGTTACCATGCCACGTTGATACCAACCCTTTCATGTCTCATGTCGAATTCATACCAAACTCATCATTTCAATTTCATGAATCATCTCATACAATTTTCATGCTAAGTTCGTACCAACCCATTATTCACAATTCATGATTTACCTCACATATGCATACTCATTTATCTCATACTCTCATCACAATACTTAAATTCAAGCCATACATTCACCAACCAAGTCAAGAAAACAATCACATTGCGCCCTGCCTCGCCCAGCACCTCGTTCATGCCGAAGGATCTCGCCCAGGCGAGGAGGACCCTCGCTCAGGCGAGCTCCCTTAGCCTGGGCGAGAGCTCAACTTCCAGCATAAGGACTTTGCGCGCGTTCTCGCTTAGGCGAGACCCTCCTCGCCTAAGCGAGACGTTCGCTCGCTCAAAACTGTAGTGGGTCGCCTGGGCGATCATTCATGAAGAAATGCTTAGGCGAGCCCCTGTTAACCTCGCCTACGCGAGACAGACTCGCTTGGGCGAGTTTATCAGACTTCGCCACTGTTCCTCTTTGCCATCAACACATATCCATGCCCAAACAGTAATATAATTCATACCATACACTCACAGTGACATATAAGCACGCAAATCATGAACACACCATCAAAACAACCATCATTGTACCAAAACAATAAGGTTCTAGCTTCCCTTACCTGGAAGGTTTAGCAAAGACCCCAACGACACGACCACGAGCACAATAGCTCTAAGGATGAACTATGGGCTGAAAAGGGCAGAACGAAACCAGAAAAACGAAGTTAACTGAGGCTTTTAATCGAAAATACGAAAAGATGGTAAAAGGGAACCAGCACAGCTAGAAAAGACACTTACATGGAGCACAAGTTCCTTTAGCTTAACGTGACAGCGGAAGCAAACCCTAGCGGAGGGGGTTGACGGCTGTAGTTTTAGGTTTTCTGAAAATGAGAGAAAAGTGAGACTTAGGGCAACGAATGGTGATTTTATCTACTGGACCAGCTCTTAGGCCCATTCGCAAGGGCAGCCCCTTACATTTTGGGCAAGAAAGAATGAAACATTTTTAATAGGCCTTACATATATCGAATGTCGAAATCTAATGTATTTTTATTTTGGATGTCGAAATTTGGTTAGTTAATTTTCTTAATTAGATTTCGACATTCAGTACCTTCATATTTAGGGAGTGAAGTCAAAAGGTTATTTTGGAAATTTTTTAAAAAATTGGAGGTGTTGAAGAAACTATTGGAGGTGTAAAGAGAAATTGCCATTGCCAAGCCACATGGTGTGAGCAAGGGAAGGAGTTGCTAGCCTTAAAGATGAACACCTACAAAACAAGCTAACCCACTCCATAGTAAGATTAAGATCTTTAACAATCTTCTTTTCACCAAAATTATCCTTCCTTTGCAATCACATTGAAGCAACTTGAATTTGAAAAAAAAATGAACCTAGTTGTTATAAAGAGGATCACATTTGAAGTTGTAGAGAAGGTTACCATAGAAGAAACACTTCCAAACTAAAGTCTAATATGCTTCTACTAGTGCAATACTTTTTCTGTTAACACTACCCCTCACATTATCCATGACTCAATGCAAGAATAAAAAATAAAATCAAACTTTAGAGCAATTTAGCGAGTAGAAGTGTTAGTAAACAAACATATATAAAGAACGACCTTTTGTACACCCCAAACACAGAATGATATGAATATTAAACACATAAACATACACATTGAGCAAAAATATTAACACTAAAGACACATGTATAAAGAATCAAAAAAATGGTATGAAATTTGAATTTTAAAAAACCTATTCTAAAACTATCAAAAAGGAGAAATTAAGAAAGAATAGTAGTACATTATTGGTGCAAAGTAGCTATAGAGGGAGAGGGGATGTTAAATAAAGCTTGTAGAAATTTGAAAATCTTTTTGTGTAGACATATTACAATAAAAACAAATAACGTAAGGAGTAAGGAAAAGAAGAATGCACAAAAAAAAATTATGTTGGTTCACCTTCACCTGAGGCTATGTCCAGTCTACTAAGCCACCTGCTAAGAAATTCATTAATCAACCTTTGACTAGCAACGAGTATCAACCTTTTCAGGTTATGAGTTCATCCTCTCTAAGAACACGAGTACACACCTTTCCAAGTATCATGTCTCAATCTCCCCCTAGGATAAAGAACCCATAATTACAATAAAGATTCTCTCTCATGTAGGAGAGTCACAATGACACTCATAGGATTCACTTTAGATAGTGAAGGATTTATAATGGTTTCGCTTAACCTAAAATTACTCTCTAACAAGATGGATATGACTGTAAGACCCAGGAAAAATTAATTAATTAAATAATTAATTAATTAATAAATGCGGGTAGAAGGCTCCTTTATGGCATTAATTGTTGTTTAACGTGACGTGGAAAAGTACTAGCTCAAGTGGTTGGGAGTACTTTGGTTGTGTGAGAAGACTTGGCTTCAAGCCCTAAGTATGTCAATTATGTGTGATTATTTTTGTTATTGATTTTTTAAGGATATGTATGAGTATGTAATTAGTGTTGAAAAATATTGTTGATTTGTGAGTATCACCAAATGTGATTTGCCATAGTGGTTGTGCTTTGGCCTTATGAGTGGAAGGTTACGGGTTCAAACCTTGGTGGGCAAAGCATAAGCTTTATTTTTGCTAACTAATAGTTGTGGTATGAATGTGAAGGGGTAAAGAGAAGCCTAGCAGAATGGGGCACTATCTTAAAGGCACCTATAAAAGCCAAAAATTAGGTAAAGGGAAGGGTTTTGGCAGTGTTGGGAATTGGCCTTTGAGAGGAGCACGGGTTTGGGAGAGTGAATTGACAGAAAGGTTTTGGAATCAAAGGGGGTTCTGTCTTCGCAATTATTGAATGGAGGGGAATAATTGAGTTTTCTATTTTGTGTGGATTGAATGAGTATAAAACATGTTTCTGGAGTTGTTGTGCCATTGGATTGTGTCGATCGTGTATCTGAAGCGTTTTGGTATTGGTTTTGGTGAATTGAGAGCGTGTACAGAGGCAAAACCCTGCAAGTCTCGCCCAAGCGAGTCCATCTCGCCTAAGCGAGAATTGCAGAGCTACGTTTCTAGTTTAGAGGACTTGTAGCTCGTCTAGGCGAGCTGTTTTAATGTTGAGCGAGTGATACCTCGCTTAGGCGAGAGTGACTCGCCTAAGCGAGATGGTGACGAGATCAGGTGTGTTGAGCGCGATCTTCCGCCCAGGCGAGGGGGTTTTAAGGTTTGAGCGAACCCGAGTCTCGCCCAGGCGAGATGACCTCGCCTAAGCGAGATGTCTTGGTCCTGTGTGGTGTTGTGCTTGTATTTTAGCCCAAGCGAGATGGGAATGGATGTTTGGGCGAACGTGTGGCTCGCCCAGGCAAGAGGATCTCGCCTTAGCGAGATGGCGTGTTTTGGTTGCTGAGTTAAACTCGCTCAGGCGAGGTGGGCTAGCCTAAGCGAGATTGAGGGTCTAGCTTGGGCGAGGGTTCCCTAGCCTAAGCGAGTTTATGTGATTAACTATGTTTTTATGTGCTTCTGAGTGTGTTTAGTTGTTATACCATGGTTAAATTGTATATGCATGTGTGGTGGTGTGTGGGCTTGAAGGGCTAAGTCCATTAGGGGTCTGGGATGTGCTCGGTGGTTGGACACATGATGGGGATGGAACTGGTTGAGTTCCTGTCGGCTACTAATGGGCGAGGAGTCCTTAGTATGGTGATTGCATGTGTCGGGCGCACGATGGGCAAGGAACTGTGATGTTCCCGTCGACTACTATTAGGCGAGGAGTCCATAGTATGGTGATTGCGTGCGTGCCAGGGTCCAAGTGTGAGACATGGATGTTTTTACTACAAACGAGGAGTCTGTAGGGCAGGACTATGAGCGGGATAGGCTCATAGGGTTGGACCACGAATGAGTCAGTTTTGTGGGAGCACAGGGAAGTCCCAAGACCTAGTTCATGCATATGACTCATGAAGGACTATGAGGTCCTAGTTGGGTGTTTTGGAAATTTTGAGTTTTGTACTTATATTGTTTTGGGTGGGGAAGCATATTTACTTCATATATATCTGTTTATGTTTTATTGTGCATAGCTCACCCTATCTGTGTGTGTGTGGCGATGATCGGATAACTTGTTATCCGGGAGCAGATGATGTGACAGGTGGGCCAGGAGATGCGTAGACTCGGAGCGGGGGCTATCTTGGGATATTTTGTAGATACATATGTATACGTTTACTGTTTTGTTTTTGAGAATATTATGTAAATCCGGCTAGAGCCGTTAACTTTTATTTTAGTTTTTATGAATCATGGATTCCTGGATTTATGGATTTTAATTGTGAAAGTTTTAAAATTTCCCGTGTTTTTGGGAAATAGTTCATAATCAATGTGGAATTTAATGAAATTCGAATTTTAAGTATTTTATATCAGTAATATTCCTTTGGGATGTTACAATGACAATGTATGTTCAGAAAGTATTCTCTCTTTATCTTTTCTCTTTTTTATTCACGAATAGATATGATGATGTTTCAATACTTCTTCTTTTCCTTTCTTATCTTGTATATCTTTTTCATCTAGGTCTTTTTTTATATAGTTGTGCTTGTATCACTTGACCGCGAATGCAAAATATCTTCATATCTTTAGATATCTTCACTTTGGAATTTCTTGATAATCAATCACAGGGTATTGCTTTCACTTAATTATTAGCTCTTTCCTTTCAACCTTTTAACAATTTGAAACATTGTAATTTTGAGGCTTTAATCAGCTAGAAATTCTCTTGTAGTCTTCAATCTGCCAAGTCCTCTTGTTGTCTCGTGATTAGTTGATATTCATATGACAATATTTAGAATTATCAATCAGAGAGAAATTTACTAAAGCAAAAACAACCTTTTAAGTAAGTAAATTTAAGTCTATTCACAAGGGAACAAACTTAAAAAATTTGTGGTGGTATTTTGTAAATAAAATTCATTACTTTAAGTCTGATAACAAACTTAAATTTATGTTTTAAGTCTGTTCAAAGAAGAACAAACTTAAATTTTGCATTTGTTCAGTTTCCCAACAAACTTCAATTTATGTTTTTATGTATGCTAATTCTCTAAAAGACTTAAATTTATGATTTAAACTCTCACATTCGTGGTGCCACCCACAGATTGCAACTTTCTCCTACCCACACGAATTGCCATTTACATCCCTTCTCCCCTCCAACCGACGATGTCCACTTCCAGCAACATACTAATAGGCAAATAAGGACGAAATTTTAAGTACAAGTGTTTTTTAGGCCAAGAAGGGGGGTTGAATTGGTTGTTTTGCAAAAAACTTTAGTCTTTTAAAGTTTAAAACTCTTTTGAACAAAATGAAGTTGACCACAAAATTGGAGAATGTATCAGTTTTGGAACATACATTTTAACTAGTTGAAATATCAAAATATCATTTTGATATTTTGATAGAGAATTTTATAGTAAACGCATAAAACACTCAAATTACAAACTTGATTGATGTGATTATCAAGACCAATCAAACTAATTCCAAATGCACCGGATTATTAACTTATGCAATTACCCAAGAAATATTGTTAAAGATCAATTAACTTTGATTTCTTGATACAAACAACTTTGAAAAAAATAAACTGCTAAAACTTAAATCAATGCACATAGATATTTATACTGGTTCACTCCAATGGAGCTACATCCATATGATCAAGACAACCTTAGCATGATCTTCCACTAAACATGAGAATTTACACTATTCTTACCCTTGCATTCTTGTAAACATAAATCACACTACCTAATTTCTTGAATCACACAAGAAACACCAAAATGTACAACAAGAAATACTCTTGTAGACATGGACTCACATAAGAAACACCACAAGTGCACAAGAAATATCAACCCTGAACGATGACTCTCCCTAACCAACCAAGAACCTTTCTTCAATGCATAAACCAAGAGCAATCAGAACTCCAACACTCCAAGTTGATCACGAAACAACAGTACAACTGACTTCTTCAAAGAGAAAGAGATTTTTCAGATTTTCCCAAGTGATTTTGCGGTAAAAACATATATCTCTTTTTTTTTTCCCAAAAAAAAGACAATCTTTATAGCTTGTTAATTAACATATTGAACTCGTTGGAAATACTTTTCAATCTATTGATTTCACTTACTTTAAGTGAAATAAGCCGATTGATTATTATTCCAGTCGATCAAATATGTTGTTTGTAACATCCCTACCAGATATTACAAATTTAAATAATAAAATAGAGAAATAATACGTTAGCATCATTTATTAAAACATCATTTCCTAAAAACGCAAAAAATTTAAAATTGTATTACGTCATCAATAATACCTTAAATACAAATTATATAAAACTCAATTATATAATCCGAGTCTGGTAATTTAAAAGTTTACAATTGATTCAAAAACATAATAAAAACTTTGATAAACTCCTTTCCCAACTAGCCTAGCTCTGGCTCTATGTCTCACCAGATCCACCTGCAACGTCATCTGTTCAAGTGTACCGCGTACACGATCATCGCCAAGCACAAGTAGATAGGGTGAGCTAACAAGAAAATAAGTCATATATACAAGCACATACGTACCATAAACACACCAAAGGAAATTTATCCTTTGATTCCATGCCACATGGCCATAACCATGTCAACCGTGTTCTATGTCTTCTGATGAGAATCTCAAGATGTCTTGCTGCAAGACCTATCAGCCACAACGGATAATGCACGTGCAAGAAACCATGTTACTGATCACACATCGTAACGCCAAGTGGAGTTCCCAATACGAATAACATTCGTAACATCCTAAGACTACCAAACTTGTTGATTTTATATCAAGAAGGGCAACCTATCTAGACCCACTGTACACGCCACAACATGCACACTCACAGCGACAACACTTGCCAACCTGAGCCACAACTAAAGAGTTCCTCGTGTTCATCTGCCATATCGTGCCACAACTAAAGAGATGCCATTCTGAGTCACAACTCAAGGAAAGCTATGTGCTTAGCCCCTATCCCGAGCCACAACTCAAGGGATACGTTCTGAGCCACAACTCAAGGAACACCAGCAAGCCAACCTTCAAGATATCACCAAAACCTTGTAGATCACGTACCACCAAAACAAGCAAAGTACCTTTGCCTCACAGTATCGCCTGACGCAACACGCGAGTCGCCAGGCGCAACAGGCCTCCAGATCGTCTGGCGAGGAACGCGTGCCGCCAGGCGCCAAGCGCCTCATCCCTCACTATCTCTGCAACTATCGCCTAGCGAACGATCTCTGCCCCCAGGCGCCATATCAGTATTTGCACAATACAAAGTCAGGTTTAGGTTCAGGCTCCCTTTCTCACACCTTCTCATACATATTCCCTCAACCAGTTAAATTGCCATATCCTTGCAACATAAAAGTGCCTACAATACCCTACCATCATCATAATTATCAAGTCAATTACTTCCCAATTAACATCAATTTGTCTCGTAGTATCAATCCCAAAACTTTCCAACCTTAACACCTATTCAGACTGTTCCATTCAAATTAACCATCAATTACACAAAATCCATGGCGTTTCAACATCAAATCATTCATTAACAGTTAAAACTGCTATTCCTCCCAATCAGAATCAACTCAGAACCCCAAAATCATCAAAATCGAACCAAAATTGATTCGCATCGTTTGGCGGGTGTTCATCATCGCTAGGCAATTCAACAAAACCTAGAAAATTGGGTGCTCAGGGATGTGTCGCCTGGCGATACAGGACTTCATCGCCAGGTGATTCCTCATAGAAACCCAGAAAACACTCAATAATAGCATGAGTCGTCTGGCGGCTACTCGTAGCCCGCCAAGCGGTTTCTGGAATTTTTCCAGAAACACAAACATTGCAGAATTAACAAATTAAGAGCATCTAGTTAACATACATTTCATGCAATTTAAATGATACATTAAGAATAATGATTCCAGCTCCCTAACTGGGTTTCCTTTGCTTAAAATTGGACCAATGTTAAGGTTCTTGATGATCTCCAATGGCCTCCCCTTTACTCTCCAATCAATAGCTCTTAATCTCTCTGCAACTCAACTTTGGTGCTCTGAAACTTTGCAGCCCAAAAACCTCACAACAATGCAGTGTGGTTCTCTCCTCTAATTCCCTTCTCTCTCACCACTACCACCCAATAATTACGCCATTTACTCACCAAAACGAAAATTAATTAGCAATGAATTACTATTCAATGACCATAATTTAGTGGTTTTGCAGCCCTCCTTTCTGCACATCTAAGGTGGCTAGGGTTTCTCTGCCCTTTCACCTTCACGTCCAAAGGAATTTCGGCAAAAAGAAAGTTTATTTTGGATTCACCAAGGTTTGAACCCATAACCATGCCAATGTTAATTCCATGCACAACCATTCCACCAATCCATGTTTCAAGATAATTCTTAAAACTCTAAGTTTATATTACCATGCATCATGATCAAACATATTATTAAAATAAATCAAATAACACATACATGTCTCATGGATTTGGAATGCGGAAAACTCTTCTAAGGTGAATGTGGCATGCTAAAACAATATGTAATATTTTTCATTTAGTAATTATTTTTTGTTAATGTGAACCATGTTAGTGTTAAAACAAAATGTTAGTTTCTTTGTAGGGGAAAGAATCATGGAAAACTATTCTGACTCTGGCATATTAGAGTGTTGGAGTTGTGCATGGGTAGATAAATGTTAGTAATGAAATGATGGTTTAAGCCAAGAAGGGGGAGGGAGTTGAATTGGCTATTTAAAACTTTTTCAAAAGCGTAAAACCCCTTTTGATTGAATCAAATAGACAACAAAATTTGAATGCAAAAGGTGTAGGACAATACACTTTCAACTGGTCAAAAATAAAAGCAATAGGTTAATTTGTTCATACAGCCATGAATCAGTTGATTAAAATGTCAAAACAATCAGCTAACATTCTGGGAAATTATGCATAATGCAAATTTCACGAATTTCACTAAAAGAAATACTTTCTTACACGCGATTCGTTCCAAATAGTATATCTAACAATGTTACACTATCAAATTACACAAAAATGCTTTCAAACACAACAAAGAATGACTTGCGTTGTTTTCTTGAGATTTTAAAGTGAGTGAGATGAAGGAAAGAGAATTGGACAATTGTTTTTATACTGGTTCACTCAATGACAGAGTTACATCCAGTTTACCAAGACAATCTGAACCTGATTTCCACTATTATCAAAAGTTTTACAAATCACAAACCAAGATTACACTTTTGAATAATAGAAAACACCATGATTTTTGACTCACATAGAAATCTCAACCATAACCTTGTAAGAATCACTATTACAAACCTGAAGGTGGCTCTCCCTAGCCATCTAATCTCAAGTTCGTCAAGCTTATATCAAGTCAAAATGCCTTCAAGATCAACCAAGATCTTCAATCTTCACCCTACAACTATGTGATTCAGAGAGAGAGATTTTTCCAGTGATGAATGACAAGTTTTTGCGCTCAAAAACTCAAAATCGTGTCTCTGCTCTCTAAAACACAACTTACATAGTCTAGTCTTAAGTGAAATCAATCGATTGAATTTTTCATACATTCTGTTGATTTCATTTTACTTAAATGAAATCAGTTGATTGAAAAACAATTCAATTGATTGAATATATTCATATCAAAAACTATATACAACAAACCTTTTAACATGTTGTATCTAGGTTGTTCTTTGTCTACGAGGCATGGTGTATCTAGGTTTGGCTCTTACTAGCAAATATAAGTGCAAATGCATGATGATTATACACGTATTTATAGAATCAAGGTGTTGATTATTAAAATTAGTCAATTAATTTACATATATATCATGGATTCAATGCAGTACCTGGAATCAAAGCCAATTAAATATAATGGAATCAATATCTGATCATAAAGCATGATGTTTCCTAGGCATCCTTCGTGCTATCCACTCAAAATAATTCATAATAGATGCATGCACAATGGAAATCATGCAATAAAAGTGCTTTATGGTTAATGCAATATGAAAAGTTGGTTTTAGCTAATGCACTAGTTGTTATTTACTACTACTACTACTACTACTACTACTACTACTACTACTACTACTACTACTACTACTACATTCCAAATAAAGTCACGTGATGAGTAATTTGACTAGGTCAATCAATTAAAATCAATTTGAGAACATCCACATCAGTATAAGTGAAATCATCACATAAAAATATAGAGTCATTCAATTAAAAATGCACCAGGTTACACAATTTGAAAGCAGCGCCAATTTAAATGAAATCTATGTGTTGGTTTTGCAAATTTAACAAACTAAAAATTTAAGATTGCACAAAATTCATGGTACGATAGTTTACGTAAAATTTATGTATTATTTTGTGAAAAATAACATATTATAAACATGTCAGATCACACATTATGCATATTTTGACAGTTTAAGTGAAATTTATGTGCTGATTTTGCAAATTCAACAGATTGGAATCCTAATAGTTCACATTTTTTGCAGAATTTATCACTTTAAAAGCAACAAGCACATGATCCAATAAAATTAACAAACCAAACAAATATCAACACACATTCTTCATATCTAGAACACCTAATTCAGTTATAAGATTGTTGAATCTATCACGTGCAATTTTAGTGAATAAGTCAGCCAATTAGTTTTTACTTTTCACAAACTTGATTTCACTTTCACCTTTTTGAACATGACCCCTTATGAAATGATGTCTGATTTCAATGTGTTTAGTTTTAGAATACTGGATTGGGTTTTTAGTTAGGTTGATTGCACTTGTAATATTACCTTTTCTGACTTGACACCAAAATCTATGAGTTGATGCTTTAGCCAAATTATTTGTGCACATCCATGTCCAGCTGCTATGTGTTGGCACAAGCAAGCTTGAAAGCAAAAGATTGGTAAAGCCATGTGCATGAAGAACTTAAGTGTTTGATGAAGATTGATGAAGATCCTCTTAAAGATTAAGTTTTAGTGTGTTAAACCTGTATATAACATGTTAAATGTAATGTGTTAGTGTTATACATTGTTGATAGGCTATATGACATAGGTTATATGTCTTGTGTGCCTTAGTATGTCTCTTTTAATATGTTAAAATGGGTTTTAATAGGTTAAAAGACTTGTTGTATATAGTTTCTGGTATGAATGCATTCAGTTAGTTGAATTATTTTTCAATCGACTGATTTCACTTAAGTTAGGTGAAATCAGCTGACTGTACGAAAAATTCAATCAACTGTTTTCACTTAAACCAGATATATAAGCTGTGTTTTTCGCGAGTAGAGGTGCGAATCTAAGTTTTTATGAATGAAATCATGTTATTCATCTCTGGGAAGCGTTCTCTCTCTGCAATACACAACTGCAACTCGTGTTTTGAAGATCTTGGTTGATCTTGGTTGATCTTAGGTGCATTTTGGCTAGTGAGTAGCTTGAAGAACACATCTATGGTTGGCTAGGGACAACCACCATCAGGTTTGGATGTTCTTGTGCCTTTGGATGGTTTGCCTAATGCGATTTCAGGTCTGCAAGTGTTATTCTTGTAGGTTGTGTCTAGATTTTTGTGAGTCAAAAATCTTGTGTGTTTGTGTGTTTAAAAGTGTAATCTTGTTGTGTGATTTGTAAAACTTTTGAATATAGTGTAAACCAGGCTTAGGTTGTCCTGGAAAACTGGATGTAGCTCTATGATTGAGTGAACCAGTATAAAAACAGTTGTGCATTCTTCTTTCCCTCATCTCACTCTCTTTGAAACTCTTTAAAAACTCAAGAAAAACCAAGATTTTTTATCTTTGGTGTGATTTAAAGCGTTCTTGTGTAGTCTGAGGCTTTATACTTGTTATAAATACTGATTGAAACATGTTTTGTATGTAAAAGATTCTTGTTTGAGTTGAATTCGCGAATTCTGCATTCTGCATAATTCTCCAGTATTTTAGCCGACTGATTTGTCTTTTTAATCGACTGTTTCATATCATCAAGAACAATTTATTTTGTTGTTTTATATTTTAATCGACTGAAAGTGTACTGGTCTGCTACATTTACATCCAAACTTTCCAGTCTATTAGATTCAATTGAAAAGATGTTTAAGCTTCAAAAAAGTTTTATAAAGCCAATTCAACCCCCCTTCTTGGCTAAACTCACCATTTCAAAACTAACAACTGGTGTCAGAGCAAGGTTCTTGAAAGGTATTCAAGTTGATCAAAAATCTTTTTGAAATGGCTAAAAGTAAACTCCCTTTTGCCGAAGGTGCCTCTATTCATAGACCACCTATGTTTTGTGGCCTAAACTATTAGTTTTGGAAAATAAGGATACAAATTTTCATTGAATCTATAGACAAAGGAATTTGGGATGCAATAGTTAATGGACCATATGCTCCTAAATGTGTTGTTGAAAATAAGCAGGTGGACAAGCCTTGGAGTGAATGGAATGATGAAGAAAGGAGAAGAGCTCAATATGATTGCAATGCCAAAAACATCATCACTTCATCTTTGACCATGGATGAATTTTTTAGGGTCTCCCAATGTAATAATGCAAAGGAAATATGGGATGTCCTAGAGGTTACACATGAAGGAACAAATGAAGTGGAGAGAGTAAGGAAGCATGCCTTGATTCAAGAATATGAGCTTTTCAAGATGCAAAAAGGAGAGTCCATAGCTGAAGTGCAAAAGAGGTTCACTTACATAGTCAACCATCTTATGGGTCTAGGCAAAGAATTTGACAAAGAGGAGTTAAACATCAAAGTGCTTAAGTGTCTTGATATTAATTGGTAACCAAAGGTGATTGCCATATCTGAATCCAAGGATTTATCCATCATCACAACAATTGCACTGTTTGGTAAGCTTAGAGAGCATGAGATTGAAATGCAAAGGCTAAGTGAGCTTGAAACAAGTGAGAAAAAGGTAAAATCCATAGCCTTGAAGGCTAGCTCTAAGAAGAGTGATGAAACCGAGGAAGAGGTTGTTGAATCTACTGACAATGAGAACTTGAATCTACTAGTCAAGAAGTTTGGAAAGTATCTCAAGAGGAAAGGCAACAAAGGTAATCAAAGGAGGTACAATTCTAAACAAAATGATTCAAGTAATTCTTCCAAATTCTCATGTTATAATTGTGGAAAGCAAGGACATATCAAGATTGAATGTCCTAATGTTAACAAAGAGAAGGAGAAGGTTGATGACAAGAAAAAGGAGAAAAAGGGCAAGGAAAGGTGTGCCTACATAGGTTGGGAGGACAATGATGATTCAACAAGTACTTCATCTCAAGAAGGAAGTGAGGAAGCAAATCTATGCCTCATGGCCAGATATGAATCATCTTCATCAAGCCAAGTAAGTTCCTTGTCATATAAGGATAAGAATGACTATTAATAATTGTTGCATGACTTTGAAGAGTTGCATAGTGAGGCAAACAAAATGGTTTTCATGAACAATTTGTTAAAAGGATTAAATAGCTGGCTAGAAAATAGAGTTAGCCAACTAGAATCAGAAACAGTCAACTTAAAAACTGATTTCGAACATTTGGAAATGATTTACAGTAATTCAGTCGATTGTTCTGAAAAACAACTGGCTAGAAAACCTTGTGAAAACTGCACTACTTTGAAAAATCAAGTGAAATATCTTTTGAAAACTTGTGCAAAGTTCACAAGAGGAAAAACAAATCTAGAAGCTGTTCTTGGCTCTCAAAATTTTGTTTTTGGAAAGGCTGGACTTGGTTATACACCTATCCATGAAAAGTTCTCTAGTTTCTTTTCCAAGAGTGAGCCAAATGCTATGCCCTTCATTTCCTGTAACTATTGTATGAAGAAAGGTCATATTCTTAAGAGTTGTCATGTTAGAAAGTGTGATGTACCTAAGGGAATTATGAAATGGATCCCAAAAGGATCTAGAAAGGCATAACCATATTGGACCCAAACTATCAAATGGTATCATGTAACACTATGTTGTTTTGCAGGTCATAAAACAAGAAAAGAAGGATCTATGGTACCTAGATAGTGGCTGCTTAAGGCATATGACAAGAGATAAGACCAAATTTGCAAAGTTGGAATTGAAAGAAGAAGGATTTGTAACCTATGGAGACAACAACAAAGGAAGAATCCTTGGAAATGGAGTCATAGGCAATGGATCCTCTTTCAACATCAAGAATGTGCTGCTGGTAGAAGGGCTCAAACATAATTTGATAAGTATAAGTCAATTATGTGACAAAGGCTTTAAAGTGATGTTTGAACCAAATAATT
>Ga0209589_1003967_pt1 | contig 25722 bp, 12 predicted proteins | sample CowpeawhiteBW_FD_187525 | JGI IMG/M metagenome (GOLD analysis project Ga0209589, IMG submission 187525) | Root nodule microbial communities of legume samples collected from California USA - Cow pea white BW (SPAdes) (version 2) | ecosystem: Host-associated > Plants > Roots > Nodule | place: USA...
CATAAGTTTATTGTTTTTTACACATCATTATAAATGAACATAAAGTTATTTAAACTTTTGAACAAAATTTAAAATTTAATTTGTTCTATGTTTTAGGGTGTAGGAAATGTTGTTCTTGGTTCAATTCTCTGGAACCGGACCAAATATATAGATGTGACAAGTGCTGCTTCCACTAAATCCTTCTATTCATTTATCTGGAAGGTAAATCTTCTCTTAAACACTGTTTACCATTTAAGTAGTTCAACATCCAACAGTTATCTAATTAATTTTCCAATTGTTTCCGGAAACATGCCGAGTTGATTTCTATTGATTTCAATTTTTAAAACAATAATTTTTATGGTTAAAATGATGTGATTAGTGATATATCAAACTAATCTCATATTTTAGCTAAAAATTCAATATAATTTAAAGGTTGGAACAAACCAGCACGTGAATTATTGTCAGTTTATCTATATATATTATTTGGAGATTTTTTTACTAAATTATTTTATTATTAAAAGTGGAACATGATAACGTTGTACTTATGTGTTTGTTTTTGCAGTTGATGATGGTGGCACACCTTCTCCTGCCTTTAATTAGATAAGGGGTGTCACTGAAGATTAAAACAACATTTGCACCACATGCGCAACAGAATAACCTACACCCTTTGTATCACTAAGTTTGTTTTTTTTTTTAACTGTGTGATGATTTTCAGTATCTATATCGAGCTTTATCTCTATAGACACATGTTTCATTATAGGAATAAGAAAATAGAAGCAACTTGTTATGCTAAGATTACCCTAAAGAATGAGTGCTAGTAAGTGAGTTTTTTTTTTTTTTCTCTGTTGCAAAGTGTTCATTTATAAATACACAATATAAAATCATCTCCCTAAAATATGAATCACAGAAAGCAGAAGTCTTATTAAAGCCCAAGTTTTAATAAAAACTCTTAAGAAGTTTGTGACTGAATAAGAGTTTAATCGATAGGATTAGTCATGTGAGAAGGTTTGCTTATAAGAGAATGCTATGAAAATACACAAAAAGAACAAAAAGACTGAAACAACAGGAGAAAAGAACAATAATCAATTTAAACTCAGTAACATCAAACTTCTAAAGGAAGGAAACTTCATAAGGACAGCATGAATACTATTATGAAACATTACACATGCTTTACAAAAGCAACATTATTCATTTATAAAATGTAAAATCAAACACAAACGAATTAGCAATGAAATAATTACGAAATTAGCAATGAAAACACCAACTAGGCACAAAATTACAAACTAAACTAAGAATACATGGATTTGCAATGAATTACTTATAAAAATTAGAGATCAAAATGCAATTGGCAATGGATTCAAAAAAAATTACTAATGTAAGTTATCACACAAAATCAACTCATCTCGTACATTTTATGGATTAATCTTGCTTTGTTGATAAATAATGAAAGTTTAACTTGAATTAGTTTACTTATAGATTAAGAAATCTGAAATGTTTTATCTCTTTATGATTTACAAAATAAAAACAAGAATATCTAAACTTTCTATAAAATGTGTATTCACCAAGTGATTTTAATGAGAAAAGAGGATTGTGGGAAGAAATAATAGCGTGTAAGGAGGAAGAGGGAGGCAATATGGGGAATTTGTAAAGAAACATTGGATTGACTACAAGGTGTCATGGAATGGATTATTACGGTAAAAGAGAAACTAAAAAATGAAACATGACCTAAAAATATGGAGTAAGGAGGTTTTTCGAGACATAACTAGGGGAAAACAACGATTAATTGCTAGAATTAGGGAGTTGGACAAAAAAGACGATGATAGTGAAATAAATGATGCACAAAGGGAGGAGGAGATTCGTTACTTTGCCTAGAATCCATAGCAAGACAAAAGTCTAGAGTTAATTAATTGGTTGGCCTCAGGTGATATGAACACTAAATTTTTCTATCTAACAACTGATTGGAGAAAGGAAAACAATATGTTCAAAGGGATGAGGATACATGGAGAGTGGTGTGAGGATCAGAAAATAGTTAACGAAGGTGTCAAGGCATATTATGAGGATGGACTAAAGGAGAAAAAAAAAGGGTTCAATCTAAAGTTAGGAAATGTTGATTTTAGGTCAATTTCACTAGAATACAATGACAGACTAACAAAGATATTTTCAGAAGATGAAATTAGGAAGGTAGTATGGGATTGTGAAAGCAATAAAAACCTCCGTCGAGATGGCTTTAATTTTAGTTTTATTAAGAAGTTTTAGGGTACTATTAAAAGGGATATAATGCAGGCAATTAATAACTTTTATAACACAGGTAGGTGGTCTAAAGGATGTAATGTCTCATCATTCATAGCTCTTGTACCGAAATGAATAAACTTCAAGAATTAGATCAATACATACCTATATAACTAGTTGGCTACATTTATAAGATAATATCCAAATTTTTATCCTAGAGGGAAGAGGGATGCTTAATACTGTTACAGTTGCTAATGAAACCATTGATGAGATCAAGAAAAAAAAAACCAAGTATATCATAGTTAAGGTGGATTATGTGAAAGCATATGACTCAATTAGGTGGAATTTCCTATTATATGATGGAAATATTAGGTTTTTTCACAAGATGGATTAACCGGATAAAGGAGTGCCTAGAATCTTCCACAATTTCAGTTTTGGTTAATGGCATCCTAACACACGAGTTCAACCCTACATAGGGTTTTAGACAAGGTGATCCTCTAGCTTCGTTTTCGTACCTCAAAACAGTTGAGGGTCTAGATGGTATGGTTAGGCAAGTAGTAAAGAAAAAGTTTCTAGAAGGGATAAAAGTAGGGGCCAAAGAGATTGAGGTTAATATGTTAAAATTTGAATATGGCACAATATTTTCGTGTGAAGAAAACATACAAAATATTTTGATCATAAAGAGCATTCTTAGATGTTTTGAGTTAGCCGATGAACTTAAAAAGTTAATTTCATTAAAAGTAAAATTGGGCTAGGAGTAGAGGAAGGCATTATACAAATATATTCAAAAATGTTGAATTGTAATGTTATGCATTTACCATTCATTTATTTAGGTATGCCGATTGGTGGCATCCCTAAGAGATTCGAATTGTGGAGAGTGGTAATTGAAAACATAAGAAAAAGAATGGAATGTGTCAAGACTGTGTGGAATCAATGTAACAAATAGATATAGGTATTAATAATGTTCAACATTTTAAAGAAAAGCAACATTTCCAACAATTTTATCTCACAAAGTTAAATGGTAAACAAAATGGTGTTTTAAAATGTATGTGGATGACAATAGTTTGGATAATTTGGAATCATAAAAACAATATTATCTTTCGATATGAAATGGCATATGCTAAAGAGACATTTACAATGGCATAACTAAAAACATGAGGGTGGATTATTAATAAGTATTCAAAATTATCATTTACATACTCAGATTGGTGTTTGAGCCTTGCCACATGCTTAAAATATTTTTGAAAATAAAATGGCTTCAATACTAGGAAACAAGGGTATACACAAAAAGGGTCAAATTGGTGTAGGGATATAATCACAAGGAAAGTGAAGAAGGAAGACAAATAGTGAGAGAAACTAAATAGGCAATGAGCTTAACAAAAAGTGGAGGTAAGGTAGGGGTAATATTCTATGACGGCTAAACAAATGTTTTGAAACACATAAATAGCTCATTGGAAGGTGCACAAATGTTTTGTGATGCTGAAATTCTCTCCTGGACATTCATACATTAGGGGTAGACAATAGGAGAATGTTGTTACTTTATTGGGTTGGGGATAGTTGGAGAGAACCATTTTTTGTTTTTTGCAGATACGAAGCATGCAGGGGATGTTGTTCTTTTTTCTGTAGAGTGTTAAACAACAAAGGAGTATTGTTCTTCACTTTTGTAAAGACTATGAACAACAAAGCATTTACAGCGAATAATACCAAAGTTAGGATCTATATTGTGAATATTTTTGTTATGATGCAATTTGTATTTAATATTATATTGATGTTTAAATCTAGAGTTGTTAAAATGGGTTGGAACTCGCGAGCCAACCCAGCTCACCACGGGTTCGGGTTGGGTTGGGTTGAAATTTTTTTACAAATTTCAATATGGGTTGATTTTTTACCCGGCTCATCTGGGTTGAATCCGTGGTGAGCCGGGTTGGTGAGCCAACCCGCAGATAAAAGGGTCACATAAGTTTTTTTATTTTTTTATTAAGTTGAGCTTTACATTTGAGTCATGTTAAGTTGTTTTTTTATCCAACAATAATTTGTATTTTTTTATTATTTTGGTTTGTCTTTGGATTGTATTAAAGTTTATTTAGATTTTAATTAAAATTACAATTTAGTTTTGACTGAAAAAAAAACATATTTTTTTTAATTAAGTAAACCCGTGAGCCAATCCGTGGTGGACCGGGCCGGGTTCGAATTTTGTTAGCTCGCTAAAAAGTGAGCCGGATTGGGTTGACTCACTAAATCATCAACCCGTGGTGGGTCGAGCCGGGTCAGGTCAGGTTACCCGTTTTGACAGCTCTATTTAAATCATTCTCACCATGTCAATTTACGTAGAACTATCAAAATGAGTTAGAACCTGCGAGCCAACCCGACCCACTACAAGTTCAGGTCGGGTTGGGTTGAAAATTATTTACAAATTTTAATACAGGTTAATTTTTTACCCGACTCATCTAGAACCTGACTCATCCGGGTTGGCTCACCAACTCGCAATTAAAGGGTCACACAAGTATTTTTTATTATGTTGGGCTTTGCATTTGGGTCGAGTGAGATTGTTTTTTTCAGCCAACACATTGGTGTTTTTATGATTTTGGTTTGTAGTTGGAGTTTAACATCCTTTTGGATTCTATTTGGATTCTATTGAAGTTTATTTAGATTTTAATCAGAAGTATAATTAGTTTTTTTGATATTGAAAAAAAAAATTGTAATTTTTTAATTAAGTGAATTAGTGAGCCAACCCGTTCAACCCACCAACCCGTGATGGGCCAAGTTGAATTCAAATTTTGTTGGCTCATTAATAAGTAAATTTGATTGGGTTGACTCATTAAATGATCAACCCGTGGTGGGTCAAACCGGATCGAATTATCTATTTTAACGTCTCTAAATTTACGGAGGCACGGAGGCTTAGAATTTGTTTGTTTACTTTTACAATTCTCTAAACATTCTATATTAATACACGAAACATTCCTCACTCCTCCACGTTGCATATCCCTAATCTAAGAGTTGTTTTATAAAATTTTCAAGCGTTGGGATAAGTATAAAATGAAGAAGAAAGCCTAGTTTATATTTATACATTTATACACTCATAAGTGATCTAGAATCACACTTTAATAAACTAACTAAATAACTATATTATATTATTATATTTTTATTTAAAAAAAATGCATATGGTCTCGCCGGAAGAAAGACTAATTATATTTAAATACCTGCATAATGTTACTTTAATATGTGTGAAAGCTACAATCAATAAATTATTAAATAATTAAAAGATTGTTTCAATTTTCTTTTCTTTTTTTTCTTTGTCCAACCTTATAACACATCTATCACTAATGGGGTTTTCTGTAGCTTTGAATATACATTACAAAAATCCATGTAATTAACATAGTCTTTCCAAACCTTTACGTTGTAACTTTATTAAAATCTAAACTACGAAATCCAGATATAAAAGTGTTTTAAATCTTTGTTATGCATGACCGTGGTGATTGATTTGATTATTTTACAAATTTTCTCCTGTAAAATGTTGACTATGTGTGTCGTGTTCAATTTCTATGCACCAATCAAATTTTATGTCTCCCTAAGAAAAAATCAAACTTAATGGAGTTCTTTTGCCTATAAAATCTCCCATTCCTCTCTTCTCTTCTACTGTGATATATCTACGTTCTTATCTGTGTGAGTTTCCATGGCTATGGCTAGGGGACATGTTATATCTTCTCCTAACGTCTCTCCAGTGACAAGTGGTACCTACATTCACTATGTTCTTCTAATTTCGTTCATTTTTCATGTTATAATACCTATTCCTTCAATTTGGTTTGCTTTCTGAGTATCTCACTCTAACACCTTCAATTTGTTGTGCATGCTACAACTTTGAACAGTAGGTAAATTAGGTTGTCGTGGATCAAAAGCTTCTCAGCAGAAAATAAAAACTAAAATACAGTATAGTCCTTTGAGGTTTCAACAATCACCTTTTAATCATCATTACAAATGCATTGAAAGAGGAGCAACATATGAAGAAAGCAATAAAAATTATGTTCTGAAAGCCGTCACTGTGCCATCTTCTGAATCAGAATCTGAAGCTTCCAACTCCAAGAACATTGTGGAGTCTGTCAAAAATTTTATTGCCGTTTTGTATGAATTTATTTACCCTTACGCATTGTACGGTCAGGTAAGTACAAACTTTTCCATTATCCTCAGTAATCAAAAGTTATGGTCAATACTAAGTTTTGTTGCTTTGTACTAAGCATAATGATATTTTGATTATTAAATTTTGACAACTTTATCTTATAATATGAAGTGTTATTTTTTAAATGATTTTTGAATATTGATAATGAGAAAAGAAAATGGAAAACCACTTAAAATATGACACTTAATTTCTGACTCACTATAAAGTGAGTCGGGTTGGGTTCACTCATTTTCAATCCGGTTCGTGGTGAGCCAACCCGTGTGAGCCAAGTTGGCTCACTTTGACATATCTACACTTAAGATTGTAAGAGAAAGTTATCAAAATTTAATAGTCAAAAAGTCATTTTTCTTGTATTAAATATCTATTTGGATAATTAATATTTTCTTGTTGTTTTAAATTAACTTAATCTGTATTTTACAGGCATCAGCTGCAATTTCTGCGTCTCTCGTTGCAATAGAAAAACTATCAGATATATCTCCATTGTTTATTATTGGTTTGTTGCAGGTGAGACTCCAGAAATATTGTTTTTTTAAAAGACAATTTAAAATTACCCTTTAACTTCAATAATAGTCATTCCTTTGAGTTGTTTTTTCGAATGTTTCAGGCTGTGTTACCTCACTCTTTTGTGGTTCTTTACATTAATGGAGTGAATCAATTGTTTGACTTTGAAATAGATAAGGTATGAAACTTACTACGAATAAAACATTTTGGATCATTAAATAATGTATTTCTTTATTTGTTTCTTTTATATACTTTGTATATGTTCTATTAAAAAATATAATAAAAAATTGTTGTTGTATAAGATTGATCAATATTCAGAAACATATAACGTCACAGGTACATCAATTTGAATAATTTATATAATATTTACATTCAAACTCTTTTTCATAATTGAGGTTTATCGACGTACTCCTACTTTTTTTTTAATGGGAGCATCACCAAAGTACAGCCCCAAAATATGACCAAAAACCTAACTATTTTTCTTTTTTTTATCAGAAAAAAATGAAATTAAATTAAAAAGAACACTTAAGGAAGTGCTCTGACTCTTATACAAAACAACATAACAACATGAACAAAAAGATGCTCTGACCTAGTTTCACACTCCGGTAAACAGAATTTCTAGCCATAACCTAACTATTTTTCTTACTTTAAATCTATTTTATATATCACCGAATTAATTAAAATAATTGAAAATATATAGTTGGATGTTTGGAACAGTTTTTTTAATGTACTTCAACCTTGAAAACGGTGAGAATACTTTACAAGTCCCTTTATAGTTTCTTGTAATAATTCCTTTATAATTTGGAATCTGAATTACTATATCTTTAATAGGATGGTGAAAACATGTAACTTTTTACGAGATTTAATTATTCGTATGGTACAGATTTGTTAAAAGTAATTTATGTTACATGTTTTATTGCAGATAAACAAACCATATCTTCCATTGGCTGCTGGCAAATTATCCTTCAGAAGTTGCGCCATTATTGTTGCCTTATCTGCAATTTTGGTGCCATATAGATCCATCACTTTTTATAATAAAAGATTTTAAGATGAGCTTCATATACAAAAATAAGAGTTACTGTTTTATTCTGTTTTACAGGGTTTAGGGCTTAATTTGATGATAGGTTCTCCGCCATTGATTTGGAACTTTGTGTTGTGCGTTACAATATGGACTTGCTATTCTGTGAATGTGAGTTCTTTCTAATTGCATTTAAACAGTGTATTATGTTTTAAGGTATAAGTATTCTTATATATATATTTTCTGCAGTTGCCTTTCTTACGATGGAAGCAATATCCGGTGATGGCATCATTACTTATATTTGTTTGTTGGGCATATATATTTCCAATTACATACTTCTTTCATGTGCAGGTTCTGTTCTATCACTCTTTGCCTTTTATATACATCTTAGTTTTGAATAAACATCTTCCTGCTAATTGATGTAACAAATGTTCAGACCTTTGTGTTCAAGAGACCAGTTGTGTTTACAAGATCATTGATTGTTTCTCTGCTGTTCTTGAGTATCTACACTACTGGTTTAGCATTAGCCAAGGTAAATGTCTTTATTTTCTCAGGACATATGTATTCATTTTCCAACATCAGGCTTTTGATCCAATAATCTAAAACCTTGTACTGGATTTGTGTAGGATATACCTGACGTAGAAGGAGATATAAAACATGGAATTGATTCTTTCGCAGCACGTCTAGGCCAGAAAAAAGTATGTTTCTTAAATTCAATGTTTTATTGTTTTTTTTTTTTGTTATACCCTCTTATAACATTTGATTGATTGTAAATCTTTGATAGGTATTTTGGATTTGTGTTTTCCTTTTTGAAATGGCATTTGGAGTTGCCTTCTTGGCTGGAGCATCATCTTCATCTCCCTTTTTGATTAAAATTGCCACGGTAACATATTTTTATTATGTGTATATATATAGGTTGGAATTTTGTTTGGTATGCAGAATTTATTTGTTTTTTTTATCCTCAAAGGGGGGTTTGATTTTGATGAACAAAGTCTTATAATAATACACTGTTTTGTTTGGGTATATTCTTTTAAAGTAAATGTTCTCTTTGTAATAAACTAAGCATATTTTTACTTGTTTTGTATATTTGTCTAATATGTTTTACTATTAAAAATAATATTTTTTTTTATATTTTAAAAAGTAAATTCTATCTACTTCTTTAAGATTTTTTTTAATGTCTTATCTTAAAAATAATTATTTTAAATTAAAAAAAAAACTAGTTGAATGGTTAAACTATTTTTTTAAGTGATGTGTACACTAACTTTTAAAGTATCACGAATTATAGTGTAATGACCGAGTTGTCACCATTATGTGTCTTTATGTGTTTTGTTTTGTATGATGTTGTGACTTTTTTGTTGTGGGATTCTTGGTTGTGGTTTTTTGCATGATTGTAAGATTATGTGGACGATCCATTGAAGACCACAAAATCTATAATGAAAAGAATTAAGACTATGTTTGATTAAAATATATATATGTACGAAGAACTCTTTGAATAGATGCTTTTAGCATTGTTATAGAAAACAAACTATAATATAAAGTTTAGTCTTCAATGGAATTGTTATCATGATAATGTTTTTTGCAGCATCATTTAGAGAATTAGAGAAGGAATGGTATATTGTTGTCATTTGTCTTTCTTTTTGTATATATTACGTTATGTATGAGTTGGCACAACCAATTATCCCTATTCAATATTTTTTTTTTGCTGATTAAAAAAAATAATTAGGATTAGGGTTCAATTATTAATAAAACAAAAAATAGTTTTTTTTTTTGTGACAATTTTTCTCACTAATACTAATAACATGTAACTGTTTTAAGTATTCTATTTTTCTTTCATATCATTTCTACAATCTTTAAACTTCTAAGTATGATCGGTATATGCTACATCGAACAAGTGAGAGTGCGTTATCGATAGAAAAATAGACTAAAAAAGAAAATGTAAAAACAAATGCTATATAAGCTGAAAAGTTCAAAGAGTGAACACATTTCTTTTTCCTTTTTGAACCTCTCCCTCCACACATACGAAGTTTCTTAGAGTTCAACAAACATCCCTAATGTTTAACATTACTTGCTCATGATATGCCATATATCTGTATTTATATAAACAAAAATTTCTCTAGAAAAGTTGTCTTTATTGTGTAGATTATTCCAACTTTTTAATTTCGATGTGAAGGATAAATATTTATCTTAAAAATAAGCAATGTTTTAGGTTTATTGTTTCTTACATGTGATTATAAATGAATATAAAGTTATTTAAACTTTTAACAATGTTTAAAACTGAATCTATGGTATGTTTTAGTGTGTAGGAAATGTTGTTCTTGGTTCAATTCTGTGGTACCGGACCAAATACGTAGACGTGACAAATCCAGCTTCCACTAGATCCTTCTATTCATTTATATGGAAGGTAATTCTAATCTTAAACATTGTTTCCATTCGAGTAGTTCAATATCCAGATTAAATTTAAAGGAAACAGTTATCTAACAAAGTAAGTACTTATGTGTTTGTTTCTGCAGTTGTTGATGGGGTCTTACGTTCTCCTGCCTTTAATTAGATAAAGTGTCACTCAAGATTAAACCAAGTTTTCAACACATGCAATAGAATTACATAGACCTTTCGCATCTAAATTTATTGAAGAAATAAAAATTACACATATATGTGTTCCTCTAGATATGATGAGTTTTGTATCACTGAGTTTTTTTTTTTTTTTTTTTTTTTTTTTTTTCTTTTTTCTTAATTGTGTGATGATTTTCAGTATCTGTATCCAACTTTATCTCTATAGCCACATCTTTCATTAAAGGAATAAGAAAATAGAAGCAACTTGTTATTATAAGATTACCCTATATAGTAAATGAGCTTTTTTCTTCTGCAAAGTGTCATTTTAGGAATACACTCAATAAAAAATCATCAATATGCGTCACAGAAACATAAGTCTTTCGTTGTATATGTTTGTATATGTTAGGTTCACAAGAATAAGAACAAAAAAATAAGAACAATATTCACCACACGAATGTTGGGTATTAACTGCCATTAATTAGAGTCCTAACCCATAATAAAATGAAATATAAAGAATAGAGTGGGAGAAGTCCGATCTAAACCAACATAAAAAACAATAATAACAACATTAAATATTTTGTAATCAAACTGATGTTACATGGTAATTTTTTATTAATATAAGTGTCTGTCTGGTCGGCACAAAGTAGAGGATATAAATAATCATGAATATACATATATTGATTATCATATTTGCATCGTAGCAGAAGATTATGGAATCTTTTGTGACATTTTCAAAAGGCGTTTTGAATGGTTCTAAAAGGAAAATACAAAGAAGTTCACATTGACTACAATATGGGAACCACTAAGTTCCGCCGGTGCTATGCACTATGTTTTATTTTGTTGGAAATTTGTATGTTTCTTATGTTTGAATCATCTATTTCCTTCTTTTTTGTAGTATAAAAGTTACATACATTTGTTTTTGCTAGGGATGACAAAATAAGTTAAGTTTGACGCATCAATCCCTTAACCCATTAAATAAAAGGTGGACTAAATCAAAATTTTGAATATATCAACGAGTATGAATTCAGCCCGTCAACCCCATTGGGTCGAAGGTTAGGTTGACCGCGGGCTTGCCCGTAATCTATAACTGATTTAGAAATGGGCTGACCCGTATGGTCGTATCATTATTTTTCTATAATTTCATTTCATCATCAACTCAACTCAGAAATGCAAGACAAGCAACAACTCGACAGTAAAATCGTGACCCAACCCAGGAGGAAGAAGGCGAGTGGCGGTCACCGACGGAGACAAAATTCACAACCTTGGTGGCCAGCCATTGACGACAATGACCCAAGTTTGTTCGACGGAAACCCACGGCAACCTTGGTCTCCACGGCAGGAACATGTATCGCCGGCATCAACTTCTATCGTCGGGTCTCAACACAAGCACCTCATGCAAAATGCCTTTATTGCAAAAAAAAAAATCATGCATGAAGAACTCTACCATTGTTGATTTTCTTAAGTTTTAAAGTAAATTATTGTATTTCTATTAATTAGCTAAACAAAAGATGGAAGAAGTTTTATTTTATAAATACACTCAATAAAAAATCATCTCCCTAATATGCGTTACAAAAGCATAAGTCTTTTATTGATGTTTGTATATGTTTGGTACAAAAGAATAAGAACAACAAAAAAACAATATTCACTACAGGAATGTTGGATATTATTAGGTGCCATTAAATTAAAGGAAAATGATACGTTGTTTTTTAACAACTTCTCTCACTACTAGATGTCGCAGTGAAAGAGTATTTTTTTTTTTCTAAATTCCACATGAGCCATAGTTTTGAAAGAAGCGCGAGAGAAGGGAGGTTTTGGTGTTGGTATTTTGAGTGGAGAGCAGTTACTTTGTTTTGCAAAAACTATTCTCATTTCTCATATGTTCTATTTCATTATCAAAGTTATAACGGTTAACTCTCTTCTTCTCTTACTAACAGTGAAATATTAGTATAATAAATAGTATTTTTTCATCTAATGAATTTTTGTAGATTTATTTTTGTATGAATATAGAAGGAAAAAGGAAAAATTATGTCTTACATGTTTTTTATGACAATTACTTAATGGTGACTTGATTATCATATATTGCTTTTTTAATAATTATGTTTTTCAATTTTTAATTAAATTTTGATAAATTATTTTTATTTTTAAACTTAAAAAAGTCACAGAACTTTTCTTGTTTTTATCTTCACGATATATTTCCTTTCTATCATTCTTAAAAAAAATTCACTTATGTGACACTAAAGATTCAATTGTTGAGTTAAAGAGATATTTTTTAATATTCAAATAATTATGTGTATAGTGTAGGTGAGATTTTTCATATTAATTACCTCTTTAAAATATATATAAATTTAAATATATTATTTTGATTCTTCTAAAAATTATGGTCAAGCTATTGAATCTAACGATCTATATATAATATAAAATAAATTTGCAAAAAATAACTGGATATCTAACGCACTTCCATAAATCAATCTTTCCACTAGATTAAGCAAGGGAAAATTTATTTTTCACATTAAGTTGTTTATTATCATTCCAAAATAGAACTATCTTCTTTACAATAATTTACCTAAAAACCTTAACACCGAATCAACATCATATAGTTGAGTGTTTGTGGTTATTTATGTTAATGGAGTGAATCAATTGTTTGACTTTGAAATAGATATATAAGGTATGAAACTTTCAAACTCTTCTCATATTTGAGATTTACTTACGTACTCCTCCTTTTTCTTATCTTAAACTACAGCATTCAAACTTTGACCAAAACCTAACTATTTTTCTTATTTTAAATCTATTTTAGATTTACCGAATTAATCAAAATATATAATTGAGAATATAGTCGGATGTTTACATGTTTTATTGCATATAAACAAACCATAACTTCCTTCTGCTGGGAATCCTTCGGAAATTGTGCCTTTATTGTTGCCTTATAGATCCATCACTTTTTAGAATAAAAGATTTTAAGATGAGCTTCATAGAAAACTTTTGGGGAATAGATAATACTTCCTGCGTGAAATTTAGAAATTCATATAAAATTTCTTATAAGTTGTTTTGTGAAATATATTCGCAGCAATTTTCTTTAAAAAATAATTTAATTTATAAAACAGCAAATATTTTTTTTCTACAAATTTAAATTTGCAAGTAATTCTTTTACGTATTTTAAATTCGTAAATAATTTTTTATAAAAAGAAAAATGACAAGTAATCTTTCTTGCGAAATAAAGTTATACATATATTTTTTCTACTAATACACAAGAATTCTTTTATAGTAATTTTTTCAAAATATATAATTACTATTTGAGGTCTAGATATTTTATTCTTTATATATTTTTTAAATATAATTTTATTCAATTTAAATTTTAAATATTGATATATTTTACATTTTATTTAAATAAATTAATTTTTTAGTAACAATGATAAATTGAATTTGACTATAATAATAAATAAATAAAATATACAAATAAAAACCATTATTATCAGGTATGAATAAAGATAAATGTTAGAAAATTTGGTTCTAACAGTTGACATCCTTTTTTTAATATACACTGAATAGACGGAAATTAAAAGAATAATTGAAGTGTTCACAAACATCTTGAATGATATTTCTCCTTAAGAATTTTATATATTTCTCTTTAAGAAAAATCAAATTTCATTGACTCTTGTACAGGGTATGTCTACGTTCTTATCTGTTTTACAGAGTTTAGTGTTATTTCTTCCACATTATAAAAGTCTTTTAAATTTTTCTTACACGTCACTGTTAGTTTGATTATTTCACAATTTTTTGCCTAGAAAATGTTGACTATGTGCGTGGTGTATCAATTTCTATATGTGCCAATCAAATTTTATCTCTCGCTAAGAAAAATCAATTTTTTTTTTTGCCTATAAAATCTGTCATTCCTCTCTTCTCATCTACAGGACAAGGTACTGTACGTTCTTATCTGTTCTATAGAGTTTGGTGTTACTCTCTGTGTGGTTAGTTTCCATGGCTAGGCTACATCTTATATCTTCTCCTAACGTCTCTTCACTCACAAATGGTACTTATATATACTCACTCTCTTCATAATTTCCTTCATTTTTCTCTGCAAACTTATTTTCTGAGTAATATGTGGAAGCATGCTTCGTAATTGTAGGTTCAAATCTTTGGGCCAGGAAACTCTCCCTCAACACTGTTTACTTTCAAAGTATGTCTCATCACTTATACCTTATTCCTTCAACTAACCTTTGTCATGGCTAATTATTTTATTAACTTTCTGATCAGTATCTCACTCTTTCACATCTTTTTGTTCATTTATACACTACACCATTTTGTAGTTTAAACAACTTAAAAATGATGCCTAAAATAAAAAAAAAAAAAAATCTTAAGTATAGATAAAGATTTTACCACGGTTTTTTCCTAAAGCAAAGTTTTGAAAATCATTACCTATAACATAATCTTTCACTGGAAATTGAACTCTTGACATTTGCTTTAATACCAATTGTTGGATTGAACTTTTATCATTAAGTCAAAAACTTTAGCTAATAGTTAAAGTTTAACTCTTTTTTCTTAAGATTGTAGCAAGCCAAAGTGTCATGATTTTATTGTGATTTGGTCCAGCTATCCTTCACCACAAGATAATTAATCCATTTTACAATAATTTAAAAAATCACATGATGATAATTTAAAAATATTTAAAGTTAAATTATCACAATTTTAAAAATATGGTCTAAAGTAGTCACATTTTAACAATTGTTACCTATAATTATCAATATTTTCTACCTTATTGCTTAAAATAAATAGACAACACTTTTTTGTATATTCTCTAGGTTTAAGGTAAATAAAACTCACTACATAATAAAAAAAAAATTGTGGCTTATTTCTATCTTATATAATGGTTTCCTTATCGTTGCCATGCCAATATTGTCTAATCTATAAATATGAAGAAGATTCATAATGTATAATATAACTAATAAAGAAACAACATAAGAAAATTGTTATAATTTTATTATTTTGTCCACATATTTTATGGACAACTTAAAAAAAATGTTACTTAAATGATTAATGATTTATAAAACGTGAGTTTTAATAATTTTAAGTCACAATTATAGTGAATATTTCTATTTTTAGACAGTACTGAGGATACTTTTATACCACAGTGTGATTTAAATTAAAAAATGGTGCAGTGATATTAATTGAAATGTGTTATAATATTAAAAAATTCACATGTTGATGGAAACTTAAACTTTACACTAGTCTTAATAATTGGATGTAATAGTGGACTTATTATTTGGTTAGCTCTCTGAGTATCTCTCTAACAACTTTTTGTACATCTATTAGGTGACACTGACGTTAAATACTTTTTTGTAGTATATATATTTGTGTTAGACGGCCTTCAAAAGCTGACACTTACGTTAAATACTTTTTTTTAGATATATATATGTGTAAAGTGAAACTTGACTTTTATAATAGTCATTAGAAAATAATAAAAGTCAATTTCTCATCTTATTCTTACTTATTATATATTTTGCAAACCATTTCTATTCAACAAGTTACTTGATGTCATTCTATTTCAACTTTGAACACTAGGTACATTAGGTTGTCATGGATCAAAAGCTTCTAAGCACAATATAAAAGGTCAAATACAGTATAATCCTTTGAGGTTTCAACAATCAGCTTTTAATCATAACTACAAAAGCATTGAAAGAGGAGCAACATTTGAAGAAACCAATAAAATTTATGTTGTGAAAGCCGACTCTGTTCCATCTTCTGAGTTAGAATCTGAAGCTTCCAACTCCAAAAGCATTGTGGACTCTGTCAAAAGTTTTATGGCCGTTTTGTACCAATTTATTTACCCTTACGCATTATTTGCTCAGGTAAGTACAAACTTTTCCATCATTCTCAATATTCAAAAGTTATGGTCAATTTTTCCTTTGTATTAAATACCTATTTGTACAACTAATACCGTTGCTATTTTAAATTAACTTAATCTGTATTTTACAGACATCAGCTTCAACTTCTGCGTCTCTGCTTGCAGTACAAAAACTATCAGATATATCTCCATTGTTTTTTATTGGTTTGTTGCAGGTGACACTCCAAATATATTGTTTTTTTGAAACAGTTTAAAATTACCCGTTAACTTCAATAAAATTCATTCTTTTGAGTTGTTTTTTCGAATGTTTCAGGCTGTGTCAACTCTCTCTTTTATGCTTCTTTATGTTAGCGGAGTGAATCAATTGTTTGACTTTGAAATAGATAAGGTATTATGAATAAAATACTATGGATCATTGATGAGTTATTTCTTTATTTGTTTGTTTTATATACTTGTATATATTCCGTTAAAAAATACAATCAAAAATTATTGTTGTATAAGATTGATCTAAAGTTAAATATTCAGAAACATGTATAAAGACTAAGTTTACGCAAGAACGTCACATGCACATCAATTTGAACAATTTATATAATTTTGATTCGGAAGTCTTCCATTAATTAATTACCGTATCCTTTGATAGGATAGTGAAAGCATGTAACTTTTTATGTATAGTTTACAAACCTTTTGGATGTTTCTTAGAACTAATCAATGTTACATGTTTTATTGCAGATAAACAAACCATATCTTCCATTGGCTGCTGGCAAATTATCCTTCAGAAATTGTGTCTTTATTGTTGCCTTATCTGCAATTTTGGTGCCATATAGATCCATCACTTTTTAGAATAAAGGATTTTATGATGAGCTGAATTCATAGAAAAATGAGAGTTACTATTTTATTCTGTTTTACAGGGTTTAGGGATTAACTTGATGATAGGTTCTCCTGCATTGATTTGGAACTTTGTGTTGAGCGTTACATTATGGACTTGCTATTCTGTCAATGTAAGTTCTTTTCAATTTCATTTTAAGTGTTTATTATGTTTTAAGGTATAAGTAATGGTGCATTGATTATTTTTATGTATTCTGCAGTTGCCTTTCTTACGATGGAAGAAAAATGCTGTACAGACATCATTACTCATGTTTTTTTGTTGGACATTTTTAATTCCATTTACATACTTCCTTCATATGCAGGTATGCCCTATCACTAATCTTTGCCTCTTATAGATGTTAGTTTTGAATAACCATGTTTTAACTTAATTATTATGACTTTCAAAGAATAATAACAAATCAACCATTTGAATCCACCGATCAGAAATGGATTTATTAAATTACTAATTGTTTGTAACAAATGTTCAGACGTTTGTGTTGAAGAGGCCACTTGTGTTTACAAGATCATTCATTGTTTCTCTCCTGTTCATGAGTTTCTATTCTATTGGTTTAGCATTATCCAAGGTAAATGTCTTTATTTTCTCAGGACATGTATTAATTTCCAACATCAAGATTTTTGGTCCAATAATGTAAAATCTTGTGTTGGATTTGTGTAGGATATACCTGACGTAGAAGGAGATATAAAACATGGCGTTGCTTCTTTCGCAGCACGTTTAGGCCAGAAAAAAGTATATATGTTTCTTACATTAAATGTTTTCTTTTTTTGTTATGACACTTGACTGATTCTAACTCTTTGATAGGTATTTTGGATTTGTGTTTTCCTTTTTGAAATGGCATTTGGAGTTGCCTTTTTGGCAGCAGCATCATCTTCATCGCCCTTTTGGATTAAATTTGTCACGGTAACATATTTTTATTTGTTTTTTTTCCTCAACATGGAGAATGATTTTGATGAACAAAGTCTTATAATAATACGCTGTTTTGGCAGAGAATATTCTTTTAATAAGTTCATCTACATATGTCATAACAAGTTTTAAAATATGTAATTGGTCTACTTATCATGGCTAGTGTCCTTCATCCGTCATAATAAGTAGTCATTATATCTATTTTTGCACTAGTGAAATAACAGTGTAATTGTTTTATGTATTCTATTTTTTGTTTTTTTCATCCGATAAGGGAGACTTCGTTATTGATAGCAAAATAGTCTAAAAATGAAAAATAAAAGGTAAAATCAAATGATATTTGAGCTGAAAAGTTCAGAGTGAAACCATTTTTTTTTCCCTTTTAAATCTCTCTGTTCATACAAAGTTTCTTGGAGTTCAACAAACATCCCTAATGTTTAACATTTCTTGGTAATGATATGCCATATATCTTTATTTAGATAAACAAAAGATTTCTCTAGAAATGTTTTTTGTCTTTATGGTGCAGATTATTCCTACTTTTTAATCTCGACGTGAAGGGTACAACTGATCTTTAAAATAAGCAATATTTTAGTACAAGCATAGGTTTATTGTTTTTTACATATCATTATAAATGAAGTTATTTAAACTTATGAAGAAAATTTAAACATAATATGTGCTATGTTTTAGTGTCTGGGAAATGTTGTTCTTGGTTCAATTCTGTGGTACCAGACCAAATACGTAGACGTGACAGATCCAGCTTCTGGTAGATCCTTCTATTCATTGAACTGGAAGGTAATAATTCTTCTTATAAAGATTGTTTAGCATTTGAATAGTTCAATATCAATTTTATTATAATTAAGGAAAGAGTTATCTAATTACATAAGTACTTATGAGTTTGTTTTTGCAGTTGTTGATGGGCTCATACGTTCTCCTGCCTTTAATTAGATAAGGTGTCACTCAAGATTAAACCAAGTTTTCAACACATGCAACAGAAATACACCCTTCGCATCTAAATTTATTGAGGCAAAAAAAATTACACATATATGTGTTCCTCTAGATATGATGAGTTTTGTATCACTGAGGTTTTTTTTTTTTTTTTTTTTTTTTTCTTTTTTCTTAATTGTGTGATGATTTTCAGTATGTATATCGAACTTTATCTCTATAGCCACATCTTTCAATAAAGGAATAAGAAAATAGAAGCAACTTGTTATTATAAGATTATCCTATGAGGTTTTTTCTGCTTTAGCTCAGATTTTAGGTATTATTCAAGCTGCTCTAAGCAACAAAACTACTAAATTTGTATAATTTGTAAGTGATTAAAAAACAATTTTGCCACCTTCTCGATTGGATCCCCTCCTTAATTTCGTTGTTAATTTTGGTGTTGAATTAGGATGATTATTGTTTAAATCTAATAAAAGTGAACTGGTGTAATTTCCACTCCTAGATGGATTTGAATCTATTATAATAAAAAATAATAATATTAAATAATCATATATTTCAAACTCTAAAATTTGAAAGAGCACAATTTCAATAAATAGAATCTTAAAATTATAAATAACAAAATTACATGATATATTAATAATTGAATCACGATTAATCACAACCAACTAATAGAACCAATTAAAACACTTAGATCGATCAGAACCTTGTTTAGCTTTTATAAGACTCATAAGTCTTAAAACACATATAGCATAATCCTAAAGTGGCTTAAATCCACCAACATTACACATCATACAACAGTTTTCTTTAAGGTTTAGCCTAACAATTTAAGATCTTATAAATTAGAGTTGTAAAAAACATTATCGTCTAATAACAATGCACATAGTAAAGATTTTGTATTTAATATTATATTACATTGATGTTTTAATCATTCTCACCAAGTCAATTTTTGCAGGCTTAGAGTTTGTTAAATTTGTTTTCTTACAATTCTCTAAATATTCTATATTAATACACGAAACATTCCTCACTCCTCTTATGTTGAATGACCATACTTTACACTCCACGTTGCATATCACTCATCTATGAGTTGTTTTATAACCATTGGTCAAGTATAAAATGAAGAAGAAAACCTAGTTTATATTTATACACTCATAAGTGATATAGAATTACACTTTAATAGACTAGCTAAATAATTGTATTATATTATTATTTTAATTTAAAAAAGTACATAACGTTACGCTAGAAGAAGAAAGACTAAATACATTTAGATACTTACGTAATGTTATTTTAACAGGCCTAAATTCTCTTTTAACTTTTATTTTCGTCGTTTTTATTGAGTTTTATTTTCGTCGTTTTTATTCCATAGCTAAAATATGAGTAGCTAAATAGCTAGGAGGTTGTTCCCTCGCTATTATCCATGATTTTCCTAGCTAATTCCTAGTTAATCCATAAAATTTATCCCTAACTAATCCCTGGCTAATCCCTAACAAATTTCTCCCTAACTAATCCCTAGCTGATCCCTAGCAAATTGATCCTTAACTAATCTCTAACTAATCCATAGCAAATTTATCTCTAGCTAATCCTTGGCTAATCCCTAACAAATTTCTCCCTAGCTAATCCCTAACTGATCCCTAGCAAATTTATTCCTAGCTAATCGTTAGATGATCCCTAGCAAATTTATCCCTAGCTAATCCCTGGCTGATCCCTAACAAATTTATCCCTAGCTGATCCCTAGCAAATTTATCCCTTGTTGATTCCTAGTTGATCTCTAGCAAATTTATCCTTAGCTAATCCTTAATTAATCCATAGCAAATTTATCCTTAGTTGATTCCTAATTGATCCATACTATATTATAATAATTATCCCTAGCACCCTAACTCATTCGTATTTACGTTGTATAAATATACCAAAATATTCCATGTTCTTATTTATTTAAATGCATTTAAAAAATATAATGGTAAACAAAAAAATATAATATATCTTGCAAGACATTTGGATGAAATATGTGAAATTTCCCTGTATTCAAAATACTTTCATATACATAAAACGTAAACTTTTAACATTACAATTTCAAGATACATGATCAAAACAAAAGTTGACCAATAGTCACGACTCTTTATTAGATAAGACTTATGCCTTGGAGAATTAATGCATCAGCTAGAACTTGGTTAGCTGCTAGTGAAGGATGGAACTATCCTAAAACACATACTGGGTGGCATTAGACACCAGTGCAGGAAAGACTTGTTGTCGCGGTTATTTTGGTCATTTGGCCTCGATTTAAGACATGAGGCATATGCAGCCGAGGCAAAAATGGTCATCTTTTTGCCTCGATTCTCAATCGAGGCATATCCCATCATTACTGCCTCGGTTCTGATGGCAACCGAGGCGTAATATACATTAAAAATTAAAAAAAAAGTTGCAGAAATCATCTTTCTCTCATCTTCTCTGACCTTCCACTCAGCCTTCCATACCATCTTCACGACACGAATGACGTCGGAGCTGTGCTGGCGGAGCAAATCGAGAAGCGCGACCACGGGCAGATCGAGAATGGCACAGTACCTTCGAACCACCATTGGCATAGGTTCGTTCCCGCACTCACGAAACAAACCAGTTCTTTGCCAAAATCTTGTTGCAGCAAGACAAAACGAACCCAGCAATCAAGAACGCGCCATGGATTTTTCCACGCAGACGAACTACTACGAACCTAGCCAACACACGTCTACCACGCCAGAAAACTCAATGCTACAACATTTGAACCAAGCCATCACGAACCCTAATCGCGAGATTCACTACATAGCAACGCATCCATCAAATCTTCATAACCACCGCAACCAAAGTCACGAACACAACATCACGAACCCATTTAGAATGCAACGCTTTAGCCACTCCATTGCTGCACTTCCCTAATGAAACTTATAGGATCGAAGAGAGAAATATGAGAGTTAGGGTTTTTGCGCACCAGAGGAAGGAGATTGACTGTTTCTGGTTTTGAAGATTTTTATCCCACCTTCTGCCTCGGTTCGATTGAAAATCGAGGCATGTCACCATCTTCTGCCCTGGGTCCTAACACTTGAAACCCTAGAGTCCGAAAAAAAAAAGAAAAAAAATTTGCTATCACTTTACTGCCTCGAGTCAGTAGCAACCGAGAAATAAACTGACTTTACTGCCTCGGGTTAATAACAACTTAGGCATAAACTAGTTTTATTGTCTCGGGTCAATTACAACCGAGGTATAAAACATTGCATAAATTACAAAACTGCCACCGCATGTTTATATGCCTCGTTTCCGCTATAACCGAGGCATAAAGCTCAAGTTAAAAAGTCCAAAATGCACTAAGGAGAGCAAGTTCTAGGTGACTTTTGATTACACAACAACGATGTTGTCTCCACATTCCCGGTTCCACATCAACCTGCAAAACATCATTATTAGCATCCAAGAATAACATCCTTGATGTACGGAACAATAAACACATTAATTAGCATAATATAGTTGGGGTAGTTTCAATTCAAGTTTGTTAGTTGGCCATTGAATGGTGCCAAACAATAGGTTAATTATGGCTATAAAAAACTTGCAAAGGAGGACCTTGTTATCATGTTCAATGAGGCAACCGACTACCTCTTAATAGTTTTGCATGTTGTAATCATGAAAGTTTGGCCTCAACAACTCCTAATATTTAAAATTAAAGGCACAGTTTTAATATTTAAGCTATTATAATAATAGTATTTTCACAAAGATAAAGGATTGGTGCAAATGTGTGGTCTTTTAAAGTCTGGAGATCCTCAGTAATTAGATGTTTTCTGCAGAGAGGGTTTGCTTGCACAAGTTGTTCTTGAGGCCTGGTAGTGAGTGGTAGAGTAAATAGTATACAACTAGTACAATAATTTTGTAGAAAATAGAAGTCATACAACTAGTATAAAACCATTAATACGTGATTAATTATGAACCATATCAACTTCGGAACTAAATTCATGTATTACATAATAAACAGAGTCCAAAAGCTTATATAACAATCTGCTTCCTTAGATCAACTAATGCTTAGTCAAGATAGAACCACATTTTCTTTTTCTCAATGTAAGCATGAAATTTACCTTAAAAATCTAGTAAAAGTCATTATATTTAAAATAACAAGTCATAACTTATAAGTACTAACTATCAAACACTTTCAGTCTAAAGGATTATACATACTAAATCAACTTGAATAGAGTGTTAGGTAATCCACAAAACTATACCAATCCCTATATAGTTACAACTAAGACAATAGAATCAAACCATCCATCAGAAAATTGCAACGCTATCTTTAATAACATGAGAAACATTGTGAGATTTGAGGAGAAAATAAGGTGGTTTTCTTGGCATGAAAGTAAACAGGTATGATTCTTTAAGCATTTACCATTTTTGAATTCTGATATGCAATCTTCCCACAGCTGGTACATATAGCTCTGAATCTTTCTTCTCCTTCAGGTATTCCAAGCTTCGTTGGACTACCACACCACTAACAGAACTTAACGTTTTGAACATCTCCCTACATTGCAATGGAACATGACAATAAGACCAATAGCTATAAGATAAGAGAAACTTTATGGTACCATCTGAAATTTAAGGATTCTGGTATTATTGAAAAACACATTAATTATCAGTTTAGCTTTCTGAGATTATGCAGAGGTAAATCTTGCAAAATCATGCATCATAAACTATGAGTAAAGAATATTAAGAATTAATGTTGTGTGAGAGTAGAGAAAATGCTTTTAAAATTCTTACAGAACTAACTACAACTAAGTTTAACTATAAGAAAAATAACATTAGAAATTCAGTTAAAATAAAATAAATTAAGAAATAAATAAATTAAGAAGACCAGTTTAGCTTCAATTTCATGGCTTGATTTAACTCTTGTACAATATGATGATGTGAGATAACAAATATGACGTTAAAAGAACAAAATGTGATCTTAATAAAAAAAAATAAGAAAAAAAATTCACTTCATTCCTTTTATTTGGATTCCATACTCAAACAACAGAAGTTTGCAATTATAAATATATCCAAAGTGAGAGTTTACCTACTGATAGTGATTTTTCGTAATAGTATTGTTTCCAAAAGGCACATGATTTATATATAAAAAACAATCATAATGTTCATAAATGCTTTTAAGAACATTTATTAAGAAGTTTCTGGATGCATTAAAGGAAAGGTTTTGATTCTTTGACAGACTCTATTCAACAAAAGTGAGTCTGATAGTAGCTACCTCACCCATTTGATTTTGATTAAGAGGCAATTACTAAAACTAATGTGAACATGATCAAGATCCAGTGTAATGTCAACCATAAGATTAACATAAATACTAGGTTGAATTCATGATGAGGGGAATATGCTACTGCCAATGTCTATCAAACTAAAATGGAAGGTGGCGCATCATACTAAATATAGTCTCTCGTTGGAATGTGATCAAATGTATTACTATATTCATAACTAATTTGAATATTATTTTATATCACGATTGATAATTAAAGATATAATTACTATTTTTTTGTATATTACATATATTTAAATGGATTATGATAGCTTCGGTAAAAATTGATGGAAGTAACCCTACATTACCTTTAACCAAAATAGAGGTTGTCATCAATTTGGGGTTCATACTGTTCTTCTTTTCTGGTTGATTAGCCAAATGGCAACAACACTTTCTGTCGGCATTATATCCACAATAAGAAATAACCCCTCTACAATCTCCACATGGCACCTTCAGAAAAACCCTTATCACTTTCTCTTACCACGTCAAACATGATTTATTCTCTTCTTATATCGCATCTTCTTAACCCAATGCCATATTCATTCACCAATAATCAATTAGTACAAATAGGCGATACTTATTTTTGTCACTGCAAAATCCACTGTAGTTCTTCTTGAGTTCTTGTCAAATGACTAATTTCTCGTTGTTGATATTTCTTCTATCTCTTTCACTTTCAGTTGCTTTAGCAGCTGATACCAGTGCTCTCCAAGATTTCTGTGTGGCAGACCCTAAAGGGCAAGGTTAGCATATACATCCAACCAGACACTAACTAATTTGAAAACACGAATGATTACAAACTACTATTTAAAATGATTACAAACTAAGAACTCTGCTACAATGATTACAAAACTAAGAACTCAAGAAAAGGAACAAATGATTACATGTTGCTGGCAAAGGGAACGAGATCAATGTTTGCCCTAATCCCTCGATCTGGTGTCGTTCACATAGTAATGGCAACAACACTGCCTCCTTCACTTCAATGAAACGCAACAGTGTTGCCTCCTCCGTTCAAATACAAAATTTCGGCAACTCCGGAATCGTCTCAATCACAATCTACCAAACAACAACAAGAACAACCAATTGATTAATCAATTACTGCTTTACTTCGATGAAACCCAAGAACGTGAAGATAGAAGCATATGTAACCTGCTCTAAGGAACTAAACTCGATGTCGTTGATGTAGTCAAGCTCTCTCCAAGCTCTCTTTGAAGCTTCTCTTCACTCTCTTGTACGCTCTCCACACTTTCTTTCAATTTTTCAATTCATTTGACAGGCCCAACACTTCACAATTTTGACACACAAAAAAAAAAAGATTAAGCTTTCAAGGTTTTAAATCACTTCTAATATTATTTATGTAATATTCAATGTTATTTTTTTTATAAGTAAGTATTTATGTAATTATTTTCTTTATATAGATATTAAAAAGT
>Ga0209589_1003969_pt1 | contig 25718 bp, 16 predicted proteins | sample CowpeawhiteBW_FD_187525 | JGI IMG/M metagenome (GOLD analysis project Ga0209589, IMG submission 187525) | Root nodule microbial communities of legume samples collected from California USA - Cow pea white BW (SPAdes) (version 2) | ecosystem: Host-associated > Plants > Roots > Nodule | place: USA...
TGTTAGGAATCCAAGTGTGAGTCTAAGTCCCACATTGACCAGAAATGAGAAAGTAGAGCACTATATAAGAATAAAGACCCATAAACCCATTGCCTTAAGGTTTTGGGTTGAGAGTGGTGTCAGTGTCTTATGTGGTTGGGCTCAGATCTCATTGGTGTTGTATCTCCCAGTGAAACCCCCTCCGTAAAAACCTGACAGACATGACTGCAAAGGTTGGAGATTTTGGATTGGCTAGGTTGCTTGTTCAAAGATCAACCAATCAAGTTTCCATTAGCTCCACTCATGCTCTCAGAGGCTCAATTGGGTACATACCTCCAGGTTAATGCATATTCCAATTAGTTTCTCCATTCACTCTCTATGAACCTTTTCATTTGATAACAAATTATGAAACATGATGAATAATGAGTATGGTTGGCTTTGCAATGCAGAATATGGATGGGGAGAGAAAGCAAGTGCAGCTGGAGATGTATATAGTTTTGGTATAGTGTTGCTGGAGCTGTTCTCTGGGAAAAGTCCAACTGATGAATGCTTCAGTGGAGGCATAAGCATAAGAAGATGGATGCATTCAGCATTGAAAGAGAAGACAATGGAAGCCATTGACCCTGAGTTGGTGTCCCTCATTTTGCATGATGACCCTTCAGAGGGACCAAATAACTTACAATTGTATTGTGTGGATGCAATTGTAGGAGTAGCCATATCCTGCACTTCAGATAACCCAGATGAACGCATTGGCATTAGAGATGCTGTTAGCCAACTCAAAGCTTCCAGAGACTCTCTTTTGAATCACTCTGATCGCACTTCTGCTGCACATGCCAACTCTTACTTAAACGTTTCAATAAAATAATGCTGAAAAGTTATGATCAGGGAAATATGTAACGTAATAATACTTCTGTTGACCATAAAATGATCAAATGTTTTAGTTTGTCCAAGTCAGAGAACATGATAGAAATTGAGATGCTGATAATAAAATATAGGTGTTTATGTTTGTGGTTAATTGCACTTGTAAAACTTATGTGTGTCTTCTAATTGTTTATGGCGTATACTTTATATAGAAAGAAGCTAAAAAGAAAGATTTGTCCTTAATAACCCATTTCCAAATTTATATAGAAAATAAGATACCACTTTCAATTTATCCTTAAATTCCTAGCAATGCAATTTTCTTTTTCGTTTTTCTATAAATTTGGTTTTTTCATAATTGATAATATTATTGAAATTATTAATAATGATTTTCTTCTTTTTGGTAAAACAAAAGGTTGATAAACTGAATTAGAAATTTTTTTAGTAACCTTTATGACCTCACAACCGCTATCTTTCCTTTTTATAACTATTTTGACTTTATTCCTTTTTGCTTAATCCTTCGTACTACAAGGGTCAGCTCCTGAAAATTTACATTTTAAAATACTAATAAATTTTCAATTTTATCTTTATGTATTATCAATGCAGACATAGACAACAGAACAAAAAATATATATACCACCTTCGTGTTTATGGCAAATAAAGATGAAACAAGAGTTACTCAACAAAGCATATAAGAAATCAGAATTGTGACTAATCACTTGTAAGTGCATCCACACACACTATCTGATATTATACATAGTAAACTTTACACTTCAGTAAAACGAATGAAAAAATAGCCAATACATTTTGTAACCCAATGAAACAAAAACTAGAGTTTAAGAAAACAAAGCAAAGTGAAAGTGAATTGTTGAAGAAGAAATTAAAGAAAGGAACCCTGTTAGGTTGTTATAAGATTTTGAAAATGACTGCTACGGGAATGTTGACAACATGACCTTGGTTACCATACAACCCAATTCTCCCATAGCTTGAAGCAGAGCTGTTGCTGGTTGCATTGAAGATCACAGACAAGACTTGTTTCTCCCCACTGCCAATAGAGAAGTGATTCGGAGACACTTTCATAGAAGTGCCATATGGAGCGCTCCAACCAACATTGTATGTTTCATTTCCAGCAATGTTTTGGATTGTTCTTTGTACTACTCTAGATTGGTTCAACCTTGCTATTGTGATTGAGGGCAAGTTCAGATCAGGGCCATAAACAGTAGAGTTATAAGTCCAGCAATTTTGACCGGTGTAGTTTAGCACTGTAGGAGTTGAACCATTGATACCACATAGGAATGACATGTAATCATCATAACCTACGAAGAAAAATATGTGTAGTCACACTTCAAATTCAGAAACCAGGTTTGTTTATTAATCAAACTGCATTCACAAATTTAAGCTAGTTAACTGAGATATTGAACAAAAGTTGTTGCTGAATTTTTGAAGCATTTGTTCTTGCATGGACATTATAATGATTTAAAAATTCATTAGCTAAGTGAGCCTTACTAGAATCAAAAAGCAATCCCGGATTTAGTGCTGCAGTAGCATTCACAAAACCGCTTCCCATGTCAAAGGGAGTTGCTGGAGATAGGTTAAGGTCTGTGGTAGGATATGATCTCTGAGCCATTATTGACCTCCCATTGTTGTCATACAGAGAAGCTGAGGTGGAAAGTGCAGATCCAATGGCTGCAGGACTGAAATTGGGAAACTTTTGCTTAACCAGTGCAGCAAGACCAGCAACATGAGGTGCAGCCATGCTTGTGCCAGACATCAATGCAAAATTCTCACCTGTTGCAACAATGCAGAGCAGATATTCAATTTCACTGTGTTGACTTGACATGCTTAATAAACCAAAATTCCTATTTCCTAGTGTAGATTATATAGATTATGAAGATGTTTAAGTTGGGACAGACCAAATGAACACCTCAGACTTGTTCATTGTTTCGTTTTCTAGTAAAAAATTGTTTATGTAATGACAAACCTAGAAATTCATCAGAATCAGAGGCAGCAGAACTCCAAGCAGCCCATATAAGATTTCCAGGTGCTACCAAATTGGGTTTCATAATGTCAGCTTCATGAGGAAGAGTGTCCTCTGGATCTGGTCCCCTGGCAGAGTAATACACAACCTTTGGTGCCTCATCGTTGTAGTTAGCTTCTACTCCCCCACCAATACTAGCAACAGCCCCAAATTTAACAATTTTATTTGAGTCCCCATCTATTTCCAGTGAAGAATTGTAGTATTGCAGTAATATCTGTTGAAAAAAAAACAAAGTGAATAGTTGGCACCAAGGTATCATTGCCTCACATGTAAGCAAAGATAGAAATAAGTTGAGCATCCACACCAAACCATGGTTTTCATACAGACATTAAGTACTTAAAGAGAGCAACAAAGATGACATACATATGCCATTGCCATGTAATAAGAACAAAGACAGTATGCATGTGTATTTAATCAAGCATGTTCGAAGGAGAAAATTAATAATGCACCTTGGAATCATTTGCAGATGGAATTATTATGCCAGGAATTTTCATTGGAACTGGGTTAAGCTGAAAAGAAGTGACAAAAGGATCCATGGAGAAAACAACTCCAACGGCACTAAGGTTCATGGCTGTTTCTATGGCCTGTTTGATGGTGGAGAGACCAAGTACAAATCGGACTGAATAGCTACAGATCAAAAGGTTACCCTGAACCAAATCCTGATTGAATATACTTGCATCTTGACACTCACCGATATACATAGCATCAGCAACTGTTGTGGTTTTGTTCAAAGCATGTCGTGCATGAATCAGTTTGAACATTGTGTTCTCATGTGTGCCGGCTGGGAATAAAAAAAATAAAAAATGAAAACATAGGGTAGTAACTAACAAGTAAATCATCGGAGTCATGTGTAATTAAGCAGGATAAGAGAAATAGAACCTTACGTGCAAGTCCAAGTCCAGGTATGGTGAGATTATTTCCAAGACATAGGGAGTTGCTATAAACACGATCATGAGAGGTAGCACCAACTGTGAAGATCCAAGGACTGAAGGAGGACATGGTCATAGGTGATGGTCCAGTGTTTCCAGCAGCTTGCACTACAAAAATTCCTGCTTTTACTGCTGACAGCAATGCCATATCAATTGGGTTGAAAAAAGTTGCAATACCAGAAGGACGCCTATTAGGAGTGATTGACAAGCATATTATGTCAACACCATCCTGAGCTGCCTGTAAACAATTCATTATTATACTTCAACCCTTAGCACAAACTTTAACTTGAAGGGAATAATAAGCAAGGAAATTGTCAGCACTTAACACCAACTCTTCGATTCAATACCAAGCTTACCTTAATGAAAATATGGATAACAATAATTATGTAGTTAACCAAGCAATCACATACTGGTATGTACTATAGGAAGGAAGACAACTTAAAGGTGATGCAGAAGAACAAAATATATCAAGTGTCAGCAATTCACCTCAAGTAAAATTATGAAATATTGCTGACAGTGACTCATAAATTTCATTTATAAGAAAAGTACACGTACCTGGTCAATGGCTGCAACAACATCTGCTGCAAATCCTCCAAATCTTCTGTATAGTGCCTTGTAAATGGAAATGCTGTAAAAGATTGAAATGGAAAGCATTAAGTTACATATATATAGAATAAAAATTAATTATGCTTGCGTGAAATTATTATGAATCCAGGTTAGAACACATCCATTGTTTCATTTTGTTCTTGAACAATTTCCATAGTTTGTTGGTTGCTGTTGAAAACAAAATTATGCGTAGATAAACTCTATGGGGATTAAGGATTCCACAAGGCACAAAAGGATATGAGTGATAGGGACCAAGATGTAGAAAATAAAGAAGAGCATATGATACAATGTGGGAAAATTTATGAATGACAGGTAATGTACATAGGGACATTGTAGTGGTCCATTTCATAAGACAAATAACAATTTTTGTTCTGAACCTGGCCCAAGCATTGAAGTTTTCTTTCAGTTTTTTTTTTTCAGATAAATTTTATCTTTGTTTGCAGCAGTAGATATCAACTTTCTTCTTTTTTGTCGCTTTCAAGTCCTGTGGTCCATTTAGTCTCATATTCTCTAATTATTCTCCAAAACAACACACAAATAATAATGACACATGAGTTTTTAACTTGTATAAAGTTCAAGATTAGTTACTGCGAATGAGGAGCCATCCCACTAGCATTTCCAAAAAATTGTCCAGCAACGACCACTGGAATTCCATGGTTTCCAGCTGCAACAGAAGCTGTGTGCCTGTATATTACAGATACATCAGAATGAACATTCAGTGAAAAACAAGTAAAATGAAGTTTTAGTTCTGTGGAACACTTAATTCAAATGACCATCATAATTTGAACTTCTGATTGAAAGAAACATTGATATCCCAGACCATTTGTCAATAATATTTTTTTTTTCAAAACAATTGAAGCAGAAAAGAACAGGGGAAAAACTATTTGATGAGTTCAGAATTTTGACGAACAGAAGGTAGACAGAAATGATTCATCAATGTTCAAGTAGACGAGGGAAAGAACTTAAGAAAGATAACGGAGTTGCAGAAAGACAGATTTGTTAATATGGTAAAAAATGAGGGGAATGCACCAAAAGGGAAATGGTGAATTGTTGTATACAACAAATGAACACAAGACTAAGTTGGAAATGCAAAAAACTCACGTGCCATGGCCATCTCCATCAAAGGGAGAAGCATAGTCCTGAGAAGAGTTAAATATTCCTCTGGTTATAGCAGAAGCTGCAAAATGTCTGGCCCCAACAAGCTTCCTATTGCAAGAACCAGATGGAAAATCTGGAGTAACCTCACAGACGCCAGAGAAATTAGCAGGAACAGGAAAAGGATGTTGAGATTTATCATCAGCAAAACTAGGGTGTGTAGGATCAATGCCAGTGTCAACAAACCCCATAGTGATTCCTTCTCCAGCAGTTTCAAACCCACCTGTTTGAAACCAAGCACCCTGTGGCAGCCCCAAAAATTGTGGAGTGTGGGTGGTTGCAGTCCTCACAGAAAAATCCAAAACCACATTGGAAACTTCTCTTCTCCTTGAAAGTTTCTCTGCCTTCAAGATTTCAGAAAACAAGTTGAAGAAATTTATCAAATCACAGATAGAAACACCAAACCATGAATAAATGGAAACAAGAAATACAAACAAGCACATGTTTCTTCACAGAACAGGACAAAATCAAGATGCTGAAAAGTACAAGCATAACATAACATACCTGCTGTTGGGTAACCAGCACAGCAAATCCATTAATCAAGTAATGATAGCTATAGAGCTTCAGATATTTCTCCCCCTTAAAGACCTTATTCAACAACGAGTCATGAACACGGGCAAAGTATGAAGCATATCCCTTATCTTCCTTTGTAACATTCTGATGTCTAAAAGAAATTAGAAGAAATTAGAATATCAAACAGATATAATATAATGATAAGATTCTCAAACACCTTGTCCACGACTTGTGTAGATACCATGGCAATCATTTTAACAAATGTTTATCATCATCATAACGTTAATCCATAACTTCAACAAGAAGCCTTGGCTATAAAGGTGTATCAATACACTTCGTAAACCTTCAAAACAAATATGGGGTACCTTGGTTTGTGAACTCTAGTTCTTCTTCTCCCAGATGCACCATGTCCAGAATTTTTAGCCACTGTGATCAACTCATGATGGTGGTGAGAAGCAGGAGCTTGTTTCAGAGTAACAATGTACACAGCTGTTGTTTCTTCACTTTGACACAAGGAAGGTGTTTGAAGCATGGCCAACAAACACAGCACCAGTGAATGTTTATGCGACCAATGCATGTTTTCCATTTGGGTTTTGGAATGCAAAGCCCCACCAAGCATGAACTAGATAGTGACAAGACAACTATTGTTCAGTTCAGGAGCATGTATACTCCCTTTTCAGCTGCAAGATTTTTTGACCTTTAACGTTTATAAAAGTTCACTCAAGACTGAAACTGTGTCTGGTTTTGCAGTTTGTTCTGAAGTGGAAGTGGAAAATGAAGCCAACTCAACACCCATATTTTTATATCAGTATTTTTTTTTTTTTCGACGAATGTTAGTTGGTAATTCACGTAAATAAGAGAATTCAACCCATAATCTGTTCCACCACATTCTGTATCTACTAAACCAATCTTATTTTTCCAAACTCACGAACTTTCTCTAGCTTCCTATAACAAAAACTGTATTTTATTAGAATGTTGATTATTAATAATAATAAATAATAAATTGAATGAGGTTAGTAGGAATTAATATAGCTGAAACTGCTGCAGTTACATTTAAAATTTAAGATTAAGGCGGATTGATACTAAGGTTTAAAAGTCAGATTTATATATCACATATAAATATTGTTGTTGGGAATAGCAACCGTGAGTCCAAAATCTCATATGAGATAGTTAAATATTATATAAGAATAAAGACCCATAATACTATTATCTTAAGATTTTGGTGGGGTAAAAGTGGTGTCAAATATTTTATATGTATAAGATCATTGTCATATATATAGAAACACAATCTCTTTATAACCATAACTCATATGAAACAAATATATATAACCCAATAGTGGTATCAGAGCATATGGTTCGGAGTGACTGATCGCGTAATCATACCATACCAAAAAGGGGTCATCAGAGTGACTGATCGCATAACTATACTAAAAATGAGCGTCACCATACACCTTACGGAAATATATACCATATGAAAAAAAAAAGACTCACCCTTGAAAGGAAATTGTTGAAAATAGTCCAAGTGTGAGTCAAAAGTCTCACATTAGATAGTTAAACATTATATAAAATAAAAGATCCATAATACTATTGTCTTAAAGTTTTGATAATAAAAGTGATCTCAAATGTCTTATACGTGTAAAAATAAATGTGTCACAATGTAACCATAACCTATATAAACAAAATATATAACTCAACAGATGTATATTTACGATGAGCGAGGAAATAAACATTTTATTTTATTTAGTTATTTATTTTCTCATTTGGTAACTTTTTTTTTTTTTTTGTGAAAGTGTGCATGAAAGTGGATATGCATGATGGTTCGGTGGCATTTGAAGTGGAAGTGCCTTTGTGCACATGTGAGAGTGATAGTGCACCACTTTCTGTGCAAAAAGAGTTTTTTTCTCACACCATTCTAACTTCAAATTGCATGTTTTGGAATCTCTTTTTGCTTTCTTCATTAGTTTTCATTATGAGATCCACGCATGCATTCCTTTTCTTTTTCTTTCCTAACCATTTTAAACCTTTAAACAAGATTGCCACATTTTATGAAACTTTTTTCTTCTAAATAAAATATGGCTCATGTGCACTCACCACTCAGTAGTAAACTCATAAAATATGCAAACTTGTTATGGACGTGCTTGCTATTAATATTATATTCATCTAAACAGATCAAGAAGAGATTATTTACAAATATTTAAAAAAGATGTTTTTTTTATGGCAAAAGAAAGCCATTGTGAGAGTTTAGAATAATGGGGCTTTTTGTTTTTATTACAATTGATGACTTTTGTGCATTTGTCTCTAATGCCACAAGAAAAGGCTTTTGGGTGTGTGAGATTCTCTTCATTCCAATTTTGTATCAATGTTCCTCTCAAGTTCCGAAATTTCAGGATTCTATTTGTGTTTTTCAAACTTTTGGACCTTCAAAAATCACCATCTTTGACTATTTTTCATTCAAAAATATTTTGAAAACTCCATCTAAAAGTGGAAAGAGTCGCGAAGACATTTATAATAGTCAAACGACATTAAAAATAACAAAAAAAGTCATCTATTCTTTTCATTTTTTTGTCTTTAAAAATAAAGTTTTAAGCAATTATTTTGTTAAAAAAATCTGAAAACAAAAAGAATGTATATGGAACTAAGTATCATTAAAAAAAAAATTCTTTAAAAACAAGTAGAATAAAGGCATTGCACCGCTTAAATAACATACAAGTAAATTTACATGGCATCTATTCTATATTATAAAATAATAGAAGTCATTTTTTTTTCCTAAATGAACCATATACAATATTACAAAAACTATATAAAAGGTCACATATACAAAGGAATAGTATACTTATACAAAATTAAAGCAAAAAAGAATTTTCATAAGCAGTGTAGAAATTTACTAAATTTTTTGTTGCCGTCTCACTTCATTCTCTTAACATTTAGAGTTTATATTTCTATTCTCATTTTCTTAGCCAAGCATTCATCTTGATGTTATATCCAAAATTCTGGTTACCAATTTTAATATATATATATATATATATATATATATATATATATATATATATATATATATATATATATATATATATATATATATATATTGTCATTAAAATCACTTTTATTAAATCAGCAATTCCTTAAAAATTTCAACCTCCTTCTGTTTTTTAATTATTAAGATTATTATTTTTAATAAAATATTTTTACTAATTAAGTCATTTTAATTTATATTTTTACATTTTCATTTTTACAAATATGGCTCTATCTGTTTTAATTTATTCTTATCATCAATAAATATTATTTTATATAACATGCAAATTTTACCTACATTTTATAAATACTCAAGGATTTTTTTTTTTCTTGAAATGCTTCAAATTCTTACTATGTCCTTATTGGAGAAGTAACTTAGTATATGTTCATGGTAGACCATAACTTTCAACTCTAAGATCATTCGAAACTTACATTATTCTCACCAGATTATCCTTCCTTTTAACTCTTTTTCTTGCTCTACCTCTATCATCAACCACTCTTTTTGATGATGATGTTTCCATTGTTTAGTCATATCAATGTTTTCTACCCGAAGACTCCTCCATCGACATCTACAGCAGAAAGAAATGACTCTACTAAGAACTAATTGAAATATGGCTATCCAAAGTCAGATAGAGTTGTGAGATGTTATATTTTATGCACAAGCTTTCTGGATTTCCTCAATCAGCGTTACAAATGCCACTCTCCATTTGGTGAACTGTGCATCAGAGCTGAATAACTTGTGCATGGCGCTTAATTCTTCAGCACTAGCCTTTTTCAATAACCCTTCTACCACCAACTTCATCTCTTCGAAAGAATCACAATTTCTTCTGCTATCTTGTTCCAGATTTCTCAAACCAGGACCAAGAAGTCTGGTTTTGACATCACTTAGAGAGTTACTTGAACCGTGACTGAGCTTACAGTCATCAATGCCACTTTCTGAAGATTCAGAGACAACTTCTTTGTGATTCCAGTACTCGATGCATTGATGGTTGGGGTCCAGAGCTTCAATAGCCTGGAAAAGTTCAGAATGGATTGAAACATCAGAATCAGATCATCATAAGTACATTAACCCAGTTCAACAAAACTGGTTAAAGAAAAGATCAATATTCTAAAACTTTGTGAATATAATTCTATATTGGAAAAGTAGTACAACCGTGATGTTATTTTAGTGAAACAAAGGTGTGAGTATCTTAAATGTCCATTTGTTTGCATTACCTGCATAATGGAAGGTGAAAGGAATCCAAACATTTTATGACCATTAATGGTTTTCAGAAGCTCCAAGGGAGGAAGTTCTCTTTCACCTTGATTCCTTAGCTTCTCGGTTTCATGATTTAGTCTCAAAAGAACTGACTCCCAGCACTTATCTGCCGAGGTGTTTGTGAAGATCTCACTTGGATGTTCTTCCATGGTAACCTGAAATATATTTTACTAAGTGAGAAAGAAATATACTATAGCAGAAAAATGTGTCCATGCAAATATCATAACGTTAAAAGTAAAATAGTAAGAAATTTATTATAGCTTAGTTTCATTAATATTATTTTAGATTGTGAGATTCCGTGAATGTTCAACTAGCAAAGCTTTGCAAAACCCTTTCTGTTCAATGAAAATTTAGCAGCAGATGAGTTTCTGCAGACAATATCCAAGGAAAAAAATGCAACAAAAACAGAAACAAGCTCAGCAATGATACCTTGAAAAGAGGCCCAAGAAATCCAGCATCATAGACTTCAGAAACATAGTTACAAATTCTTGGTGGATCAAGAATGCTTAAGAACTTAACACGACTCTTGAATCCTACATAAATTTTACCAGAACAGAAGAAATGTTAAACTCCCAAAAAAATAACTGAAGATATACCAGCCCAGAAAAGATCGTACTGAATCTTACCTTTTGGATATATTGCATGCTTACTGCACCACAACTTGCCACACATAGCAATGCCCAAATTCACAGGCTCAACAGAAACACTAATCTTGTGCATTAAGAAATTTTGGTTTATCAAAGATACACTTGCATTGGAAGTTTCAACATCACCTATTTTAAATACGCCGTTGAGTTGTTCTTTCGAATCAGAATGCATCTGCAGATCCACCCCAAACAATTTATAACCATCTAGTGTACAAGAATTTTGAACGTCCCTTGAACATGATGAAAATTCTTTCTCCAAGGAAGCTATACATCCAAACCCAGGTTCCATGTTGTCTTGTTTCTTTCTGACCTCTGAATAGCAGACTTTTCCAACATATGGAACACTTTTATTATGATGGTATTCAGCAGCATGCGGAAAACGACTTTCACGTTCAACAAACATAACATCAATATTTAAATCCAGAGAACCTTCCCTCACCTTATCTTCATTGTATATGACCAATTTTTCTTCATTCACAATATCTTTTTGACAATCTTTAGTGCCATATGGTGCACTATAAGTTTCACGGTGAAACTCTGAGTGGACTAGCTCTGCAGAAATGTGGCTGTAAGAACTGTTAGGTACATTTGAATTTGACTTATAATTGGTTCGTGCACAATATGTTGAGCTTTTCCATCCTTTGTAACTCTCCGCGTCTTGTTTATAGATGCAAGCATCCTCAGCATTAGCAGATACCAATCCAGTGTTTCTATTTGCCCACACTTCAATAGCATGTGCTTCTCCTTCTAATGCCTCAACCAATGTACTCAGTTCATTCATGGTATAACGAAACAGAACAAAGCTTTTGTCCACTTCACATGAGCAAAACAAATGTGAGTGCTTGAGACACGAATAAGTATTGGGGGAGCACTTGCAACCTACGGCGGATAGGTGCAAGTCATAGAAGCAAGAGAAGCATTCTCTTTCCTCAAACAAATCAAACTCACTGTTCATCCTAAGCTTCTTCAAATGAGTGGGAAGACAGCCAAGCCTCTCCTTTTCCATAGATATCCTTGTCTGTCAGAAATAAGAGTAGCAAAATGTGAAAATGTACTAATGAAATGAAGAACAGATATCTGCATAGAAACTAAAGTGAAATGCCAACCAAAGTGCTACGAAGCTTTCTAAATATGTGGAATGCGATTATGATCAAAGATGAGAGTATGCAAGAATCATTACCTTAATTGCCTTGGTAAGAACTCCATCTTTCCCACAAGCACTACTCCATTTTATATATTTTAGATTTTCTTTTTCATGACGAGTTGCCTCTGTAAGGGCACACACGGCTTCCTGAGCACATCCAAATAATAACTTGTCATGGGACAATGAAGTCTTACGGCACTGCAAACTGTAAAGCTCAACAGCATTCTGGCCATGCACAAGCCAATCAACAGGAGCCACATTCACAGCCTCTGCGCAATTGAAGCCACAATTGAAGCCACAGTGATATGCCCTTGGAAAGGTAACAACAAATTCACCTGAATTCTGAACAGTGCGATGTACGGGCACCCCCTCGGATTTAAGAATTGAAGGAGATAACTGAGTCACCTGCTCAAAGATCAAATCATAACCACCAGAAATCATGATATAGTTCCAAAATCTATGCACTGCACAATTGTACTTCACTTCAAACAATCCGAGCACTAAGGATAAAAATCTTGATCACTTGTTCATAGTGGCTCAAATACTATGTCCAGGATACCCTAATACTTTTGTAACGTGGAGGTCAAAGAATAGTTTTCCATCTCCAGCACAGAATAAACCGGGGGATGGGGATCTTCTCTCACTAAAGTGCACAATAACTCTAGTTTCCATTACATATATTTACATATAAAAGTATCCCACACAAAACTAATCAGACAGTCATGCCTTTAACTAAATAAACATGAAACTGACATTGAAGATTTCAAAATGTCATCATGGTTTTATTTTCTTAACTTTCACAAGTACATCCAAAGTTCCTAGCAAACTTCACACAAAATAGCATAAACTAGAATCTCTGTGTGCTTATGCAACCTTTATTTGGACACAGACTGAAAGCAATCAGAAAACTGAAATCAAGGTACAACTACAGTTACGAGTAGTGTACCAATTCATTTAGTAGATTTGGTTGTTCTTCAAATAAATCAGGCAAGTGCTTTCTCATTGCAGCTTCCAAACCTGGAGCATGGGTTCCAGGTACTCCATACCATACCTTTGGGTCACCCCAATGCAGATAATTAAGTGAATAGAGATGATGGTCCTCAACATGCTGTTTCAAGGAGAAAGAAACAAGAAAAGGAGTTAGTCTCTTTAGGAATGGATGAATATCTGAAAAAAAAAAAAAAAAAGATATGAAAAATTCAAGACATCATTACTTTTCTTTATAGCTAAATACTTCAAACAATTAAACATAAAGCAGTGGAACTAGAACTCCTGAGATAATTATGCAGTTTATAGTTACCCCAATCTAGATTCTACTCAATGTATAATAGTTCTAGCCATTTATTTTCTCCATTGGTCCTTAAATTAAACTATAGTTTAAATAAAACAGACAGATGCTGAAATTTCGAACCCAGCTTTCATGAAAAATAACTTAACTCCGTAACTTGACATACAGATACGGAAAGTGATTAACAAGAAAACTAGTAGTATCTGTTATGCCTTAAACTTTGTTTCATTAATAGATTATACTTAAGGAAATGTAATCCACACCACTTACCCAGCAAAATGAGGAAAAGCACATTCCAACATACAGCCATGGAACTAGAACTCCTGAGATATCACTTCCTTCAAAACATAACGCAGAACCTGGCAATCGTGGGAAGTTATTCAGATTCCAGCCAGACACAGCATATCTATCTGAATCATTGTTAGTTAAGGATGATGTCTTAGGAAAGCCACTTCCAAGTGATCCAGTTTCCAAGTCAGCTCCATAATACACCTACAAAACAGTGGAAGGATATATAAATTTTTTTTTCTTATTTATGTTATATGCTGATAAGTAAGACTAAATGTGTTATCAATGAACCCAAATTAGTACCTCAACCTCATCTGTTGGTTGCTCTATTATTCTCCAGTATTCACCTTCAATGTCTTCCACAGAGGGCTCCCGTTTCAGCCAGTGATTATAATCGCTAACTTTTCCATATTCATTGGCATCATTCAATCCAAAGTAGCAGTCTTTAAAAACCTTAGCATATTGCTGAAAGTCTTTAAGTGTGAAGTCTGACCCCGATTGGAATCCAAACTTCTCCTCAGGCTCAGAAGCAACATTAGCTTCAGAACCTGATTTGGCAGTTCTCCTACCTGCTCCCATCTTTGATTGCCTTCTACGTTTTCGCTTCCTTCCCCTAATTTTCTTCCTCATGGGCTCCCTGTTCTGAAGTAAATCAATTTGCTGGATACGAGTGGGAAACTTTGCATTTTCCCATAAATCTTTCTCCTTAAGAGGGCATGGTGGTGCCCAGCAAACTGGAGGGACAATCCTACATATGCCATAAGGTTCAGCTTGGGGGCGAATCTTAGCTAAGTAACCAAGTGTGTCTTCAAACTCCTGATAACAAGAGTAAAAACAAAATTTTTCATTTAAAATACAATATAAGCACCACCAAAAGCTATAATACTATGATAGTGATGATTATAAGTACCTCAATAGTTGGATAGAACACAGGTGCTTCATCAATTATAGGTCGGCATGCTTCAACCGGATCCCATCTGGCTGATATCTGCAATTTTTAAATCAATTTTTCTTCTAAATATCCAAACTAATACTCATAGGAAATACGATAAAAGACTGAAACTAGTATCTGACTTCATTGAGTATGCCAAGACACCTTCCCAACACAATAGATCATGCTAAATACCTTTTTATGCTGCGGACTGGCAGAAGACTCAAATGTGATTTCCATTTCTGGCTTATGCCTAAGAAGATTATCCTGCAAAGTATCACATGTAAGAACACCAAATATGTTGACTCGATAAAAAATGATAGTGAGAAACATCAAAGTCTAGCCAAGTTTAACGCAAATTGGCCTTTCCAAAGGATTGGTTCAAATACTGTAACAGCTTAATTCCAAGCATTTATGTTACACCAGCAACAAATCACATGGAAATTCTAGAGTTTCTGGTTAAGGCAGAACAGCGACTCAATCCTGCCATCAGTGCTGTGTAATCTTCCAAAACATGTTATACAACATCGATGCCCTTCACTTGCTTACACTGGTTAAGTATCCTCAGTGTACGCCACAAGAGAGATTTTAGGCTTCATTGAAGCCTCAAGAAGAACTTCTTAGATGCAGAAGAAATTTCAAAAAAATCAATTATCAGATGAATGAAATGAAAAAGGAGCAGTATTATAAAATGTAAAGTAAAAAAATTAAGGGTTTACAATTCCTGGGAAAAATATAACATCATCCTTCTGGGTAGCAGAAATTAGCACATGAACTGAACTAGATATGTCAGACATGATAGAACAATAGCTATCACAGGCGAAAACACACAACCACAATGTCTTAACAGTTAAGCATAATGAGAAAAGACTAACAAGAAAGAAAGAAAGAAAGAAAGAAACAGAAACACAAAGATAACAATAGTTTGAAACTTCATAAACAAGGAAAAGATCTACAATTAGTGGTGATCCATAATAACAGAGGATAGAAAATTTCAATAGAGGAGCAGCACATGATTAAAAACGCTCTAGAAAAAGGTTCAACATTGTGAAGGTTTAAATCACCAAATGTAAGAAGAAAAAAAAAGCATGAAAGAAAGAAAGAAAAAAACCAACCTCTATAGCGTGAAATTCTGCAGCCAATTTCAACTGTTTCATTCCATGCAAAATGCAGGATCAACCCAATTGAATAACTTATTGGTCCTGAAACAAGAACAGAGACCATTGTAACTAACCTTATCAGACTCCGAATCAACCAAGGAGACATCTCAAAGAACAGTTTCCAACTTATCTATCACCCAACTAACTGACCCAAACAAACCTTAAAAACTGCTAAAACAAAAAAGAAAAAGAAAAATGGAGATCAAATGCAGAACACAAACGTACTCAATGCAGCAAAATTCTTCCCAAAAAGTTTTTTTTTTTTTTTGGGTTATGAAGGCAAACACAGCAGTTGCGTATGAAAGAATTAACCAAGAAAATACCTTCACAAATCAACGAAAACCCAAATGCAAATTCAATTGCATGTGTGTATATCTGCATGTATTATTATTTGTTATATCTATGTACCAATCAATCTAGCAAACCCCAAAAATTGTTGTAAAATTGCAAAAATAAAATCTACAAATCTTGGATTCTAAATTATTATACCCAAAATCAAATAGTTACAGAGGCAGGAAAGATAAATATAGAAACAAAAGAATAGAGTGGGCGTAGAAAAGATGTAATATATGCTGACAGGTGGAATAGGAAACAAAAATAAATCAATATTATTGAAAATAATGGAAATACAAAGTTCCCAGGTGAAAATTCAACCGCGGTTACACCTACACTACACTACAAAATATTTTAATTCCATTATTTATGATAATAAATATTTTGTACAGAATAAAACAAGGACAAAATTAATTATTATTCTTATTTTATATAAAATGTTAAAGTTTAAATATTACTTTACAATAGTAACATGTATGTCAAATTTCACTCTCTTTTTTTTAATTTGAGACATTGTTTAGAAAAAACAAATTTAACATTAATTGAATTTGAAACTTTAGTTTAAGAAAAAAATAAATATTGTAAGAGTGTTGAATTTGTTTAGGATTATTTGAAGGGAGATAGGACAGAAGAAAAATAAATATATATACTTTTTGTTATAGATTCTGAAAAGGAAAAAGAAATCCTTTTATATGTCTGAGGAGAAAATAAAGGACATATCCGCCGTGGCAGCAAGTAGCGGCTAAGATTCTACACTGAAAGACGTGTCAGTGTACTTCAACACTTTTCTGCTTATATTACTAACAATAACAAAATACTAATTCTTCTTATCTTAATTACCATTAGCTTAATCATCTATTTACAACATAATCTTCTCCAAAATTTACATAAATACTTTCATAGAAGCAATCGTTTAATTACTTTTAGGGTTTGTTTGTTTGTTAGCTTTGAAAATAAAATGAAAAAAGATTAAATATGTTTTTAGTTTTAAATTTTGATATAAAATTAGAATTTATTTATTTTAATTTAATCTCTAAATTTTAAAATATATTTCTTTAAATCTAACCACATAGTTTCAATGATTTGATTATTTTGAAATAGTTGTATGAAATAATTTAGTTTATAGGCTCAGGTTTTGTGCGGTGGCCGCAGTATTACCCGAAAACGACGAAACAAAGACAGAAAGAAAGTAAAGCAGAGAATGAATGGCACGTTTTGGTTGGGAAGTTTTGTTTGTTTTACACGTTCGCTTTTTCTATTTCAACTCATTCCTCAAAAAACCCGCTTTTGCAACTTTCTCCCTCTACTTTACCAAATAACAACTTCTTTAGATATCTATCACATCTCTTCTATTCTATTCTAACACCAAAAAGGGCTATTTTGAAAACAATTCTTTTTTTCTTAAATGAACCCTGATATTTTTTTTAATAATAAAGAATATTTAATTTAATTATGCAATAAAAGTAATTGTATAAAAAATACGAAAGTCAACTTATCCTAACTCATCCTTATAATATATCTAATATCATTGTCCAAACACCAATTAGTCAGTGGCAAATATGAAAGATTTTGTGCCATACTTGTCCCTGGACAGGTTCAACATCCTTTTGTGTTCTCTTTGGTAGATTTGAGAAAAAATAAATAGAGAAGTGAAAGAGAAAGAGGTAAATTATAGGTGCAAAAATAGGTTATTTGATTGAAAAAATATTTTATTATTATTATTATAGAAAGAATAAATAAAAAGTACACATGATATTTCATAATAATTATCAATAACGCTATTATTCTAATTACATTTTTTCGTATATTAGTTATACAATTTTATTCTTTAATAAATAATAAATAATTTATTTATTTAATAAAAATAATTATTGAACAATTTCTTTAGTAAAAAAAAACTATATAACTTATTTACTTAAAAATAATTACCATATATATCATTTTTATAAGATTGTATATTTTTCTAAATTTTATTATTCAATGTTTTTCAATAAATTTTCTTAAAAAATATATTATTTTAATGTAATAAAAATATAGATACATATGTGGGAAAAAACTTTAAATCAACTAATTATGGTAAAAGTAAATATAATTTATATACAATTTAGTCATTATTGGGATTTATGCTTGAAAATTATGGTAAATATTTAATATTTGTTGTTTTGTTTATTTTAATTTATTTCTGACCAGATTCCTGAAAACACAGTTGCTATCTTACATGCATTGGTACATTGGTAGTGACAAAGGTTAGCATTTCAATATTGAATAATTTTCTGAAGAAACACAGTTGTCCTTCTACATGCATTGGTAGTGTCAGAGGTTGGTTTTTAAATTGAATATTTTATTTTGAAACATTAAGAGGAGTTGATGGTGGTCAATTTATGTTGAGAAGAGACTTTTAAATACATGAGATTTTATTAATAGTTATGATTATTGATTGAATGGAATATAATTTTAAAATTTGGAATATAGTGAATATATGGAATGCTGATATTTTATGGTGATGGTGAATGCTATGTTGCTGAGAGATTGAAATTTTGTACCACATAATTATTGGGTTAATTGTGTTTTATTATGTGTGAATATGTGATATGAATATAGATATGTAATTATTTTTTTTCATTTGTTCATTATTTAAAGTTTTTTTTGTAATGAATTGTTTATCTAATTAAATTTATTATATTTTATCTATCTGATTTACATTTAAGTACATACAAAAATATATTAATTTCTTTCATTTGTTTGATTATTTAGTACAATACAATAAAATAAAATATTTTGTCTCAATATAATTTCGATACGTATCCATAATATAATCATATTTTTTTGTAATTTTAAATAAAAATACTTTTGCATAGAAAATAATTTTCTTATTTCAAACATTTATACATACAAATGATATTATAATATCAACATTATATATATATATATATATATATATATATATATATATATATATATATATATATATATATATTGAAAACACGTTGTTGATTTTCTTATTAGAAGTGTCTAAATTAGTATGGAAAATAACACTACATTATAAGTTTTTTAATTTATTTTTCAAGGACATATGTATCTTTGTTTTTACCGTTTGATCCAAACAATTATTAATTTACTAAATTATTTTTTATGTAAAATAATGATTTTCCAACCTGTTTTAATTTGATTTTTCAACAATGTTTAAATTTTGGACATGAAAGATAAATTTTAAATTTTATAGACATGTATATTACTTTCTCTTTCTTATTTATTATCTTCTAACTTATTTTATCGATTTTTTTTTTATTTGAGTAAAACTGAACTTTTTGATTCACATTAATATCTATGTATAAATTGATTATAATAGTTATGTTACAGGTCAATATTAGAGTGAACTTTTGACATAAAAACACATTCGTACTCTTAAAAAGAAAATAGACTTCAACATATATACAACTTTTTCATCTATTGTGTCAACACTTTTCTAAAATAATTTATTAACTCTCGCATATATAACTAAATTTTATTCTATTACATGACAAAAAAAAACTATTTAAAATATATATAATTTGAAAAAATGCATTAAAAATAAAAACTATATGAAAACTATAAATCATAAACTTAAAACTCATCAAAGAGTTATATATTAGTATTACAGTAGTCTTATACAAAACCTAGAAAACTTTATAGAAGTGGAAGATACATATGGCAGTGATGGAACAGGTAAATAAAGAAAATAAAGCAGAATATAATAATACTATTATGAAGTGAAATATTAATTAAGAGATGCTAAATACGATTTAGCTTGGAGAGTTTGGTGATAGACATGACAGTAACAACGAGGAGGAGAATGATGCCAAGGAAGGAGGTAGCTAGGGCAACACCACTTCTGTTGCAGTATGCTTCGAATTTGTCACATATCTTCTCCCACTTTGCATGTGAATTCCCATTCCTTCCTACTTCTGCCATGAAAGTTGCTGCACCATCTCCACTTGCTGCTACAGCCATTGCCATCTTCACCAAAAATATGTCACTGCATTTAGTCTTAGAACTCTTGATATATAAACAAACACAGAATTTTATGTTGACAACAGATTCTAGTTAAATTATTCATTCAAATGAAAAATATTTCGATCCCAAATTCAGCAACATCGTTAGGATCAATCATGATGTTCTCCAATTATTGTCCATTTTAAAATATGTAGTTTTATCATTGTTTTATTCTTAAAAGACATATCAAAGATCGGAGAAAGAAGAAATATTTAAAACATGATTGATCTCGTTTTCTAAACGATACGAGACTATTAGGCGTAAGAGACAAAAATGCAAACCGATTAAAATGTAAGTATACCACGTCTAAAATTGCAGTTAGACCAAGACGAAGTCCTTTGTAATCATAATGTGGACCTAATATATCCATTGCTATCACCACCAAGTTATAGAGACTCACGATTCCATTCACTATCACAAAGAATCTGCTTCACCATAAATAAGGTCATGATATGTTGCCATGTGAAGAAAATTATAAAGGATAGAGGGAAATTTAAATGATGATTTGCAGAACTAACATGAATGCAGGAGTGTGGAGAAACTTAGCGGTGAGAGTGATTGTTAGTGGGGTTGTGCCAATGGTGGCCACTACCAAGGTTTTGGTTTGTTTGTTGAGTGCCATAATGAGTGTAGCAGATGCTGTGGCAAAGAATGAGAGCACCCTAAGGGACAAATTGATCCACTCCTTCTTCGGTTTGGTATCAGACACAGTGTTCAAACTGAGGTCTACTTTTTCTGCATTTTCCGAGGCCATTCTGCAAGTGTTTGTTAGAATGAGAAAGATGATTGCAGATAATGCAAAATGGTGATGAGTTATTATAGTTAGGAAGAAAGCAAAATTGATCAACCGTAAGATTGTTTAGTCTAAGAAGCTAAATGTGGATTCTATGTATGAGTTCTTAAGGTTGTCGAACCAACTAAATTTAGTTGTTGTTAATTGGTGAGAAATGTTTGAGTACCTGCATCTCCTTCCTTTTAATTATATATTCTTTTGATATATATTGTCTCTATGAATAGGATAACTTTGAAGTGTGATTTATTGTTCTCAAACGGAAATTTGGATTTGAATTTTTCTGCGATTCCTCCATTGTACTTTAAAAAAATTGTAAAGATGAACACTAATTTTTTTAAATCAATAAATTATGGGTTTAATATTTTTTTTCCTTAATCAAAATTAGAATTAGTTAATTTTTAAAATTTTAGTTCAATTTAATTTTTCAATCATGAAAAATACATGAAGTTAATTTTTTAACTAATTTTTATTTAGTTTATTTGATGTTTTTTTAATTATTTAAAAATATATTTAAAATATTAAATAAATTTAAAAAATTAAGTCAAATTTTAGATTAAAATTCACATATTTTAAAAATGAAAACTAAATTAATTTAAAATTAAAAAAAAGATAATTTTAAATTTTATTAAAAGTTAAGAAATGAAAAATATATTTAACCCATTTATTATTAGTAAGTACTTTAAGAAAGATTCATTTAAAAGGGCGTTTAATTCCACAATTTCAACTTTATACCTTTTAAATTTAGAAATTTCAAAGTAGTGTTCTCAGTCTTATTACTAAATTATCTTATATTATGACGTACGTGTTTACATTGTTTTACTCATATTAAATTTAACATCGAGTAAAAGATGTACGTGGAGTGGGTGTTATTATAATCACAACAACTCTAAGCTATTTGCTTGGTTTGCATTAAAGGTATCTTCCAGCATTGGAAGACTAATAAATAATTTAATTAAGTTTAACTTCTCTTTAAGAAATTTAGTTATCACCAAATAATTAATAAATAAACATTTCGTTCAGAGATATTTAAAATTTGTGTTTCCACTTAATCAGTCTTTATCATCTTGAGTATTAGTAGCTTATTTTAGTGGAATGTTTTCTTCTTATATAAAATCTCAAATAAATAAATAAATATAAATATAAATATTAACAAGGATTGTGAATTGCGATAAGGTTAAAAATAGGTGACTTTGAATTGCTGTCAAGAGAAAATTTGCGTACGCGTTAAGAACAAGTGTAATATATTTCTGTATCTCTCTCACACACATTTATTGATAAAGACATATAAAGTATATTTACATAATTTGCATAATTTTGTAACTACGTTTTTATAAGATAGTTTAATTTTTATTGACGTAATAGAAAATAAGAGGTTTTTTTCTTATCATTAAGTAATAAAATAAATAAAGGTGTGAAAATTCTATAGATTTGTGATGATTTAGAAAAAAAGAGACTAATAGTCGCTGAAGAAATTTCCGAAAGTGTGTTGTGTGGGGTGAGAACACGATGAGGAAATATTGGTAGCAGAAAATTGAAGAGAGAGAGAGAGAGGGTTGGATTGATTTTCTTCTTCCTTTTTCTCCAAAGAGAATCTAATCTCAATCCTCAACCTCCTTATTCCGCACATATCTTCAGATTTCTTCATTCCTCTTTCAATCTTTTCTCTTCCCGTTCACATCCTCGTTTTCTCCGAAGCATAAAAAAATAATCTTGGTTTTGTTTTCTTGTTTTTTGTTATTTGACTTGGTTGTCTGAATCGGTTGTCGCAGCAGGGTCGGGAGACACAGGTATTGCCAGATCCTTTGTTATTATTCCTATGACTTTTTGTTTGGGGGGTGTTTTGTTTGGATATTGGGACCGGGACACAATTTGTTTTTGATTGTTTTTGGTTTTTGGTGTTTAATGTATTCAAAGTTTGAACATCTTGATTCCTGGTGCTGAATGTTTTTGATTTGGATCAGGCATTCGGGGTCTGGTTTCCTGTTTTACTTGCAAACAAATCGGTGGGGATTTTGGTTGAATTGTGTGTGACTCGTAGGGGTTGTATGGTTTCAATTTTGTTGATTTTACTGATTTGTCTTTAACTTTGCAGCTATGCAGAGCCAACTTGTGTGCAATGGTTGTAGGAGCCTTCTCCTTTACCCTAGAGGGGCAACCAATGTTTGTTGTGCATTGTGCAACACGATTACCTCTGTTCCTCCACCTGGTAAGCTCATTAATGTTTGTGTTACTGGAATTTTAAGATTGGAGAACTTACAAGTTATATTTCGTTGTGTTGCCGGCCTTTGTTATCTATTGGTATGAGCTAATTATTCAATTTGGAACAAATGAGGGAGATTAGGCTAGAAATAAACCATATTACCTACTGGATTTAGTATCTGCATGTAATCAGATTCCATTCACGCTTATTCTCAGTTTCTTTACCATAATAATGCTCATGCAGGGATGGAAATGTCTCAACTTTACTGTGGAGGCTGCAGGACGTTGCTAATGTACACTCGTGGAGCTACAAGTGTGAGATGTTCCTGCTGTCACACTGTAAACCTTGTTCCAGGTACTGCTTTTAATATTTTTCCAGACATTTGATTGAGGTTTGGTGGTTTACTATTGACTTTGGTGGATTGCAAATTGCTTGTTAATATGAATATTCTATTTTATAATTGTGGTCATAATTTGTTGGATTACTTGGTGGTTGAATATGGTTTATCATGAATGTTGTTACCAAATTCTGGTGAAGGGGTCAGCGGGGGGTACATTAAGGTGACCCTTTTTCTATTACTGTATATTCTGTGTGTATGTTTTATCTTTATGTTGATTAAAGGCGGTGAATGGGGACTTAATGAAACGTTTGACTGTTGGACTTTAGGGGAAGGAGGTTTCCCAACTTGATTATTTGAAAGAAGATTTCTCTTTCTGAGGGAGGTCATGTGACCTCAATTCAGTCTTCCTCATCTAGTATTGCTCTTACCTACTACCTCTCTTTGTTCTAAATTCGTATAGGATGGAATATGAGATTGAAAAAACTGTGAGATTCCTTTCACACGGGGTTGCAGACTGTAATACGTCATCTGGTTACTTGAGTTTGTTGTAACTTGTAAGGCTAACAGAGGACGAGGGCTTAGTCTTGCTGGTTCTTGGGGCAAAATGGTTATGGTGATTTCCCTTGGAACTTATCTACTTGCTGATTTACCTAAGCTGATGAATAGATGTTGGACAATGGATAGCATGGAGGAGGAGCACAAATGAAATAGAAATGGATAAAAGGATGGGAATAATGCATGGCTTTGAAGCCTGAAACAACTTCTTTTTTGCGAATTTTGATCCTTTTCTTTTAGTGAATTCATTTTCCAACATATCATATAGAAAATAGGTTTCTGTGTCAGAACCCCTCCCCACCAAAATTTCAAAAAGCATCCGCCACATTCATCAATTCTTCCTTCATGATCAATCAATGAATATGTTGATTCTTTACATTTACCCTTACCCCTTTTGTATTGCATACGATCTAGAGAAGAACAGTCTTAATCACAATGATCTAAAACCCGACTGTATAAATAAATGGCAAGCAGATGTATTTATAGCCAGCTATTTGTTAATCCAGCATTGAGTTTTGTTTCTATGCTTAAAAAGTATATACTTTAATAATAATTTTCTCGATGTCATTTTTTAAATTCCAATATTAATAATTCTGAATTGCACGTAAGTTACTTTCCTTTAGTCCAAGTTTAGTGCATTTTCATTCTGTCCATTTTCTTTGCAACTGTTTGTATTGATGAGTGCAATTCATTTTACTACACTTTTACCACAAGGACCTCATTCATAAAATGTTACATGTCATGCTACAAGATGGTGGATGCCTATGCAATGTTGCTTTAACTGTTTATGTTTTCTTACTCTAATGCCAGTCCAATGATAAATTCCTTGTTATATTTTAATAACGTATGCTTCTTGTTCAATTAGCTGTTTACTGACTCTCCATTGATGGGCTTTGTATGGCATTATAAAGCAACTAATCAGGTAGCTCATGTCCACTGTGGGAACTGCCGGACAGCCCTCATGTATCCTTACGGAGCTCCCTCAGTCAAATGTGCTATTTGCCACTATATTACTAATGTAAGTTTCTATTGATAGAATTATGTTAATCTGAGCATCAACTTTTTAGTATAAAATTTGGTATGGGGCATTGTAAATTGCTTGTAGATATTTGTTAGGACTTAACACAAGAGTAAAGCCCAACCTAAAAGACTAGTCCATTAGGTGGGAGGGAGAGTCTCAAGGCTCAAGTACCACATCAAGTAGCTCATCTTACTTAATGTGGTGGTACTCCTAACAATATTCATGTATGACCTATGTTTTCTAACAGGAAAAACTTCCTATTTAGATAATTTGAAGATATTAAGCTATTCTTTGATTTCGTACTGTTACCATCTGTGTCCTTGTCATTCTTCAAGAGCACAGTCATTCGAGTAATCTCATATTTTCTCCAATGATTGGGATCCAGCCTAAAAGATGGGAGTCCATTGGATGTTAAAACCTCACTTATGCCTCCTACCTCTTGGCTAACTTTCTGGAATTTCAATCAATGTTTGATGCTTATGTAAAGGGTTGATATACTGAATATATAATTATGAGATTGTCATTCTCCTTCATACTTCTCAACTTCTGTTTCATGTGAATATGATATATTTATTTATATATATATATATATATATATATATATATGTATGTATATATATTTTTTCTTAAAATATTTT
>Ga0209589_1003974_pt1 | contig 25703 bp, 19 predicted proteins | sample CowpeawhiteBW_FD_187525 | JGI IMG/M metagenome (GOLD analysis project Ga0209589, IMG submission 187525) | Root nodule microbial communities of legume samples collected from California USA - Cow pea white BW (SPAdes) (version 2) | ecosystem: Host-associated > Plants > Roots > Nodule | place: USA...
AAGAAACAAAGGAATAGACATGATTAGGCATAGTAAAATTAATTGAGACTGTACTTTGATTAAAAGTGAGGATGCCAACAAATGAATTGAGTCTTTACATTGATTTATTTGTAAATCAACAACAATAATTAATTATTATTGTTTTTAATAATACGATTGATCATGTTCATATGATATAACATTTGAATTATATTGGTTAGCATGAAACATGAATTGGCATGATGGTTTGACATTGATTTGGCATTTGCTTAGCTGTGGGTTCAAGTCTTGGAAAAACCCAAATTAAACTTATTTTTCTTGTTAATATTAGTTTTGGATGGAATTGGAAGGGGTAAAGGAAACCCTAAGTTGAATCAGTAGCCAAGAGTGGCTGTAACGACAATCCATAATGATAAATGAAGGGCCATTAACAATCTATTAAGTGCATTTTCGTTTTGATCATTGACCTAGCTTTAAGGTATCACTTTAAAAGGCAAAAGAGAGGTTGTAGGAAAGGTTTTGCAAGGCTGGAAGTATCCTTAGAAAACAGAGACGAAAATCAAGAGTGAGTAGAGGGTAGTGAGTGAACTATTGAGGTTGGTTGAGGAGAATCAATGGTGGTCATTGGTGGTCAAAGGAAGAGCTTGAGATTTTCAAGTTTGGCAAAGGAAACCAGGTTAGGGGAGTTGGACTCCGATTTCTTTATTTGTTCACATAAGTACATGAAAAGCATGTCAAATGGTGATTTATTTCGCATCATAGGGTAGGTGATTGAATGAATTTGTGGTTTAAGGAAGGTTCGTGGGGTAATTGTGATGGGAAAAAAGGTTAATAATGGGAAGGAATGCGAGTTGTATGATAATGAGTAATTTCAAGCGAGAACGGGATGAGGATCTCTAAGACGCGAGGGTGAGAGTCGCAAGGGTTCTCGAAGATGTTGGAAAAATTATGGAAAACTCTAGAGGGCCCAGCACCGCCTGGCGGCACACAATCATCCGCCAGGCGCCAGCTCAATTTAAATAACCTGCGTGGGTGGAAGGGGTCTAGGAGAATTGGGGTATGAGGAAATTAAGGTAATACAAATTATTATTAAGAAATGTGATTAAACTGAGACCTAGGGGGATTGATGTGCGAGTATACTAGGAAGAATTCGAATAGTTTAATGGTGCTGAAGGAAATTGATAATAATTGGTCTATGTTAGAGGTCTAGATTAGTACCGTCAATTGGTATAAGTTTTATGACTATATTAGACAGTGAAGGATGTTCTTAATGTATGTGGGACTAATTGCCTTTAGACAAACTTTGGATGTGTTAATAACAAGGAAGGAAAGATGGTGCGGTACTATTTTGAAGAAATTACTAAGGATCCTGTTGTTAATAGTAAGTGTAATTACTTTGGGGTATAGCAGCATGAAGAAGTGGTAGTAAGAGTAAGTAGTTTTGTATTTTGGGTTTACGATGAAGCATATTACTTGTTATAGTTAACTTGGAGGGTGTGTACGATCTAGATGGTGAAATCTTGTGTTGAGTTAATTTCTGATAATCAGAGTAGGAAACTAGATAGTAATTTAGCCATTGGGAAAGTGATGATACTAGATTAGTGCAAGGAAGCGTGAGTTTTTATGCTGGGAGTGAAGAGTCAAATTTGTGCAGGAATACTCAGAAACCAGAAATGTGCCAGTTCTGATACAGCGCCTGGCGGTGGTTACAGACCGCCAGGCGATTGCGACAACGTCAGTGAGATCTGGATGAATTTCGCCTGGCGGTGAAGAGGGTGTCACCAGGTGGTTACGGTGGAAACAGTGCGTTCGTATAGGGGATGCGCCTGGTGGTGTGAATTGTTCCGCCAGGGTGTTTACAATTATTGGAAATTTTGAGGTGCTTGGTGCCTGGCGGTACGTGTCCCCACCAGGCGGCCTGGAAGCAGATGGCGCGTAGCAGTACGTGTCCCTCGCTAGGCGATTTGGCTGTTGTAAGTCCTAGTTGTTTGACTTTATAGGCGTGATCTACAAGGCTTTTGGTGATGCTTCAAAGGTAAGATTGTTGGGTTCCTTGAGTTGAGCTCGAAACGTATCCCTTGAGTTGAGCTCGGGATAGGGGTTAAACACGTAGCATTCCTCGAGTTGAGCTCGGAATGACATCCCTCAAGTGGTGCTCGGGATGGCGGGTGAACACGAGGAACCTTTAAGTTGAGCTCGGGTTGGCGAGTGTTACCGGTGTGAGTATGCTGGTTGTGGCCAGTACGGATGGGTCCAGATAGATTGCCCTTCTCAGTAAACAACTGACGAGTTTGGTAGTTTTAGGACAATACGACTTATGTTGTATTTGGGAACTCCACCTGGCGTTGCGGTGTATGATCCGTAGCAATGGTTTCCTGCACGTGATCTGTCGATTATGGCCGATAGGTTTGGCAGCAAATTACCTTGGGGTAGTCTCTAAGAGATGTATAACACAACTGATCTGGTGGTGGCTAGGTGCTGAAATTTAAAAGAATGGAAACACACTGAGATGTTTGTGTGGATCTTATATATATATATATATATATATTTGCTGTATGTGTGAATGTCGTTTTATATATATTGTTTGTTAAGCTCACCCTATCTGCTTGTGTTTGGCGATGATCGTGTGTGTGGTACACGTGAGCAGAGGATGTTGATGGAGGTGGTGTTGGTGATGCTTAGATACGGAACGGGGGATAGCATGGGAGGCTTTTTTATGACTTTTTGTTATTTATATTTTGGAAATAAATTGTAAGATTTTATGAGACCGTTTTGGATTATTCAGCCTTTGTAATCTTGGATTTGGCTTTATTTATTGAACTTAATAAAGTTTTAAATTTCCCGCGCTTTTGGGAAATGAGGTTTTGTTCATAAATGCGACATCTTTATGATTTTAATAATTTTATTTATTTAAATCAGTAATATCCTAACGAGATGTTACACTCATGATCTAGAGTTAGCAACCATTGTGTTTGCCTTGAAGATCTGGAGGCATTATTTTTATAGTGCCCAGTTTCGAGTGTTCAGCGATCACAAGAGTCTCAAGTACTTGTTTGATCAGAAGGAGCTAAACATGAGACAAAAGAGGTGGATGGAATTTCTGAAGGACTATGATTTTGAACTGCTATATCACCCGGGAAAGGCAAATGTGGTAGCAGATGCCCTGAGTAGGAAGACTGTGCATACTGCACACCTCTTGATGGAGTTAGAACCGAGTTCATTAGGTGTAGTACTCTGACTATATCTAGTGATTTCTTGGACTCAGTTAGAGAAAGGCAGTTGTTAGATGCCAGCTTGAACAGGGTGAGGGAACAACTTGGATCAGAGGAAGAAAAGGATTTTGTTTTGGGAAATGCTGGCATACTGCGTTTCCAAGGCAGAGTGTGTGTGCCTGACAATGTTGAGGTGAAGAAGTTGATCCTTGAGGAAGAGAACCAAAGTCGTCTTAGCTTGCATCCTAGCATGACTAAGATGTATCAGGACCTCAAGGAAACCTTTTGGTGGTAGGGAATGAAGAAAGATGTGGCTTAGTTTGTATCAGCCTGTATGACATGTCAGAAGGCAAAGGTGAAGCATCAACAACCCGGTGGGATCCTGCAGCCCTTGGAGATACCGGTGTGGAAATGGGATAGCATCTCGATGGACTTTGTAACCCATTTGCCATGGAGTTTTAGGGGCAATGATACCATCTGGGTCATAGTGGACCGATGACCAAGAGTGCTCATTTTTTGGCGATGAACCTAAGGATGTCGATGGCCAAGTTGGCCCAATTATACATTAAGGAAATTGTGAGGCTGCACGAAGTACCCTCGAGCATTGTATCAGACAGGGATCCACGATTCACATCGCGGTTTTGGCAGACCTTGTAGAGTGCTTTGGGGAGCAAGCTGACTATGAGTTCAGCCTACCATCCCTAGACCGATGGTCAGTCAAAGAGGACAATTCAGTCACTTGAGGATTGTTGAGGACGTGTGTACTGGATCATTTGGGTGCTTGGGATGAAGTGCTACCTTTGATAGAATTCACCTACAACAACAACTTTCATGCGAGCATTGGCATGGCGCCATATGAGGCTCTATATGGTAGGAAGTGTAGGACTCCGCTGTGTTGGTATCAAGATGGGGAAGCAGTGCTTGTGGGACTAGAATTGTTATAGCAGACCACTAAGAAAGTGAGAATGATGAGGGATAAGATGCATGCCTCTCAGAGTAGGCAGAAGGCTTATGTGGACCGCAGGAGGAGATCTTTGGAGTTCGCAGCTGGAGATCATGTGTTCTTGAGGGTGACCTGAACCACTAGTGTGGGAAGGGCTCTACGCTCGAGGAAGCTTTCTCCTAAGTTCCTCGGTCCCTATCAGATCTCGAGGAGGATTGAACCAGTGGCTTATGAAATTGCATTGCCTCCTCAGTTGGTGAACCTTCATCCAGTATTTCATGTGTCACTGTTGAGGAAATATGTATTCGACCCGTCTCATGTTTTGGAAGCAGAGGATGTACAAATTAGGGAAGACCTCACTATGGGGGTACCACCAATGGCTTTGGAGGATAGCAAAGTTAAGGAACGCCGAGGAAAACCAGTCAGTCTGGTCAAAGTCATCTAGGATCGGAGGAATGGTGACTCTACTTGGGAGTTAGAGGAGGATATAAGGAAGTCCCATCCACATTTGTTTCTCTAGTAAGTTTCTATTTTCGAGGTCGAAAATTTTTTGTCTTGGGGAGAATGTAAGACCCAATATTTTCTGCCTTATTTTAAAAGGTTTGTCCCAAACCATTTGGGCCCAGGGCTGGCCCAAAAGGAATTAAAACCCTAATCTTCCCTAACACCCTCATTCCATTCACTCTTCAGAAAACAAATTCCCTTATTCCTTCCTAGGGTTTTGTATTACCTTGGTCAAGCAAGCTTAATCTCATTTTCCTGCTCCGCGTAAGTTATGCTCCAACTCATGCTTTTCCCCTCTAGGCACATTTTCGTATTTGAAGTAGGGTTTTGTAGTAAACTCATTTTCTAAATCTTTTTCGCTATCTTGTTCAGTTTGCAAGTCCATTCTTAGAGCTGTCGTGCTCCGCTATTTAGAGTTGAGTCATTTTCTAGCAATTTTTCCAGGTAAGGGAAGCTAGAGCTTGCTTATTTACTTCAATTTTTGGCTTTCCTTGTCACTGTTTCATGATTTATAACTAGTGTGTTATGGTTAAACTGTGAAATGCTTTATATTGTTGTTTAGATGCGAAAATGTGGCTATTGCAGGGAGAATAGTGGCGAGATCTGTTGCTCTCACCCAAGCGAGACTGACTCGCCCAGGCGAGACTTGCAGAAACAAGCCAGGGTTGCCCTCGAACTCTCGCTCAGGCGAAGAGCTCTTGTTTTGAGCAGGGCACTATCTCACTCAGGCGAGAGACGCCCGCCTAAGCGAGAATGCGAGAGAGCCTTGGTATCCTGCTGCATTCTTAGACCAGGCGAGGAACCTCACCTTTAGGCGAGGAACCTCACCTTTAGGCGAGGGGTGACCTTGCTTAGGCGCTCAGGCAAGGAGGGCTCGCCTAAGCGAGTGTGCGAAAAACCTCCCAGGGCCTTTGTTGCGATCTCGCCTAAGCGAGAGTCTGCAGCTTGAGCGAGGGGACTCCTCCCGCTTGAGCGAGGGCTTCTGGCTTGAGCGAGATTTGTTGCAGGCCACGCTGTTTCTTCACTTAGTTGATATGGATTGTTTGGTTGATTGATTTACTCTATTTAAAGTATGAGTCTTGTGAAATGCATGGAATATCTGTTGTTATGAATTGGATTGATGTGTTATTGTGATCTTGGTATGTAAAACAAATGAAATGGTTGGTAATTAAAGTGGCATGGTATTGGTATGAAATACAATTCTATATTCATGGATTGACAATGATGAGTTGGTGTGGATTCAACATGGAATTCGAATGAGGATTGGTTATAAAGGTTGGCATGAGATTTATATGCATGATAAGTATTACTTGGTTGGTGGAATATGATTGGTATGTGGTTAGGACGTAATTCCACGAGTCTCTAAGTGAGACTTTGTGGTGGTGCTTTAGTTGGTCAGTTAGTCTCACATAGAGCGAACTGACTCTTGTGGTGAGAGTAGCAGGAGGCCCGAAACCCATTAAGGGCTAACCTTGTGTGTGAGGGTTGAGACATTGTAACACTTAGCTCGTGGATGAGCAACTCGGTAGAGTAGGGAAATCCACCACAAGTGCAAGCATCCACTGAATCCAACTAAATTATATGTATCCGGATGAGTCGTGTCCGAGTCTTAGTGTATTGTTTGCAAGTTATAACATGATGGGTTGGCATATGTATCTTGAACTATGAAATTGTATGTAACTACAAGATAAACTATTTTTCGCCTTTAGCTTACCCTTCTGTTGTTTGTTGTATGTCCAGGATGTGTGGTTTTCTCTTTTTGCGATAATCATCAATTTATTGATGTGAGCAGATGCGCGGGGCACCTGTAGTCAACAGGGAGGTGATGGTTTCGCTGCGTAGCCGACCTAGGCTGGATGCTACTGTTTTGAGGCTTCCTGATAGGGCTATGGCCCATGTATTATTTTGTCCTTTAATACCCTAATAACTACTGTCAAGTTCTTGTATTTTGTTTAGTATTGGCATCTTGGTGTGCCTTGGATCCCTCTAAGTATTTTTGGATATTGTAAGGAGTCGTGTTTATACTCCAAGACCCATCTCTTATATTATTTGTGTGACATGTCATTTAATTAAAGTAATTATTTGAATGGGGTGTTACAATAAATATATATATATATATATATATATATATATATAAATAAATAAATAAATTCATCTTTATATTCAATTTCCATTTTATGGATCAAATTAATCCATAATTATGAAACTTTAGTTATGTATTTCAAAATATGAAAATAAGTTCTTATTATGTTTTAGTTTATATGACTAGGGATGGTCAGGGCGGGACGGGGACAGGTTTCGCAATCTCATACCCATTTCCATAAAAAGTAACGGGTATATACTCGTACCTATACCCCGCTTGCTTACGGTTTCAATGTTAATTAATTAATTTTCACAAAATAATATAAAATTATGGTAAAGAAAATATAATATTATCAAATATTCAATATTAAGTGGAGGTTTGGTTCTTCGATATCAAATATTTAGAAAGAAATTATAATTGTAGACATTTCAAATTAGAATACTAAATAGAACTTCATGAGAACCAAAACATTTATTAAATTTGTAAACATAACCTCGTTGATAAAATTTAAAAATATTTATAAGAAATATAAAAGGAAAACAAATATTCAAATTAAAATATATTTTAAATGTCTGTTTACTTCAATTTTTCAAATTTTAATGAATTTCTTTTTATATACTAATAAAAGTTATAATACATCACTTAAACAAAGTTATGCAAAGAATAAAGATTAAAGTAATAATAATAAAGTTTCGACATAAATCTTGTATCTTTTGAACTTCAATATATGTTGGATGGTGATTAAAAAAAAATTCATAGAATTTATGTTAAATTTTTATATTATAGTAAATAAGATTTATTTATACAATTATAGTGACAAAATTACAGCTTGACAATGAGTTAGAAAATAAAAAAAATATAAAATATATCAAAATAGTATTCGAGGTGAAAAAAATAAACAACAAATAAAAAATAATAAAAACGTTTCAAAATATATGTCTTAGAAACAATTTGAGAGATCATTAAATGAAATCACATAAAGAAAAACATACATATATATATATATATACATATATATATATATATATATATATATATATATATATATATATATATATATATATATATATATATATATATATATATATATATATATATATATATATATATATATATATATATATATATATATATATATATATATATATATATATATAATTACAAATATGATAAGATAAAAAATATCTTAGAGATCTAAGAAAACTTTTCAAATATCAACATAGTCAATCGTTTTAAAACAAAAAAGTTTTTCAGATGAAGCAAAAATTAATAATAATAAAGTAAAGGAGATAAATTTTTAATATTATCTAGTAAATGAAAGGTTTATGTTATTAAACACTTGAATTGAGAGTGTTTAACATGTTCATCTAAAAGAAAAATATACAATAAATAAAAATATTAAAAAATAATAGAAATATTCAAATATGAGACATAAAAAATATGTAATTAACATGCATCAATTAAACATAATTAGATAAAAATTATGATAAGAAGGAAAATATATTGGAGAAGTGAAAGAATTTAATGAAAAGCTTCATTTGTCATCTCTTAGTGTGGTCATTTTTAAGAAATGTAACATAATTCACTGTTTAGCACTTTGAATTTTGAATAACACACCTGAAGAGATGTAGCCAATAGAAGCCCTTAGGTTAGCTGACATAACTGGTTGTGTGGATAACTTCCTTCATTCTTCAAACATAAATGTAGCTAATCCAAAGTCACCAACATGGGAAACCATATCATTGTCAAGAACCACATTGCTTGGCTTTATTTCACAATGAACAATTGGAGTTTCATAGAAGTGGTGGAGATATTCCAGTGCACAAGCAACATAAATAGTTATGTTCAGTCTTTGAGTGAATGTCAATGTCTTTTTTTTGTCATTGCAAATTGCTTATAGGATGCAACCACTCTTCTAGACTTCCATTAGGCATTTACTCAAACATTAGAGCTTTGAAGTCATTGCCTTGATGATCAACTCCTGAGATGGAAGTTATGATCTTGAGAAGTTTTTGGTGCCTTACATTTCTTAGAACTGGGCATTCATCAAGGAAGCTCTTAGATGTTCCTTTCTGTGGAACGTTTAATACTTTAACTACGACACTTTACTCATCATCACTTGAAAAGTTGGAACTAAGGGAAATGTGTGCATTTGGCTTGAGAAATTAGCAATTGATTTAGGAAATTCCCCACCAAAATTATTTACTCTTAGATGTAAAACTTGTAGAATTGTGCAGTTAACCAAAGAGAAGTCAAGAATCTCTAGTTTTGATGCACTACAATGATGTGGGTACAAAACCTTTGAGATTGTTGACCGAACCAACAAATACTTGAATGTTAAGAAGAGTAATTCCAACATCAGCTTGAAGATGGTTTTGAGTAAAAGTGAAATAGTCATTTCAAGAACTCATAATGTTGAATGGATCTACTACTACACTACTCTTGACTCAATTAAAGCTTGCAAATTATTCCTTCCTTAAGATCATCCATACTAGAAGACATCTATTCATGATTGTTTACAACAGCCTTCTAGAGCTTGCACAATGATCATTCATATTTTCAGTGCTAAATTTTTATGCTAACTCTCAAATAATACAGGTTATGTTTTAAAGTGGTGATGCTATTAAAAAGGTAACTGATTGCCAATTTGCATCAATAACAAGTAAGGGATGGTCCATTTCTATTTAAAGCAAAAGTATCCTCAGGCACTTTCACATTTATTTTATGTTGAAAATAATCTCCACACACAAATTTATGATTTAGAGTTGTGCTAGGTAAAGAAAACAACTTGTGTATTTATGCAACTTTAACTTAATCCCACTAACAAATAAAAATCAAATTTCATCGAATTACGATCATATAAGTGTTTGGAGTCTCTGAGAATTCTTTATTCAATTTGTGAAACTATAATCTACATACAGTTTATTTATTCAAAAGAGTTGCCTACATGGTTGCTAATTGGTATAACATACTTAGTTTATTAACACTAGTGCAGTAAAGGTTTTTGGCTCCGGTTGATTTTTGTATTCTGCCTCAGTTCCAGAACCGAGGCATATTGGGACGAGGCCAAAAAGGGTAGCTTTTGGCCTCGGGTCCCTAGAACCGAAGCTATAGATTCATTTTTCTGCCTCGGGTCTCTAGAACCGAAGCCATATAGCAACATAGTCCCACCTGTTCCTTCCGTCACTGTGACACCACCGTCGAAATCAGCGGCAACCATATTGGCGACCACCGTAAACACAACCAAAATTGCCAGGAACAGTGTGCACCACCTGCAGAAAACCAAAACCAGCGAAATGTAGGTGCGAAACCCTCGTGTGAAGAACACTACACATCGCGCCTGAGCCACTATCGCCTCCACCGTCACGAGAAGACGCAACCACTGCTACGAATCCTTTACTTGTAGATGAAACCAGAATCAGAAGTTGTAACACGAAGCGAGACCTGTAAAACCCAAACCAGAGGTTGTCTGCGTTGTGAAACCAGGCCGCCCCGACGAACCACCATGTTGCAAAGCAGACGTCGCTGGTCACCACCCTCGCTGAAGCTGCTGCTATGAACGAAGAAGAGGGAGGTCACGAACCGAAGCAGTGGCCGCGGAGGAGTTCCCAAAAGCAGAGGTCGTCGTCCGAGAGAGAGAGAGAGAGAGAGAGAGAGAGAGAGAGAAAGAGAGAGAGAGAGAGAGAGAGAGAGAGAAAGAGAGAGAGAGAGAGAGAGAGAGATAGAGAGAGAGATAGATAGATAGAGAGAGAGAGAGAGAAATTCGCGCAGAGAAAAGAGAGTTGGGGAGACGATGAATAGTGATTAGGGCTCACGAATTGGGAATTTTAACAGAGTTTATGGCCTCGGTTCGGTTAATAACCGAGGCCAAAAGCCCATTTATTGCCTCGGTCCTTAAAGACCCGAGGCTAAAAGCCTGATGCTGGTGGCATTTTTGAAAATTTGAAAGCTGATGCTGCCTTTATGGCATCGGTTCAGTTAATAACCGAGGCCAAAAGCCATTTTTGAAAATTTGAAAGCTGATGTTGCCTTATATGCTTCGGTTCAGTTGTAATCGAGGCCAAAAGTCCATTTACTGCACCGGTTTATAGAAACCCGAGGCAATATAGTTGGACAAAATTGCAAAAATGCCATTGCCTCCTTATAGGCTTCGGTTTAGCTGCAACCGAGGCCTATAAGGCGAAGTAAAATGTCAAATATGCACTAGTGTAATTACATGACATAATGAAAAATCTTATTTAAGTGAGCATTTATCTCAAGTCTTCTCAGGTGTAACAGGTTTTCATGTGAAAGAGATTTTGACAATACAACATTGGCCTTTGGTGAATATTTTCATGTTCTAATTATGTCAACAAGTTTTAACAAACACAAATTACTATTTAAAACAAATAGATTAAAAATAATCAGTTATTCGATTCCAGAACTTATTTTTAGAGTTTTTTTAAGTGAATCTAATGTAGTTAATTAATTTAAAACTTTCAATTGGATTTATAAAAGATCACTTTAACATTATTTGAGTTGATCCAAATAATTTCAAGATAACTAACGAAGCTATGTTGTGACCGAAAAGACCTATATTAATTTTAATGTGTTAGTTGAAATAAGAAAAATCCGATTCTATGACCGAAAAGTATTCTAAAATCGCTTCTATTTAAAATATCTATTTTATTCTAAAACTATTTATTGAAAAACTAATCTAAGATCTTCAATAAAACAATTCAATTGGAATGTAATGTCATTATACTATATGCACATTTTATACATAAAATACGCAAAGAAGTTCAATTTTCTTTGCGTTGTGAAATGGATTCTGTATTGCGTGGTAAGCTTCTAAAGTTGTTCTCCAAAGTGGGACCATTCACCAAATTAGTGCAATTCTGATTCAAAATTATCAATACTGACAGATGCAGATAAAAGTACACAAATGAGTAAGTCGTATTTTCTAAACGTTCTTTTGAATGACGACTTCTAAATTTCTTTTAAAATTGCGTTTATGATATATAACTTTATACTTTTGGCTCCCATATGTATTTTTTCTCCAAAATTCAATTTTCTAGCACCAAAATTCCCTCCTCTTTCCCGGAGATACCTAGCTCTCTTTTTCTCCTATAAATAGAAGAGCTTAACTCTTGAAATGTAGCTTGAATTTGAGTAATGAAATTATGCCTAATTATGTGCATAACCTCTATTTTGAGCTCACCTTAGAGTAAACTCCTCTCTAGTTTCCTCTAGCATCTATCCTTAGGAGTTAGCCTCACCTCTCTCTAGGAGCTTCACTAAACCGAACCAATCTTCATCCTCTCAACCTCTCCTTCCCATAGCTTTTGTAATCACTCTCTTCCATGGAGACCATCTTCTTCACAGATTCATTGCAAGAGTAAAGGAGAAAGTCATTATGTGGTATCTAGAGCTTTGGTTGCTCGTGGTCATCAAAAGATAAGTGTTTCTCCTTCTTTTTTTTTTTTGCAATTCCGTGTTGTTAAATGTTTCTTCTACTTGTCTCGCGAGTTTGTACTGATTGAATTACTCATATATGTCTTCTTATTTTGGTTCAACTTCATTTGCTTCATCTTGAACCATCCATGTGTGCTTTAGGTGTTTTCCTTTGATTGTACCGATTGCTTTTTACATTCCTTTGAGTATTTGTATCGTTCGGTTAAAGTGTTTCATATTTAAGTCCATTTTAATTTTGAGATCCATATGTTGTGCTTGCTTAATCATCTAATCACCATTTACTATCATTGTGTTTTTTAGTGCTTTTTCATTTTTTTTGTTTAGTTCAGTTTGCTAATTAGTTCTTAGCAATTTCTTAGAGTTATGATTCCATTTTGTTTCATTGAGTTTCTTATTTATATTTTGACTCCTTTCAGCTTCCATTCTTCTTATGTTATGAAGCCTTGTGTAATGGTGATTCTGATTTGTGGTGGAAAATTATTGTTGTAAAAGTCATAAAAATAAAGAAAAAGACCACAAAAAGAATACAAGCAAGTGCCAAAAAGAATCAAAGAAAAATAGCAAAACAAAGTGTCAAAAGAAGTACACTAGAATCATTACTAGCACTTATGTTTTGAATCCTTTATTGTTTGTAATTTGGTGCAGTTTTTTACCACTATTTTGCGTAAACTTTGATGCTAAATGAGTTGCCTAATGCACCATTGGCTCATAAGCTTGTAAAGACAAAAATTACTCAAGTTTGACTTTAGTATTTTTTTTTTGGTTTTTTTATCCAATCTAGAACCTTTCTTTAGGTGTTCAATTTTGAGTGCTTATTTTTATTTTGTGCCTCCATTTATTGATTGTCTTTTGTAACACCTTTATTTTATGTTAATTGTAAGACCCGAGAAATTTAAATAATTATTTAATAAATGCGGGTAAGGGAAATCTTTATGACATTAATTATTAGTCTTATGATGTGGAAAAGTATTAGCTCAAATGTGAAAGGGTAGAGAAACCCTACCTACAAAAAGGGGTGACCTAGTGGGCTAGGAAGGCAGCCAAATAATGGTCTTTGAATGACTATTAACACAAAACTTAAAGTCATTTTCGTCATTAACAAGCATTAAGGCTTAGTTAATAATCTAATTAAGGTGGTTTTTGGAGAAGAAAGAGAGAGGATGTGAAGGAACAAAGGAGAAAATGAATTGGCAGAGTGTGGAAAGGGAGTTCTGAAGGGAATTGAGCGAGAATCTAGAAGATAGAGTCCATTGGAGAGGAGACAAGGGCTGGAATAGTGGTGGCACAAGAGAAGTCCTAATTCTTTCAAATTGAGCGAGAATTATCTAGATAAGGGGAACTGCTTTCGTGTGCTTTTATTCGTATATAATACACAGTGCCTTGTTGTGACCATATTTGCATGAAATTCCCTCTGTTTACGCTATTTTCATAAGTTTTTGGACTTTTGCCAAGAAACCGCTTGGTGGGCATGAGTATGCCGCCAGGCAACGCATCTTTTGACCTAGTTTTTTGGGCTCTATCATGAACCACTTGGCGGCGAGGTGGAACCGCTAGACGACGCATGTTTTTTATCACCGTTTCGCCTTGTTTTGTGGATTTCATGATGTTTTGATCTTCCAGTCAGACTTTTATGCCTGTGTAATTGTGTAATGCTATGATATTTCTATTACTGAGGTGCTTGTGATTATAATTGGGGATGTAAACATGAAGAGTTCATGTTAGAATTAAGGAATTAATCTGAATTTTTGGACTTAGGGGTTCATTAAGATGTGATTGGAAGTGTATGATACTAATTGGTGTATATATAAATGTTGAATTGAGAAATTGCGTGCTTTCATTGCTTTAAGATAACTAAATTGTGAGAAGTGGAAATGGGTTCTCACGGGTGCAGAAAACCTAGGTTATTTACCCAGTTACTGATGCACTGCCTAGCGGCAACCTTTTAGCCGCCAGGCGACAGTTGTGGACGTACACATCTATGGGAAATTAACTAAGTATCTGGGAAGGAGGCTTTGGAGAGTTAAATTGAATTGTGAGTATGTTGTAATCATGGAAATATTGCGAATATGGGTCACTTAATGAATGGAATTTTAGTAAGTTGGGAGGTATTAATTGAATGGTTAAAATAGTTACTAGAATATGGTGAGTAAGTGATATGGAAATGACTGGACTTGCAAGTAGGACTAGAGGTAAGGAATGGTTCTGATGAGTGTGGTAATTGAGGTATAATTGTGAGGTTTCCAAATTATAGTGGTAGGCCTAAGTTAAGTGAAAGGAATTAGGCTTGGGAATTTATATGATAGAAGCAGGTTGGTTATTCTGAGATACGAGGCTGAGTATCATTTTCAAAAGCTATATTAAGTCATGGAAAATAAAAGATGGAAGACTTGGTGAATCATATGCTATGAATTTTTGAATTTGAGAATATGAGTTATAGGTAAGTGAACAATGTGTGGTGTGAGTGAGGATTTAGAATCAGGCCCTGATATGGGAGTGTGCATTATTGCCTTCGAAAGTAATTTGGAGTGAAGAGTGATATCGTTGTTGTTAGGCGATCAAATTACCACTACTTAACTTTATCAACTCCAGTATTGCCAAGTTAGTAGTGAAGAAACTAGTTAGGGTTAAGATAACCCTGAGTCGTATTACAACGAATACGGAATTGATCTCAAATATTTGATTCTTATAAAAATGCAATTTAAAACTAGTATCTATAAAAATATGGGGTTTTGATATGCAAAGAATAAATGACACGCAAATAAAAGATTGTAAACACAATAATAGTAAATAGGTCAATTCCACTGCTTTTTCTAAAAATGATTCTTCATCGGTTATCTAGAGATTATTGTTAAATAAATTATTGTTGTTGATTTAAAAACCAATCAATGTAAAGTGTCAATTAATTTGTTGACATTCTCACTTTTAATCAAAGTACAGTCTCAATTAAAAGTGAAATTTTTTAGATTATACATAATAAATTCAACCAAAGTACAGTCTCAATTAAATTTTACTATGCCTAATCACGTCTATTACTTTGTTTCCTCACCAAATAGAAAACTTAATTAATCAAAGTAAAGTCTTGACTAATTTTAGTTAAAGTGATTACCTTTAATCAAAGTACAATCTCAATTATTGGCAAAAACTTATTTAATGAAATGAAAGTTTCTAAATAAAATCAAAGTAAAGTCTCAATTGAATTTAAAAACCTTTTAACTCATATGATTAGCATGCGTGTAGATTTAAAATCATTATTTTCTATTCAATTAAGAAGCAAAGTATATAGATAAACAAAAACCACAACAATAATCAAAAGAACAAATAAATTAATTAATCTAACTTCATAATCGAGTTAAGAAATTACAGTGGAATCAATCCTAAAAGCTTAGCCCTCTATGGCTTGGATGGAATACATGATAATATGATGAAGGAAGGAAAAATAAAAGAAAGAATGAAGAACGAAAGATGTGGTGGATGATGGTATATGCCAAAACCAGAGAGTTGCCAAGTCTCCTTCTACTCCCTCAGGCCTCTTTATATAGGCTTCAATTGGACTTGGACTTTAACTATGCGGTTGCTAAAATATTTTATCTTTATTTAATTAATTAGCAACTAAATTTCTGTCCAATTTCCAATTCTGCCCCTCTTGTTTAACCATTTTTGCAGTTTTGACCAGAGTGTGACCATAATTGACTGCTGCTTTGACCATTTGACCAGATTTGACCAGTTGACTACCCTATCAGATGCTAACATGTGGCACATAGACTCTCTCTCCTGAATTAGGGTTTGCTCCTCCTTCCTCCTTCCTCTACCATGGTTTCTGCGTTAGGGTTTCATGGATGCTGTTGTAATGACGGTTGCTACAATGGAGGCGTTGTGGCTGGTTCAGGCTCGCGGTGGTGGAACGCTACGTGGATTGGTGCTGGCGTTGCAGGTGCGGTGGCTCGAAGTTGTAGGGACACGAAGGTGGAAGGTGCAACGAATTCTGGTATGTTCTCGTTGTTGCGTCATGGTGGCTGCAACACTGCTCCAACGAAGGTGCAGTTGCGCTGCTGTTGTGCGATTTTCATTGTTGTTACAGTACAGTTAGACTCTGTGAGAAGATGGAGATGCATGGTGATGCTGCTGCGTTTTCCGACATCAAGGATGCCCTAGGCGTGGTGGTGATGGTGGCGCGTTGCGGAGAAGATGGAGCAATGGAGGTCCTGGTGGCTCAGGAAAGTGCAGGTGCGTCGTAGTGAAGCTTCAATGGTGGCTGTTGCAATGAAGATGATGAAATGGAAGATGATTCCATGGTGGCCGGAGAGTTTGCAGCGTCTGCCAGCGAGGTTCAGGTGCGACAACTTGAAGAGATGGAGGCTAGGGTTTCATTTTGGAAGATGGTGACGTGGCAAGCTCTAATTGGTCAATTTGGTGAATGGAGGATTATAACACTTGTCATCATGTAGTTGGACGGATTCAGAAGGTGAGGATTGCCACATGGCATAATCTGGTTGAGCGAAGTTTAAGTGGTAGGAGGGGTGTAACTTAGTAGAAACCAGGGGTGCAGAACATGTTTTTTTAGGTGGTCCACTTTAGGAGGAGTGTGTAAATAGAAACCAGGGGTGCATTTAGCTCCTGACTATCTTTCCAGAATTTGCTGATTTTAGACTTATTTTATAACTTTGAATATTTCAAATCCACACTTTTAATGACCCAAATTAAACTTAAGCTACATTAACAAACGCTAGAATATCCAATAATATTTTATGCAACTAAAATCAATTTTTACGCCATTTTTAACTTACGTACTCAATAAATCCAATAATCACAAATTCTAATTAAATCAATCCTTAAGCACAAAAATTCTATTAAATCCCTAAATTTAAACATTAAATGAGGCCAAAAATTTGAACTCATTAAAGAGCAACCTATTTTTAGGTGTCAAAACCAGCAGGGCCACGTTACTGGTATGGCACCTGGCGACTTACGAGTGTCCGCCAGGTGATAGAACTAGTAGGGGCGTCCCTGTTACATGTGGTGCCTAGCGGTGAGGTATGAACCGCCAGGAGATAGACCTTGAGACGGTGGGTCTGATTATTACCAGGCGCCTAGGTGGTCTGCACAGGATTTTCACCTGGTGGCGCTTAGGCAGCGCCAGACGATAGCACGTAGCCAAGAACTTTTCTCGCTTTTATTATCATGCTGTGATGTAAGACTTGGATCAGAAGATGTTGTCCCATGAGCAGGTAGGTTCATGGATGGTGATGAACACATGATGATATGAACGGGGAGGTTCATATCCTGATACTCTCGTTTGGGGATACAAGAGGGAAGGTTCGTATGTTCCGTGCTCACACTTGGGAGATGCTACGAGCGAGGAGGTTCGTAGCTGGTGGATCACGTTTGTTGGACTACGAACGGGGAGGTCCGTAGAGTTGGACTACGAGCGGGGAGGTTCGTAGAGGCAGGACCACGAGGGGGGCGGTTTCCGAAGCATCATATATCCTGAGTCCATGGTTAATTATTGTGTGACTTGTAGGTTGAAAAACCTTGGCATATATGGTCTTGGCCAAGAACCAAATGGAATAAAATAGTATGGTGTATCTTGATTTTATTAACTTATATGTAATTATTATGAGCTCACCCTTTGTGTTTGTATTTCGCGATGATTGTGTAACTTATCACACGAGAGTAGATGATATTCCAGGTGATGCTGTTGATGCATAGCAAGGGAGAGAGGGCTAGCTTGGGACTCTTGACTAGGGATTTTAATTATGTTTTGTTTTAAACTAGTGGTTTATTAGAACTTGTAATACATTGATGAACCAATTTGGTTAATTTTCAACGTGATGAATGAATTTCAAAGTTTCCCGCGTTTGGGAATAATACATTATGATGTTTGAAATTAAATTATCTTTTTATTTATTTTATTTAAGTAATTTCCAGTTGGGACGTTACATTAACTATATTTAACTCTTGTTTAAAAATGTCCTATAAAGTAACTTTACGATTTCATAAGTAAATTGATAAATTATGAGGAAGGACTTTGTACAAAGTAAATGATGATTTTTTTTTGGTTCCAACTATTTCCTATTTTCAAGTTGTCTAAGTAACATTGTGATTAAGGCTTCATAAACCATTGGATTAGGATGAAATTTTTACAGAGCATTCTTGAAACATAGTTCTTCACAATGATCAGTGGGATTTTGAATTGGAGGTGTATGTAAGGAGTAGAAACTTCCGCACTTTAGTGTAAAAGTTAGGTCTCTACATACTGTCTAGTTCTTAGTTGCCTTGGTAAATGTTTTATTTTTGCTTCATTAATCGTTGAATCAGGATGATATTTTTATACAAAGTTCTTAAGACATAGTACCTAACTTGGACTGTCGAGACTTTTATTTAGGGGCGTGTGGTTAGAGAAATAGTTTTCGTAGTTTGAATTGGCGTGACTTACATCCTGTTTTGAGTTATTTCAGTAAAAATTCAATTCCAGATCCATTAACTGTCGAATTGAGCTCAAATTTGTTAGACATGTTCTAGAGAAATAGGTATTTATTTTCACTATAGGAATGCACAAATAGATATGTGTGGTAAGATATATAAATTTTACAATTTGGAGTAAGAACAAGTCTTCTAGAAAGTTAACAAATCTCCTTACAACTACCATGAAGTTTCCAACTATTGGAATTTCGACCAAGCTACTCTAGATGATCAAAATAAATTTACCCTCACTAAGAATCTCATAAATCTACCATCAATTTATCCTTATCTATTTGTGCAAGGTTTTTCCTATAAATAGGACTTCTAGGTTGAAAAATGGATTCCTTGAAAAATGTTATAAATAAAACAAGTTTGGTATTTTACTTATAAGATATTATACGAAAAGTGTATTTTAATTATGATTATAGTTTTGATTAATTTTGAGTAAAGTTATCGTAAGAGAATGATTTATGCTTGGCTGTTGATTTTAATCTCGTTTTAATCTAATTGTTTTTTACTATTTTGAAAGTTATGAAAAGTTAAAAATGCAGTTGTGTTGTCAAATTTTTGTGAAAGTCTCAAGAATTATAAAGATAATTCGAAAGGATGATTATAAATTGAAGTACAGAAATAAAGAATAAAGAGGACTGTATGGATAATACAAATATGCATTAGGTATAGAGTCTAGAGAAAAGTTAGTGATGACGCTGTCGTTGACGCAATCAAATTAATATTGTTAAACTATAACAACTTCAGTATTGCTAAGATATGAGTCAAGAAAATAGAAAGGGTAAAGTCAACCCTAAGTCATCTCCCAACGAACACGAAATTGATTCTTGGCAAATTAGTTCTTATAAAAAACTATACAAAAGGGGTTAGTCAAATAAAATAATAATTAAAAGAAAGAAATAAAATTGGAAAAATATAAAATAAGATAAAAATAAAAGAAATAAAATAGGTTGAGTCGATTACCTTTCCAAAATAGGTTTCATCATTGGTTTTCTAAACATTATTGTTATTGATTTCTTGTCTAAGATTTCAAATTAATCCTTGTAACTTCTCAATTAATTTGTTGACGTCCTCACTTCTAACCAAAGTAACTTCTCAATCAAAAGCAAGAACTTTATAGATTAATCAAGGTAAATTTAACCAAAGTAACTTCTCAATTAAATATCACTATGCCTAATCATGTCTATTCTTTTACATCTTATATCGAGTAAAAACCTAATTAACCAAAGTAACTTCTTGATTAATTCTAATCAAAGTTTTCACCTTTAATCAAAGTAACTTCTTAATTATTAGCAAAAACTCATTCAATCTTATGAAAGTTTCTAAATTTAACCAAAAAAACTTCTCAATTCAAAATTTAAAAATCATTGGACTCATATGATTGTTATGTTATGTATATTTAACACTGTGCTAACTTGCTACAATGTAAAAATCATTACTTTTACTAGATTAAGAACTAAAAGACATAGATGAAAACAAATCACAACAAGAATCAGAAGAACAAACAAATTTATTTATCTAACATCAGAATCCAATTAAGAAACTATAGTGGAACTAACCCTTGAAGGTTAGCCCTCGATGGAACGTAAAATAAAATAAAAATAGGAAGAGAACGTAGAGAGAACAAAATTTGGGCCCCCGTAAATGGTTCCTAAACTCCGAAGTTCTGAGTTTTTTTTTCTGCTTCCCCTTGGTTTCTTTATATAAGACTTGAACTGGTCTTTTCTATTGCTAAAATCTCTCAAATATCTTTAAGATAATCATAAATATCATTTATCTTCATAGTTGTTATGAATATCTAAAAATATTTAGAGAGATATAGTCAATTTTAAAACTATTTGACAAATATAGTTGGTTGATAATTTCTGATATAATTAAATAAATTAATTACTTAGAGATATATGATAAATTATCACTAACTAATATTTCAATTAGTTTTTAAAATTAGCCATTTGGAATCTCCTCCAAATATCTTTTAAATAATCCAATATCTTAAAAATAGTTTTGTTTGTTGTGGATATCTAAAAAGATTTAAGAAGATCTTACCATATTTAAAAAGATTTGGTAGTTATTATATTTTGATATTTAATAATATAATTAAATAAGATAATAATTTAAAAATATCAACAAATATTTTTTCTCCAAATTATCTTTTATCATAAATATTTATGAATTATCAAAGTCCCTTTTTTGGAAAAAGATATAGAAAACCGCAAGGTCCATTTTTTGTTGCATGTTCCCTCTTCTTGGCTTGTCTTCATCATGCAATGCTTGGCTTGAATTTTTGTGATTTTGATAATTTTCTATTCTTGGATTATCTTTAAGGTGGCATGAAGCTTTAATCAATTTATTTCCACGCCTCCATGAGTTCAACTTAATTGTAGTTGCACTAACACACCTCAAAATATCCAAAAAACATTTATGCAACTAAAAAGATATTTTTAACATTCTTTTTGTATCTCATGCTCAATAAACCCAATTATAAGAAACCCAATTAAATCAATCTTTTAAGAACAAAATTCAATTAAAAATCTAGAATTAAACATTAAATGAGGGAATAAATATGAAGTCATTATTTAGGTTAACCTAGGAGAATGGAGGGTGGTGATATAGATACCCTAGATTGATTTACACAATTAGCTGAGTATTCAAAAATTCACATGTCTCGCACTCTATTCTCGACCGTCCTCTTCACTATACTATAAGTAAACCCAATTATAAGAAACCCCAATTAAATCAATCTTTTAAGAACAAAATTCAATTAAAAATCTAGAATTAAACATTAAATGAGGGAATAAATATGAAGTCATTATTTAGGTTAACCTAGGAGAATGGAGGGTGGTGATATAGATACCCTAGATTGATTTACACAATTAGCTGAGTATTCAAAAGTTCACATGTCTCGCACTCTATTCTCGACCGTCCTCTTCACTATACTATAAGACCAGGAAAGTGGAATAACACACACGTTGTATCCGTGAGAATGTTTAGCCTGCTGGCAGTATCTCTATTGGCGTAAGACCATTATGATTCAGAAAAGTCTAATAGTAGTATTTGAGACCTAAAGTATATAAAGAAAGAATATGAGATGAATATACAGATGAATTGAAAATCAAAATTATATGAATATGATTATTTAAAGATTGATAATGAGGATTTTGAGATCCTAGATTCAAAACATATGGTAATGATTATTTTATTGATTAACTTGATTTTGATATTTTTGGCATGGTTAGTTATGTTTTCATGATATTTTGAATATTTAAACTTTTGTGAACTTATTTCATTAAATTGTAAGTATATTAAAAATAACCTTGTTTTGAAATGTTGTGATGAAGTTTTAGAGTTAAGGGAAAGTCTCACCCTTACTTTCATTATTTTTCAAAGGAAGAAAATGGAGACCTAACATGTAAAAATGAGATTGTCTAGCTTAACTTTTCATGTAACTCTGAACTTTGTTAAAGCTACAATTGATATAATGTATTTCAAATTAAAAAGTATCTTTAGTTGGTTGTAAAAGTATAAGCAAAATTCTATTACAAGCACCTATATGTATATTAAAATTTTATTCGCATAAATATCATGTATGTTTAACAAATGATGCATTTGAGTGATGTATGTTTTTTATTCTAGTATTTTTTAAACAAGTACAAATTAATTTCCCTCACACAAGTAAACAATATATTAGGCAAGTAAAGAACATCTAGTAGGACCAAGTTTTAGTTGAGGTGTTACATCTTTTAATCATCATCTTTGAGTATGTCTCGATTTCACAGCAATTTTAATTTTGAGCTTTTCTTGCTTTACTTTCTTTGCCTCTGTGGTTTGGTTATCATATTTGGTGTAAAGTTCCTTTTGGAGGTGATCTAACTTTCCTAAGCTAGAAGGTGAAGTACCTAGTCCCGAAGGAGAATCCTTTTTTTTTCTAGATCAACAAGAGGAGTGCAAGAGTGATAGACTTGTGAGGACAAAACTGAGAATCCAAAAGAAGGATCTACTTGTAAACTTTAAATTTGTGCACTTTGATTGTATTTTACTTAAGTTATAAAATCGTAATGCTTTCTTCAATATTTTCAAGACCTAATTTAGTGTCTTGGGGGTAGTCTTTTGTGCTCAATCCCATCTTCTAATTGCAACCTAATTTATACTATAGTGAAGCACTTTTAGTTGGTGGCATTTTGAAGGTTCCACACACCTTCTAATTCTACCATTAGGCCGATAGTCTTTTTTTCTTGCTTTGTTTCTTGTTTTATAGTTTAGTGTGAGTCTTAAGAGTTTTTCATCTAATTTCATCTAACAAGTTTTTGTGAAAGTGTTACAAGTTCCCTTGACAAGGAAATACTTGGTATATAAGCAATCTAAGTGATTCAACTCTCTTTCTTGGAGGAGAACTAACGCCTTTTGTTATCCACTTCTTCTTTGAAGTTTCTTTGAAAGACCTAAAAAAAACAACCTTGAAAATGTCTCGACATTCTTCTTTTCAAAGATGTAGTGCTTCAAGTGATGAGGAAAAATATTTGAAACAACTCACTTTAGAACTTAAAGCACTAAAATGTTGGAAGGAAGAAGAAATGCTTGTTAGAGAAAGAGGAAAAGAAAAAAGAGATAGATACTATGCCATCTTAGAGAAGGAACAAAGAGATATATACTATGGAGAAGTTGCAAGAAAGAATGAGGAGTAGGAGTCACTCAAAACACTCAAAAACTGCTACTCTAGTCATATACTATGAAGAAGAAGATAATAGACTACCAAATAACTTCTACCAACCTCCTCCTGCACTAAGAAGAGAAAGAAGAGAACCCACGGAACTAAGAACCATTAGACTAGACCTGCCTCACTTTTATGGAAAGGATGACGCTGAAGTCTATCTAGATTAGGAAATGAAGATTGGGCAACTTTTTGCTTGCAATCAAATAAGTGAAAAGAGGAATGTAAGATCCAAAAAATTTAATTAATTAAATAAATAATTAATTAATAAATGCGGGTAGGTAGTGTATTTATGACATTAATTTCTGATGGTATGACGTGGAAAAGTGCAAGCTCAAGTGGTTGAAAGTATATGAAAGGACATGGGTTCAAGTCCTATGTAAGCCATTATGTGTTATTTGATTTATTATTAATTTTAATATTATACATAGTCGTGTTGGGTGATAACATGATTGTAAAAGTATGTGAATTGGCATGAAACATGAATTGGCTTGGTGGTTTAGCTTTGACTTGGCATTGGTCATAGGTTCGAACCTTGGTGAGCCAAATTTAACTCTTTTTGCTTAAAAAATTAGTTGTGGGCTAAATATGAAAGGGTGGAGAAAACCTAGCAGAAAGGGCAGCTAAGGGGCTGAGAAACAATCAAGTAATGGCCCTTGAATAGCAATAAAATTCACAATTAAACCATATTCTTGTTTTTTTTTTTTGCATTAACCAAGTACTAAGACCTATAAAAGGTAAAATATGAGAGAAGATACTCACAATTCAAGTTTTAAGCAAGGGAGCTTCAGGTTAGGGGAGTTGAACTCGAAATTTTGTGTTGATTGTATGTAATGACATGATTTTGATGAAACTATGCACTGAAATTCGTGATGCACATTAGGGGTTTTGGGGGTTGTGGGTTCGGTACTGTTTTATAGGAATTGTGACCTAAATGTAGGAATATAATGGATTTATGCACTGAATATGATGTAATTGTGTAAACTTGGAATTTTGGGAACCATATGGAGTCTAAATTATGCCTATGTGTTGTTGCAATATGTGTAAACTATTCTGGAATGATTTGGAGTGAGGAATTGATCATGGTTGTTGTGTGCGTGCGTAAATAGATTTGGGGTCTGCATTTCTCGCTCAGGCGAGCCAGGCGAGCCTAGGCGAGATTAGCATAGACGTAATTCCCGTTGTTACGTGAGTATCTCGCGCAGGCGAGGGAATCTGGTTCTGAGCGACAGGCCATCTCGCTTAGGCAAGTGTGCCTCGCTCAGGCGAGAATACGAGTATGTTACAGGGTGTTTTTGGAGGCATCTCGCTCAGGCGAGAGTCCTTTGCCTAAGCGATATTTCCAGTGTTGTTTTCGTTGTTGTGTTGAATTCGTCGCTTAAACGAGGCATTTTAATCCTGGGCGAGTGAGGGTCTCGCCCAAGCGAGAAGGAGCTCACTTAGGCGAGACTTCGTAGGCTGCAGAGGTTCCAGAGGCTCGCTCAAGCTAGTGGGTCTAGCTCAATCCATCTGGAGTTGTTGAACAAAGGCTCTTAGCTTAAGCGAGCGAGGTTGCTATTGTGCGTTTCAAGGCAGGTGTTACTGCTGTATTAAAGGGATGAGATGGAAATTGCAAGGTGTGATCTACATGGCTTTTAGGATATCTCGTTGGTGGGCTTGCTAGTGTTCCATGGGTTGTGGCCCGGAACATATCCTTGAGATGTGGCTCAGGATAGGGGTTAAGCACATGGCATTCTATGGGTTGTTGCCCGGAATGACTTCCCTTGAGTTGTGGCTCGGGATAGCAGATGAATACGAGAAACTCTTGAGTTGTGGCTCAAGTTGGCGAGTGTTGCCGGTGTGAGTGTGCTGGTTGTGGCCAGTACGGATGGGTCCAGATGGATTGCCCTCCTTAGTATTTAGCTGACGCATTTGGTAGTCTTGAGACGTTACGGACTATGTTCGTATTTGGGAACTCCACTTGGCGTTACGGTGTGTGATCCGTAGCATGGTTTCCGCACGTGCTCTATCGGTTATGGCTGATAGGTGTGGCAGCAAGGCGCCTAGAGATACTCACTAGAAGATGTAGAACACTGCTAGCATGGTTGTGGCCGTGTGGAAGGAATGGAACGAGTTTCATTGATGTGCTTTGATATTACATGGTTGTGGCCATGTGGTAGGAAGGGAACGAGTTTCCTTGTTGTGCACTGATATTACATGGTTGTGGCTACGCGGAAGGAACGGGGCGAGTCTTCCTTGTTGTGCATTGAGATTACATGGTTCTGGCCATGTGGTGAAATGTTTTTTATATATGGTTGTGGTCATGCGGAATAAACGAAAGGATTTTTCTGTTGATGTACTATATATATATAT